>OGQZ01002595.1_pt1 | contig 12326 bp, 6 predicted proteins | sample 1553321 | NCBI WGS metagenome assembly OGQZ01 (sample SAMEA2579958, study PRJEB22360) | human gut metagenome | reverse complement strand
TTAATCCCTTTCGCTTCTCCCAGGCGATTGACAACGGATTTAAGCAAAGTTTTCAGTTAATTGTAGCACACCTAATCAAGCTTAACAAGATTTCTCTCATAAAGATTTTGTAAAGACATCAAAATTCCAAGCTTTGCATGGTACCATGTGAGTCCTCCCTGGAAATAAACCGCATATGGCGGCTTCACAGGGCCATCGGCAGAAAGCTCAATGGATGAGCCCTGCACAAATGCGCCTGCTGCCATGATGACATCACTGTCATAGCCCGGCATAGCCCATGGCTCAGGTGTTACATAGCTGTCTACAGGTGCTGCTGCCTGAATGCCCTCGCAGAAGGCTATCATGGCATCGCGGTTATTGAACTCTACAGCCTGTATGATATCGTGGCGGCTTTCAGTACCGTCAGGGACTACCTTAAAACCAAGCTTTTCATAGATTTTTGCGGCAAAGATTGCTCCCTTTAATGCTCCGCTTACGACAGTCGGTGCAAGGAAAAAGCCCTGATAAAATGACTGGATGACTCCGAGTGAAGCTCCAACCTCCTTGCCAAGTCCCGGAGATGTGAGACGGTATGCGGCATTTTCAACACATTCCTTTTTGCCGACAATATAGCCTCCGATTGGTGCAAGTCCGCCTCCCGGATTTTTGATCAGTGAGCCAACCATCATGTCCGCTCCAACCTGGATAGGCTCTGTATCCTCGACAAACTCACCGTAGCAGTTATCGACCATACAGATCACATCAGGCTTTATGCTTTTTACAAAGGCAATGAGTTCGCCTATTCTTTTGACCGAAAGTGTAGGTCTTGTAGCATAGCCCTTAGAGCGCTGGATTGTGACAAGTTTCGTTTTTTCATTGATGGCTTTCTTTATTCCGTCATAGTCAAACTCACCGTCAGGCAGTAAATCAACCTGCGCATATGTGATGCCGTACTCAGCAAGTGAGCCCTTTGAAGGACGTATGCCTATTACCTCTTCAAGTGTATCGTAAGGCTTTCCGACAGGGCTTAAAAGTTCATCGCCCGGACGCAGGTTTGACATGAGTGCAAGTGCAAGTGCATGTGTACCGCAGGTAATCTGAGGCCTTACAAGTGCATCTTCTGCGCCAAAACAGTCTGCGTACACTCTCTCAAGTGTATCCCTTCCGAGGTCATTGTAGCCGTAGCCGCTTGATGCCTGGAAGCACTCTGCGCTCACCTTGTTTTTCTGCATGGCGGCTATGACCTTAAGCTGATTATACTCAGCATTTGTGTCTATTTTGTCAAAACGCTCCTTAAGCTCCTTTTCTACAGAGATTCCGAAATCCAAAACCTCCTTTGATATTCCAAGTGTCTCATACTGCCTGTAAATGGCTTCATTGGTATCTAACAAATTATAATCCTCTTTTCTGCTAAAATTTCTTGTATTTTATTTAATATTTTATTATCATCATATGAATATTCATTTTTTTCTATCCATATGGTATCTTTTTCTCTCCTAAACCAGGTTAGCTGTCTCTTTGCAAAACGCCTTGACTCAAGCTTTACCTTGTCCACAGCCTCATCAAGTGAATATTCTCCATCAAGATATGCAAGGATTTCCTTATATCCTATGCCCTTCATGGATACCATATCGCTCGTACAGCCCATTGCCTTTAGCTTTTTCACCTCATCGACAAGTCCGTTTGAAACCATGATATCAACTCTCTTATCTATCCGCTCATAAAGCCTTTGTCTTACATCATCCAGTACAAAATAGGCAAAGCTGTATGGAGACTGCTTGGCTCTTTCAGTCTCATTGTGCTTTGAAATCGGCTCATGGCAGGTGTGATAGTATTCAATTGCCCTGATGACGCGCTTTACGTTATTCTCATGGATGCTCTCGTAGGATGCAGGGTCGATATCCTTAAGCTTTTCATGCAGTGCATGGTTTCCGTGCTCGTTAGCAAAGTCGTAAAGGCTTTTTCTGTACGACTCATCCACATCCTGCTTTGTGAAATCAATGTCATACAAAAGTGCCTGTATATAAAAGCCGGTGCCGCCGACAACTATCGGTATCTTTCCTGCTTCGTATATCTCATTAAGTGCTTTTTTTGCCATATCCTTGAAGATAAATACATTGAACTCGTCAGATGGCTCAAGCTCATCTATCAGATAGTGCTTTATGCCGTCCATCTCATCGACTGTAACCTTCGCAGAGCCTATATCCATGTATTTGTATACCTGCATGGAATCCGCGGATATTATAGCACCATTTATTTTTTTTGCAAGCTCAATCGATAGAGCTGTCTTTCCTACTGCTGTCGGTCCTGTCAGGACAATCATCGGTTTTTGTGTCATATTGCACCTCAGTCCAAATGTGTATGTTGTCATACGATACGTTTGAATTTCTTTTCTATCTCATATTTGCTCATAGAGATAATGGTTGGTCTGCCGTGTGGGCAGTTGTAAGGATTGTCGAGTGACAAAAGCTCATCTATCAGCTCATTTATCTCAGGAAGAGTAAGCTTGTCATTGCCCTTGACTGCTGCCTTGCACGACATGGATGCGACCTTTTCCGTGATGATATCAGGAGTCTGTCTGCCTGTCGAATTGGAAAAATCATCGAGCATCTCTATAAACAGATCCTTCATATCTATGTTAAACAAATTATCCGGAATTGCACTGATCATGTATTCCTTGCCGCCAAAATGCTCCACCTCATAGCCAAACTGCTCTATCTGCGGCCTGTATTTCTCAAGCATCTCGCTTTCCCTTGCATCAAGAGTCATGACAATCGGAGGGCTTATGCGCTGTGATGTGAAATCCTTATTGGCAAGTCTTGCCATTGTTTTTTCATACAGTACCTTTTCATGGGCTGCATGCTGGTCTATGATATAAAGCTTGTCTTCAAACTCTATGAGCCAGTATGTCTTAAAGAGCTGGCCTATGATGGAAAACTGCTTCTTGGCGCTTTCTGTAAGAAAAACCTTGTCGTAATCCCCTAGAGTCTGCTGGGTGCCGGTGACAACATGTGCAGGTTCATACGCGGTGGAAGTCTCAGGCTTTGGTTCCACTGAATTGCCGGTATGTACAACAGGCGCAGATGCAGATGCTTTAGCAGTCTGCATCTTTGATGTGTTATCTGTGAGTTGCTCATTAACAGCAGGCGCTTTTGCAGCAGGTTCTGTTGCTGAGTAATTTTTTACTGTTGACGTCACGCTCTGTCCGTACACGCTCCTTGATTCCGCTGCCCTCACCTCATTGATACGCCTCTTCTCAAACGGCTCCGGTATTGGCTCCTTATACTCATGCACTATCTTTTTAGGCGCCGGCGTACTGTCTACAGGCACCTCGGGAATCATCTCCTTATGAGATAGAATTGCATATATTGTGTCACACAATTCGACATATATCTCGTTGTTGTTGTCGAACCTAAGCTCCATCTTGGTCGGATGCACGTTGACATCCAGCTCACTGAAAAATGTAAAGTAAAGCACTGTAAACGGATACTGATGCTGCATTAGAAAGCTCTTGTAGGCCTCCTCGATAGCGCGTGACAATATATTGCTCTTTACATACCTGCCGTTTATGAAATAATTCTCATAATTTCTGTTGCCCCTCGTGATAACAGGCTTTCCTATAAAGCCCTCCACCTTAAAGTATTCGCATTCATGCTTCACCTCAAGCAGTGATGACGATATCTCGCGGCCGAATATATGGTATATGATATCCTTTCTGTTGCCGTTTCCGGAGGTGTGAAGCTTTGTCTGGTTATTGTTTATGAACTTAAACGATATATCAGGATGTGAAAGCGCAAGCTTTTCAACCATATCGCTTATGTAGCTGCCCTCTGTCTGTGCTGTCTTTAAAAACTTACGTCTTGCCGGAACATTATAAAACAGATCCTTTACTATGAAGGTAGTACCGTCCGGAGCACCGATTTCCTCGTTGGAAAGCTCCTTTGAGCCTTCAATCACATATCTGGTGCCGTTGAGCTCATCGTATGTCTTTGTGATAAGCTCAACGCGGGCAACGGCCGAGATGCTTGACAGCGCCTCACCTCTGAAGCCGAGAGACTTTACAGTAAGTAAATCCTCTGCCGAGCGGATTTTACTCGTGCTGTGACGGTAAAATGCAACCGCAACCTGGTCTCTTTCAATTCCGCAGCCATTGTCGGTGATACGGATGAATGAAATTCCGCCCTCCTTTATCTCGACAGTAATGGCTGTGGAGCCTGCATCTATGGCATTTTCCACCAGCTCCTTTACTACGGAGCACGGACGCTCAACAACCTCTCCTGCAGCTATTTTATCTATTGTTTCCTGATTTAATATGGCAATATTTGGCATTTTAATCCTTTCTACCAGCGGTTTTTAACCTTGTTCTGGAGCTGATAAAGCTTGTTTAACGCATCAAGTGGTGTCATGTTGCCTATGTCTATGCTTCGAAGCTCGTCAATTATGTCATCATCCTTCACGGTGTCGAAAAGTGAAATCTGTGTCATATCAACCTCGTCAAGGTGCTCCTTTTTATGCTTGTGGCCATTGTCAACGGATATGCTTTTTACAGTATCTGTGATATCATTTGCAAGAAGCTGTTCTGCGATTTCTTTGGCACGCTCTATGACTGAATCCGGCAGACCTGCAAGCTTTGCAACCTGTATACCATAGCTTCTGTCAGCTCCGCCCTTTACGATTTTTCTTAAGAAAACTATATCATCGCCCTTTTCCTTTACAGCGATGCAATAGTTGTTTACACTGTCAAGCTTGCCCTCAAGCTCGGTGAGCTCGTGATAATGGGTTGCAAAAAGCGTCTTTGCTCCGAGGAGCTTTGGATTACTTATATGCTCTACAACTGCCCAGGCGATGCTTAGTCCGTCAAATGTACTCGTGCCTCGTCCAATCTCATCGAGAATGAGCAGGGATTTTGCGGTTGCATTTCTTAGTATATTTGCCACCTCGTTCATCTCAACCATAAATGTACTTTGTCCGCTTGCAAGGTCGTCAGATGCACCGACTCGCGTGAAGATACGGTCTACAATACCGATATTTGCAGTTTGTGCAGGTACAAAGCTTCCAATCTGTGCCATGAGAACGATAAGTGCTGTCTGTCTCATGTAGGTGGATTTACCGGCCATGTTTGGCCCTGTGATGATTGAGATTCTGTTTTTGTGCTGATCCAGATATGTATCGTTTTCTATAAACATGTCATTTGTAATCATTTTTTCAACTACAGGATGACGGCCGTTTTTTATGTCTATTATTCCGCTTTCATTTATCTTTGGCTTGCAGTAATTATTCTGGCTGGCAACAAGCGCAAGCGATGCAAAAACATCAATCTGTGCTATAGCTCTGGCTGTTTTCTGAATCCTTGAAACATTGTCGGAAATCTGTTTTCTTACATCACGAAACAGCTCATACTCAAGTGATGTGAGCCTGTCCTCAGCTCCAAGAATGGTATCCTCAAGCTCCTTAAGCTCCGGTGTGATGTAGCGCTCGGCATTGGTGAGTGTCTGCTTTCTCACGTAATAATCCGGAACCATATCCTTGAAGGAGTTTGTGACCTCAAGGTAATATCCGAACACTTTGTTATACTTGATTCTTAAGTTTTTGATGCCTGTTTTTTCACGTTCACCGGCTTCAAGCTCTGCAAGCCATGTCTTTCCCTTGGTTTTTGCGTCTCGAAGACGGTCAACCTCCTCGTTGTAGCCTGCTTTTATGATATCTCCGTCGCGCTGTGAGATAGGCGGCTCATCCTCAATGGATGAAAGTAAAAGCTCATATATATCCTTAAGCTCGTCGAACTCTTCATTAATCTCATCGGTAAGCTCACACGGTATGTCTGAAAGCTGCTGCTTTATTGGTGGAAGCATTTTTAAGGAATCCCTGAAGGCAATAAGGTCGCGCGGATTGGCTGACTGGTAGGTGATTCTTGTGATGAGACGCTCAAGGTCATAAATAGGATTAAGGTATTCCCTGATCTCGTCTCTTGTGATTTCGTTTGCATTAAGTGCTTCGATAAGCTTCTGGCGCTTTATTATCTCTGCCTTTTCGATAAGAGGCTGCTCGACATAGGTGCGAAGCAGTCTTGCTCCCATAGCCGTGCGTGTCTTATCGAGTACCCAAAGCAGTGAGCCTCTCTTTTGCTTTTCTCGAAGTGTCTCAACCAGCTCCAAATTACGTCTTGATGAGCTGTCTATTATCATATATTTGCCTATTGAGTACGGATGAAGCTCAAGTATATTGTCGAGCGAGTTCATCTGCGTCTCATAAAGGTACTTTAACAGGGCGCCGGCAGCTATGACTCCACTCTCATAATCCTCAAGCCCCAGAGCATTTATTGTCTGTACATGGAAATGTGAAAGCAGTGTCTCATTTGCAAGACCATCAGAAAAATACCATGAGTCGAGTGCTGAAACAGTAATTGACAGCCTGTTTTTCATATCGTCAACATCTATTCCGCTCATGTAGAATGCTTCATTACATATGATTTCCGATGGATTAAATCTGCTCACCTCATCTAACAGCTTTCTTTCCGTATCCACCTCTGTCGTAAAAAAATCACCTGTTGTGACATCACAGGTTGCTATGCCGTATTTGTCTTCAGTGTATACAATCGACATTATGTAATTGTTTTTTGCCTCATCTAAAGAAGCCATATCAGTGTTTGTGCCCGGTGTCACAACACGGATTACCTCTCGCTTTACGATTCCCTTTGCCTGCTTTGGATCCTCCATCTGCTCACAGATAGCTACCTTGTGACCGTTTGATACGAGTCTGTTGATATATGAGTCTGCCGCATGAAACGGTACTCCACACATAGGAGCTCTTTCTTCAAGTCCGCAGTTTTTGCCGGTGAGCGTAAGCTCAAGCTCCTTTGAAACCATTATCGCATCGTCAAAAAACATCTCATAGAAGTCTCCTAAGCGATAAAATAAAATACAATCCTTATATTGTTCTTTTGTCTGCAGATAATGCTGCATCATTGGTGATACTTCTGCCACGAATATTTCCTCTCTTTACGTGTATAAATATTATTCATGTGTATAAATATTATTTAAAATCCGGCCTATATTTTTTAATAATTGCTTCTGCGACCTTTATGCCGTCGATTGCCGCAGATGTAATGCCTCCTGCATAGCCTGCGCCTTCACCGCAAGGGTATACACCCGAGATGTTGCTCTCAAAGGATTCATCTCTTTTTATGCGAAGCGGAGAAGATGTGCGTGTCTCCATACCGGACAAAATTGCATCTTTTCTGTCAAAACCATGTATCAGATGACCAAAATGTTCCATTCCAAGTTTGAACGACTGCTCCATGTCAGCGTTCATCAGTCCGTTCAGCTTTGCAAAGATGGTGTTTCCCTTTGTACAGGAGCCAAAATCACCGTATGCTGTTGTTAATCTGTCATCACAGAAATCACCGAAAAGCTGCTGTGGTATTAAACCATTGCCTCGCTTATAATTTTCTGTTTCAAGCTTTTCCTGATATCTCACTCCGGCGAGGGCATCATCCGCTCCGAAATCCTTCGGCGAAACAGATACTATGATGGCACTGTTCGCATTTTTGCTGTTTCTGTCGTGATAACTCATGCCGTTAACCACTGTGTGATTTTCGGTTGACGATGAGTTGACCACATATCCTCCCGGACACATGCAGAATGAATAGACTCCTCTGCCATTCGGAAAATTGGATGTGACCTTGTATGGGCTTGGCGGAAGTATAATTTTCTTTTGAATACCGTACTGTGATTCATCTATCATGCGCTGCGGATGCTCAACGCGAAAGCCGACTGCAAAGCTCTTGCATTCCATATCAAAGCCTTTATTGTAAAGCATATCAAATGTATCTCTGGCGCTGTGTCCGAGTGCCAGAACGCACACATCTGTCTTTATCTCACTATTACTGTTACTGTCAGAATCCGTGTAAACACTTAATAGCTTTTGGGAAACTATGTCAAGATTGTTTACACAGGTGTCAAATACAAATGTAGCCCCTTTGTCAACCAAAAACTCACGCATGTTGACAATTACTTCTGAAAGCACATCAGTACCAATATGTGGCTTGTTGTCATAAAGTATGGACGGATCTGCCCCAAAGCGCACAAATGTCTCAAGCACAAGACGATTTCTGCCCGAAGGATCCTTTACGGATGTATTCAGCTTGCCATCTGAAAAGGTTCCGGCACCGCCCTCACCAAACTGTACATTGCTTTTGGGATTAAGTATGCCGCTCTCCCAGAATTTTTGTACATCGCAGGTTCTTTTCTCAACCCGGCTGCCACGCTCGATAACTATCGGGCGAAAACCCGCCTCTGCCAATATATATGCACAAAACAGCCCTGCAGGTCCTGCCCCTGCAATAACAGGGCGCCTGTCAAGCGATATATTTCCGTGCGCAGGTATCTGGTACTCTTTTTCTTTATATATGAGCACAGATGAGCTGGCTGCTCTTTTTACAATTGCTTCTTCGCTATTTTTTGTATCCTCTATCTCTACTGCAACTGAATATGTATAGAACAGCTCAGGCTTTTTACGCGCGTCAAGTGATTTCTTTAATATGCGGTATGTGAAGCCTGTCTTGGCATTGAGCTTAAGCATTTTTATTATTTTCTTTTTTAATGCCTCATCACTGTGCGTGACGGGGAGCTTTATCTGGTTAATTTTAATCATTTACTGCATTTCTCCTGCTATATATCCACTTGTCCATGCCCACTGCAGATTGTAGCCACCGCATATGCCGTCCACATCAAGCAGCTCGCCGCAAAAGTAAAGCCCCGGATGGATTTTGGACTCCAATGTACGTACATCTATTTCCTTTGTACATATGCCGCCTGCACACACCTGTGCAAATTCGGCTCCTCTTGGCTTTTTTACCGAAACGGCTGTATGCTTTATTGAGCGGGTGAGACTTTTACAATCATCATCTGTCAACAGCCTTCCCTTTTTGTCAGGAGATACACCTGATTTGTGTATCAGCTCAAGAAGAAGCTTATTGTTTAAAAGTCCGTTAAGCATCTCATTTAGCGAGCGGTTGTCTGTCGTTGTAATGCTTCTGTCATTTATGTATCCATTAAGCTCATCATCACTAAAAGCCGGCAAAAAGTCAATTATCACCTCGACCCTTTGACCTTTATCGAGGGCTCTTGACATAAGACTTGAAATCTGAAAAACCGGGATGCCTGAGATGCCATAGTCAGCTAACTGCAGCTCCCCTGTATTTTGCTCTGTCATTTGACCGTCTATCACGGAAGCGACAGTGGCATCGCACCTGACACCTGTGATTTTTTTGAAATTTAGGCCATCACAGCTAAAGCCGCAAAGCGCGGGTAATGGCTTTTGGATATGGTGTCCGAGAGCTTCTATCTGTCGAAACAGGCTTCCGTCACTTCCAAGCTTTGGGGAAGCCGTAAGGCCACACGCTATGATAAGCCTTTTGGACTTAAAGCTGCCCTTGTCTGTTTGGATGCAGTAACCGACCATGTCATCTGCTTTCTTATTAAATGCCAGATTAGCAGCAGACTTTGTGTCCTCAGCCGTAATCCTTGCAATCTTGATTTCTGTAATACTTATGCCTGTTTTCACATCCACATGAAGCCTCATAAGCTCCATGCGAAAGGCTGCCACAACAGATGCAGCCTGTCTTGAATTTGGATAAATGTAGCCAGCATTGTCATATGCAGGTATTCCAAGTTCTTTAAAAAAACGTATTGTGTCTGCATAATTAAATTGCGACAACCCGTTTTTTATCAGTGCTTTACTGCCGTGAAACTTATTTACAGACATATCAGTGTTTGTGAAATTACATCTGCCGTTTCCTGTTGCAAGTATTTTCTTTCCTATATCATCCTTGTGCTCTAAAAGTGCCACACGTGCTCCCTTTGATGCAGCAACTGCTGCCGCCATCAGCCCGGATGCACCGGCACCTATTATAATTACATCGTACATATTCTTTCCCCTAACTGATTTATTTTAACATTAACTTGAATAGCTTTCAAGAAAATCGTACAAATCAGTTTCGTTAAAAAAGTAGAGTCCGTTTGTAACCTTATTTTTTGCTTCATCTGGCAGTTCTTCAAAATACACGCCTGTGTCAAAGTATTTTTCACTTGCAGTGGCGTTGTATACAGACAGCATTCCGGAGTCGTTTTTGATACAGTATTTTGCATTCTTAGCCTCATTTGATGTCAGAAGGCTTTCTTTTTCATTTTTTTCATTTTTATCATTTTCATTGCTTTGTGCAATTATCGCAGCCTTGTCTGCTGCTCTTTGCGTATTGATTTTTTCTATCATAACAAGTGCAAGAAGAATTACAACAATAGTTAAAAAACAGATACTGATTTTGCTTTTCATATTATCACCTCAAAATCAGTATCTGTAAATTTTTGTTATTTATTCAATTTTATAGTAAATGACATTTTTTTGCCACTTTTATGATAAGTGTGCCCTTTGGAAAATGTCTAAGCTCATCCTCAGTCAGTCCCTTGAGTAAAAGCAGCGCCACTGCATATGAGATAACCGCAATGATTGCAGCAAGAATGAAGGCGATAATCTCAATATGACAGGCCTTGTAAAGTATAAAGTATACTATATACGAAATAACTCCCATTATGAGCGAGCTGATGGCCGGTATGATAAAGGTCTTTTTTATTTCCTGCTTAAAGCCGCTGTACTTCTTTAAAGCCATGCTGTTCATAAAGCACATGAGCAATGCAAAAAACGTATTGGCAAGCACAACTGCATGTATATTGAGCCTGAATATGAGCATAAGCAGTATGAGTACTATGACATGCGCTACAATCGATATCGCAGCGTTGATTACCGGAACTTTGAGCCTGTCAATGCCCTGCAGCAGTCCGTTGGACAGAGTGGAAAGAGAGTAAAATACTACCGCAACCGCACCGACATACATCATAAGTGATGCCTCAGCATTTGTTGCACGGGTGCTTGAGAACAGTATATTAAATATTGGCAGTCCAAACACGGCAAGCCCTACTGCACATGGGAATGCGACAACCATGATAAAGCGTGTGGAAAGATTAATCTGTCCTCTCACTGCCTCCATATCGTCCCTGTGATATGCGCCTGTAAGCACCGGCACAAAGGATGCTGCCATAGCTGATGCTATGGATATAGGCACATTGATTAAAAGCTTGTACTTTCCGGTGTATACACCCCACCATACGTCTATATCATTCTGAGTGTATCCCTGAAGCAGTGCAACCTGCTTGAATATACCCTGGTCTATGATGCCACTGATATTGTATATAGTAGTACTTAAAAGCACCGGAATAACCGTAATTACAAGAATCTTCATAGTGTAGCCAAATGAGCTCACCCTGACATTTCGTTCTCTTTTCATCTGCCTCTTGAACACCTTCATATAGATGGCAAAGATAAATACCACAAATAAAAGTGCTGCTACAGAACCAAGCACTGTTCCAAGTGTACCGCCTGCTGCACCGTAGGCAGCGGCATAGTGCTCCTTGTCACCAAGCACTGCGCCAATCCTTGTACCTGTACGGTATAGCACATATGCAGCCCATACACTGACTATGGCATTTACTATCTGTTCTATTATCTGTGAGACGGCACTTGGCATCATAGTACCCAGTCCCTGGAAAAAGCCTCTGATAACGCCGAGCACTGCAACTACCAAAAGCCCCGGAGCCAGTACTCTTAAGGCAAAAATACTGTATGGTGTGTTAAGAAGCGTTGTTGCAAAAAAATTGCCACCAAAAAACAGTATGAGTGCCACTGTTGTGCCACTGATGGTTGCAAAAAGCAGAGCGCACTTAAGTATCTGATAGGTCGCAGTCCGCCTCTTTTTTGCCATCTGGGCTGAAACCATCTTTGATACGGCAAGTGGTAAGCTGTATGATGATATAATAAGCATGACATTATATATTTCAAAGGCTGTGGAATAATAGCCGATTCCGATATCGCCCAATATACGCTGCATCGGAATACGATATATGAGTCCTATTATTCTGCTTATAATAGATGCTACGGCAAGTATGGAGCCCTGTACTAAGGCATTACTTGCCCCATTGTTTTTTTTAGACATTTATAAAATCCTCTGTTTCAATTGATAACCAGCTTAAATATTAGCGTGTTATACCTAAAGCGTCAAGTATTTTTCTCTGGTGCTCTTCCATTACGGCAGCCTCATCAGCCTCCATGTGGTCATATCCGAACAGATGAAGCATGCTGTGTGTAATCAGAAAGGCAAACTCTCTTTTTTCGCTGTGTCCGTATTCTAAGGCCTGCTCCTTTACCTTGTCAACGGATATGATTATGTCACCCAGCATGACCTCTCCTGTATCAGGATTGAAATCATCCTCATTCTCATCTGAAAGGAAAGAAAA
>OGQZ01002594.1_pt1 | contig 12327 bp, 9 predicted proteins | sample 1553321 | NCBI WGS metagenome assembly OGQZ01 (sample SAMEA2579958, study PRJEB22360) | human gut metagenome | reverse complement strand
CACAAAAAAGACGGCCGTCCCGGTCCCCACCGGTTCAGCCGTCTTTATAATAAATTTCAATGTTATACTTTTATATTTTACTCTTATTTATACTTTTTTACTAACTTTTATACTTGTTTGGATTTAGCATCTACTGCTGTGCAAGCACTGCCTGTACCTCTGCCTCTGTAGCGCATGCCATTACCTTGTCTGCCAATGCCTTGCATTCTGCCATGCTGCTGTCTGCGATGGTCTTTCTGGTCTTGAGCACACTTGTGGCACTCACTGAGAACTCATCAAGTCCGAATGCGAGTAACAGCGGAATGAGCTTTGGATCTGCTGCTGCCTCTCCACACATGCCTACCATGATTCCCTCTTTCTTACCGCACTCGATGATACGCTTGATTGCGCGAAGCACTGCCGGATTGAAGGCTGAATAAAGGTATGCTACCTTTGAGTTTCCACGGTCTACTGCCATTGTGTAGCCTGTCAGGTCGTTTGTTCCGATACTGAAGAAGGCTGCCTCTTTTGCAAGCACATCTGCCATCATGCAGGCTGCCGGTGTCTCCATCATGATACCAATTTCGAGGTTCTTGTTGTATGCAATGCCCTCTGCATCAAGCTCTTTCATGATGTCAGCTACCATTGCTTTTACACTGCGAAGCTCATCTACGCATGTCACAAGCGGAACCATTATCTTTATCCTGCCGAATGCACTGGCTCTAACAAGTGCACGAAGCTGTGTATTGTAGATGTCTGTTCTCTGGAGACAGAATCTGATAGCTCTGTAGCCTAGGAATGGGTTGTCCTCTTTCTCAAGACCCAGATATGGGATTTCCTTGTCACCTCCGATATCGAGTGTACGGATAATGACAGGCTTGCCCTTCATTGTCTCTGCTACTGATTTGTATGCCTCAAACTGCTCTTCCTCTGTAGGAATTGTATCTCTGTCCATGAAAAGGAACTCTGTACGGAAAAGTCCTATTCCCTCTCCGTCACACTCTACAGCTTTCTTTGCGTCCTCAGGCTTTCCGATATTGCATACAAGCTCTACCTTTGTGCCGTCTGCTGATACTGTCGGCACACCCGCAAATTTCTTTAAGAGCTCTTTCTCTTTTTTGTATTCCTCAAGCAACCCAGCGAATTTCTGCTCTGTCTCAGCGTCAGGGTTTACGATTGCCTCTCCGCTTGTTCCGTTGAGTACCACTCTGTCACCATTTTTGACAGCTGTGCAGATTCCATCAATACTGAGAACTGCCGGGATTTCCATTGCTCTTGCAAGTATTGCTGAGTGGGAGGTTCTGCCGCCCACCTCTGTGAGTATTCCTGCGATATTCTCTGCCACGATACCTGCTGTCATGGATGGTGTCAGGTCATGTGCCACGAGCACTGTGCCTGCCGGAGCTGCTGAGATATCATAGTCCTCGATTCCAAGCAGAATCTTAAGGATTCTGGCTTTGATATCCCTGAAATCTGTTGCTCTCTGCTGCAAAAGCTCATCAGGTATCTGTGCAAATATCTCTGCTGTCTGCTCAAGCACCTGGTCGAGCGCCTTCTCTGCCGTGATTTTCTCACTTACTATGAGCGCTGTAATCTGCTCCTCTATGGTCGGATCCTGAAGCATCTGGATATGTCCGCGAAGGATATCCGCATCCTTTGCTCCGACTGTCTTTTCCATTCTGTCTGCCATGGCGTTTGTATCATTTACAAATTTCTCAATGGCTCCCTGGAGACGTGCGATTTCAGCGTCTGTATCTGTAATTTTCTTATTCTCAATCACTATCTCATGCTCTTCGATAATGACCACATTTCCGATTCCGATTCCTTCTGAGCCGGCGATTCCTTTGTACATATCACACCTCCGATTGACTTTGCTGGTTGATTAATCTCCGAAGTTGTCTGCCTCGAGCTCTTCCATCTTTGCAAGTGCTGCTTCCTCGTCAGCTCCCTCACACTCGAATGTAATCTCTGCATCCTTCTTGATGCATGCTGCGATGATGTTTACAAGGCTCTTTGCGTTGATTCTCTTGTCGCCGAATACGATTGTTACGTCTGAATCAAACTTGCCTGCCTCTCTTGCGATAACTCCTGCAGGTCTCATGTGAAGTCCCTCTGCTGCTTTTACTACCATTGTCTTGCTTACCATAGTTTTGTCCTCCTGAATTTAAAATTATTGGTTTGTTTGTTTATTTCGCTCACACATATGATTAACTGTATCGCCCTCTGCTATTCATCAGCCTGTCATATGTCCGTTGCTTTCTATGGTTTTATTGTACTGTGCGGTATGAGTTTTTTCAATATTCCCCAAAATGCAAAATTGCACCATCTCTGGTGCAATTTTGTATTAATGTGATATTCAGTTCCACCCCAGCTCTTTCCGGATAGCTGCACAAAGCTCATGAGGTGAAGCAGCCTCCCTGAGCCTGTCAGTCGCTCCATTTTCATTCAGAAGCTTTGTGAAATCATGGAAAAATGCCTTTGTCGTGTTGACACTGTCAAAGTTTATCGCAAGCAGAAATATCATGTCTGCCATTCTCTCGCCCCACTCTATCGGCTTGTCGAGACGTATCACAAGTATCTGGCAGCGGTTTACATGCTCAGGCTTTCCGTGCGGTATGGCTATATTGCAGCCCACAGCGGTTGCCTCCACCTTCTCACGCTCCAGTACATCCCTCGCAAACTCGCTCTGCACTATTCCTTTGTTTATGAGAAGCTGGCACGCACGCTTTAAAACATCCTTGCGGTTTTTCGCCTTTTTCTCAAATATGATAAATTCCTCCGACAACATCTGTGAAAACTCGCTGACCTCCGCGCTCTGTCCGGTCATTAGCTCAAAGCACTTGTTTCTGATATTTTTCTCATCCTGCGCACTGATTAGTGGAGAAACATACAGAAATCTCATATCCTTGTGGATATCTGCCTGTGTGTCTATGGTCGAGAGTATGAGGTCGCAGTCATACTCGTCAATATGCTCTATGCGGTCTGACGACAAAATGCTTACTATCCTTACATCCGGCACTCTGTTTTCTATTTTACCCGCTATTATGCTGCCGGTCGCATAGCCTGCTGCACCAATTAACACTGCGCGCACTGTCATAGGATTTCTGTGCAGGGCTCCTCCCACCTGCAAGGCAATAAATGCTATCTCATTCTCGCTCGGCATGGCGCCTGTGTACTTTTCGTAGTATCTCGATACTGTAAAGCATACCGTAAAGAGACTGGCATACGATTGTGTGATATCGGAAAGAAACGGATTGTCTATCTCTATGCCAAAATGAGTCCTCTCAATGGAGCCCGGTAAAAAGCTACGCATGCTCTCACGTAGAAGCTCATTTTCAATCAGATTGGCAGCGAGAAGATTTGACAGATACACTATCATCTCATCCTCTATGCTAAGTGCCTCCTCACAGGACATGACAACACGGTTTTGTCCCTCGGCACAGGAAAAAAGCATTGCCAGATACATGATTTCAGGCTGTGAGAGGCTGATGCCGTGATGTCTGTCCAGAAAGCCTGCTGCCTCCTTTGCCATGTTCTCATGCTCTGTCATTACGAATCCATTTTTCTGTACCTGCTGCTCTGTTTCGGTGCCCGCATCCCCATCATTTGCATCATCACGCATTCGGTTTGACAAATCTAACTCATCCGGCTTCAGCTCTTTCTCCACATCCACCCTGAAAAGTGCAATGGCTATATACTCTGCCAGCATCTGAAATGTGTAATCCGTAAAGATGATATCAAAGCGTCTCTCCACATGATGTATCATGTCAACTGCCATCGACAGATTTACGCTTCTGAAATTATTGGCTATCACCTCGGCCGCGCGTCTTGAAAGCCTGTGGTCATCGGTCTTGATAACCTGCTTATCACTGATTGGATATCTGCAGAAATGCCTCATGGCTTTTCTGATATCAAGCTCACTGCCTGTCGCATATATTCCGTAGCCCGCCGTTCTGTGCACCTTAATGCCAAAGAGCAGAAGCTCTGCGTCAAGCTCATTTATATCATCCATGATGACATTTTTGCTGACGTTTAACTCCTCCGAAAAAAGTGCATACGTGTATGTATCCCAGCCACTTAGCAGAATATACGATATGTAGTTCTGTCTCTTCTTCTGCGATACTGCTGCCGATTTCCGCCCTGCCACATCCAGAATCTTTCCTATCTGCGCATCGCTAAAGCACGGCTTCATGCCTTTGCCCGGCTTTCTGTCGAGCGTCATAGAGTTTTGCTCACAAAAATCAGCCACCTCCTTCAGATATGTCTTCACACTTCGCTCTGACATACCTGTGGACGCAGCAAGAGCCTTTGATGTGACAAGCTCATTGTTGTGCTCTGCCAGCTTTTCAATTATCAATAATCCCTTTTCTGAAAGCATAAATCAAAGTTCTCCTGATTATACGTAATTTAACAATTCGACCGGTTCATCTATCAGATTTGTTGCACCATGCTCCTTCAAAAACTCTACATCACGAAATCCCCATGTGACAGATACGCATTCCAGACCTGAGTTTTTCGCTGTGGCGATATCCACATCGGAGTCCCCCACATAGATTGCCTCATCCTGTGTCACTCCAAGCTCCTTTAGTGCCTTCTGCACCATATCAGGTGCCGGCTTTTTACGGATGCCTTCCTCCTCCATCTCGCCGACTGCCGATGTCATATACTCCTTGAAATAGAGCTGATTGAGCTCCTTTACCGCCGGGTCAAGCTTGTTTGAAACAATGGCAAGCTTTATGCCGTTTAATTTAAGCTCCTTTAAAAGCTCCATGATTCCATCATAAGGTGCTGTATTGTCATTGCAATGAGCCTCATAATATTCCTTAAAATCCGAAAATGTCTTTTCAAACTTTGGATTGTCTGCTCCCTGTGGCACTGCGCGCTTCATCAGAAGCTTTACACCGTTTCCCACAAATCTGCGCACCTCGTCGAGTGTACGCTCCGGCATGCCATTTTGTTTCAATGCATAGTTTGTTGCATTTTTTAAATCCTCAAGTGTATAGAGAAGTGTTCCATCAAGGTCGAAAACGACCGCTTTTTTACGGTTTTCCTCCTCACCCTTTGCTATATGTGTCTTTTCAAATTCTGTCTTGCTTATCATATATGCCTCATTCCTGTCATCATTTGGCAGAACCATAATATCTCCAGGTCTGCCTGATATATAACTGCTGTCATCCTTATTCTTAAATAGCTTTACCTTGTGCTTTAGCACAAATGCCCTTGAAAAATCCTCCTCAACAGGTATGCACACTCTGGCATGTGCCATTCCATCCACTATAGTCTCCGTATCCTTATTCTTGAACTTCGGGACATAATCTGTCTGTTTCACAGTAAACCGCCAGTCCTTGTATATCCTGAAGCTTTTGTTCAGCCTGTCCAGATTTAAAATCCGTACACTGCCGTCTTCTCCTATTATGACTACCGTATCTTCACTAACCGGTGTGGAGATATCCCCCTTAGCTGTCCGCACTCCCATGCAGCAGCCCACAGGCAGTATATCCTTTGCAATGATACATCCCATCGGTATCGGGCGTTTTTTATAATCCACTTTTTTGAAGCCACTCGTATCAAAATCTTCTCCGTAAATTATCTTTGTATCGTTTAAATAATCAAAAATCCTCTCTTCCAATAATGATTTGATTGCAGAATCCGAAGGACGTTTGTGTGTACCATCGCTGCTGTACTGAAATCTTGGTGTCACGTCTTTTTCTTTGCAGTAGACATTATAGCTGTCTATCAGCAGATCCATCGGAATAAATCCACCGGCCTTGTAATAATGCCCTCCGCCTGAGCCTATGTCCCTGCACACTTCCTGCGCCATTTCGCTTGCGCTCACCTCTTTTATACAGCTTCTAAACGAAAGCTTCACTCCATTCTTAATCACTGAAAATACCATACATATGTCAATAGCATCCACCTCCAGCACAAAATCGCTTATGATGCCGAGTACATTTGGGTCACATGCCCCTGCCTTTACGATCGCCAGACGATATTCCTCTATATAATCGCGCCCCAGCAATGCTGTTGCGGCTATGTCCAGCTCCTCAAGTGACATATTGGCATTTCGGAATTTGGCCACTATAGTGTTGTCAAAATCCGCCTCATCGCGCAGGTCCCTATCAAGCGAATGTGTTATCTCGGTAAATTCTCCGGTGTCGGTGTAAAGTCCATAATACAGTGCTGTTGCCAGGTTTCGATTTATCTCTACGCCCTCCTCACGCAGCATATCCCACACAATTGTCGCACATGAGCCCATATAGCTCATGACACGGTTCATAGCAGGAAGCTCTCCCGATACTCTGTGGTGATCTATGACAGCTACATTTTCTGCCTTGAAAAATGTGACATTCCCACCACCGTACTGACAATCGACAGTCACAAGCAGCTGCGGATTGTCTAAAAAATCCACATGCTCTATCGGTATGCCAAGACTGTCTACCATAAGCACCAGATTGCTCTTGTGTATGATATTCCTGCCTCCGTATACAAGTCTGGGACTTTTTCCATTCATCCTCAGATATTCATAGACTCCAAAGCCGCTTGCCAGTGCATCTGCGTCCGGATTATCATGACATTGCACAATTATGTTATCAAATTGTAATAAATCACTTAGCTTCATTATTAGCTCCCTGAATAGTTATATTAATTCATTTTCTCATATGTGTATTTATGGCTGCTTCAAATCATCACATTATTTCAGGTACGGAAACAACAGTGAACTTCTGTCCTTCTCGTCAAACATCGAATTGTACTGCAGGATATTGTATGCCTTTATCCATTTTGCCTCGTCTCCTGTTGCGTCGTCCACATGCATAAAGCACTCATTCTTTTTCGAATAATAGCCCCTTGAATTTATGGCCGGAATCTTCTCCATCAGCTCTGCGAGGAACCGGTTGTATGCCGGCAGATCTATGTTTGCTCTCTCAAGCGTCAGTGTGGACAGGTAGTTGAGGCTCGTCACATCAACTGTCTGTGCATCCGTCTCGTAATTGGTCCATATGAAAAACGGCACCTTGTACAGATTCTCAAGCTCCTGCTCCGTAAGTCCGGAATTGCCCTTGCCATTTAAGAGCTTGATAAAATCATTGCATAATCCCGGCTGGTGGTCTCCAAAAAACACAATCTCTACCGGATCATCCACACCCTTAAAGTATGTTATGAGATTTTCGAGTGCCTTGTCACTCTCATTCAAAAGTGACAGATACTGGTTCGCATCGGTGTATGACGCTCCAACCTTGTAAACCTCCTGGTTGAAGTTGTCATATCTCTCACCGTAGCCACCGTGGTTTTGCATCGTGACACCCATGATGTAAAGCTTCTCGTCATCGCTCTTTTTCTCGTAGCGGTCAATAATCTTATCATAGAGCTCCTGGTCAGTGATATATTCCCTGAGTATCTTTGTCTGGTCAAAATCATCTATAAAGTAAGTCTCATCATAGCCCAGATGCGGATAAACCTTGTTTCTGCTCCAGCCTGTCGCATAGTACGGATGCATCGCAACCGTCGTATAGCCGATATTCTTCAGGTTTGAGACTATGGAGGTCGGGTCATCATTTATATACTGCTGATAAACCACCGAGCCGTCCGGCAGAAATGCCATCGAGTTTCCTGTCTCAAATTCCCACTCAGAGTTTGGCGTCTTCGCACCGTACACGGACGAAAGGGCATAGCCTTTAAGCGTATTTTCACTCAGAGAATCCATAAACGGCGTGACCTGCGTGTTGGTCTCAAAATCTCCCACCACCGACAAATCAGCAAACGACTCATTCATGATAACAATGATTGTCGGATTTTTCGCATCAGACTGCGAATATGAGCCGTCCGTTTCCTTGAAATTGCCTGCTATCTTGTCAACTGCTGCCTTGCTGTAGCCATCAGGTGCCTTCACAAAGTTGTCCCTTATGCCGAGCACAAAGTTCAGCAGATAGCCGTTTCTGTACGTGCCCTTTTTCTCCCAGGTCTCGGTGTTCAGTGACATGGAATTCATAATGACATACAGCACGCATATTATTGTGAGAAGAATCGAAATAATTCTCATATGGATAGCCGACTCGAACTGCACTTCTATGCGCCTTACCAGCATGATATACAAAACAGCCGCCAGAATCACATACAAAAACTTGTAGTCTATGACGAATTTGTATTTTGTCACGACGGAAAGTCCTGTTCCCGCTGACTTCAAATCCGCATACGTAAACTCATTACCACGGAATTCATAGACAAAATAATCTATAAATCCAAACGCGAGTATGGCAATTGATGCTATGGTACATGTCAGCCTCGTGTTGTTTGTGATAAAAAGTATCACCAGATATATGGCGAGCGCCAAAACCACATTCACCACGCATACCATATCGGTGGTTTTCACAAAATCCTCATCCGTCAGCAGCACATACTGCACCGAAAAAACAGATAGTATCGCTCCGATGACAAGCAGTATCGCAGCCCAAAGCCACGACAGCTTTACCGGAAGCTCAAGCTTCACATTTACAAGTCCAAAATATACTGCCGCAAACAAAAGAATCACCCACCAGCTTGCCGATGTAAAGTAACCTACCAGCGCTGCCGCCACTGCTGCAATTCCAAAATGTATGTTGTTTTGTTTTGTTATCTCAAATTTGATGCTCATTTCTGCCTCTTAATATTGCCTCTTAATATTGCCTCTTAATGCTTCCTCTAAATGCTGCTACTTAATGTGCCTCTTAATGCTGCCTCTTAATGCTTTCTCTTAGTGCTTTCTCTTAATGTTGCGATTTGATTTTAAATTATATTTCCTAATTAGCAAAGAAGTCCTCAATTTGACTGTATATAATGTGCATCAGATTTGTTCTTGCCTCAACGCTTGCCCACGCAATATGCGGTGTGATAATCAGTTTGTTTGAATCCTTTATCGCACGGAGCGGATTGTCCTCACTCATAGGCTCCTGCGCCAGCACATCAAGACCTGCCGACGCCAGCTCTCCATCCATAAGTGCCTGTGCCAGATCCGCTTCATTCACTATAGGACCTCTGCCAAGATTTAAAAATATCGCAGATTTTTTCATCTTTTCAAATGCAGCCTTGTCCATCAGACCAAATGTGTCATCCGTGAGCGGTGCATGCACCGACACAATATCAGACGTGGCAAGCAGAGTATCAAAATCCACCCTCTCATAGCCCGGCTGCGAATTTCTTCCTGATGTAGAATAATAAACCACATGGCAGCCAAAAGCCTTTGCGATATCAGCCACGCGTCTTCCGATATTTCCAAGCCCCACGATGCCCCAGGTCATACCGCTAATCTGGTGAAACACATTGGAAAAATGCGTAAACGACGTATCACCCACATATTTCTCGCTCTTCACATAATCATCATAATATCTCAGCTTCTCAAGCAGGTAAAATAGCAGTGCAAACGTATGCTGCGCCACTGTCTCTGTAGAATACCCTGCGACATTTCTCCATTCAATGCCTCTTTTTGCCAGATATTCTTTATCCAGATTGTTTGTGCCTGTTGCAGTCACACATACGAGCTTTAAATTTTTTGCCTGTCCTATAGATTTTTCATTTACCTCGACCTTATTTAAAACAATCACATCAGCATCCCTTGTGCGCTCCGCTGCTTCCTCTGTTGTCGAAAAATCATATTTGACAACATCTCCGAGCTTGTCATATTCGGAAAGGTCGATGTCGTCACCAATTGTTTTGGAATCTAAAAATACTATTTTCATGGTTTGTTTCCTCTGTGCTATATATTTATTTGTTTTAATTTCTATTTTTAGGGGACTTCGCACTTGCAGGCTGTGATGGTGCGCCGGCATATGGTATATTCCTCAGAAATATATGAAGTCAGCCACAAAAAATGCATCCGGATAGTCTGTTTTATCAGTCTGCTTTTTATCGTCACCGAAGGTTAATGGAACTTTGTGGCAGTTCATATATTTCTTCGGAACACACCATATGCCAGCGGTAATGCAGGTTTGCGTGTGCGAAGTCGTCTCAATATACATATAAATGTACACATAAATATACACATAAATATACATATAAATATACACATAATTATAGATATAAATATATATATACCACATTTCCGGAAATAAAACCACTGTATCAGTGTTTGATTAAACAAAGCTTAAGAAAGCCCACCATATTAATGATAAATTTCATCAATATGGTGAGCTTTAACTATTGTGTATCTCTCTTGCATGCAAACAGCAGCATTTTATCTAACAGAAAATTTGTAATCTGTCTCTGTGTGGTATGTATCGCCTGCCTTTGTAACAGGTGTACTAAAGTTAGTCTCATTTATTGAGTTTGGATAGAACTGTGTCTCGAGGCAGAATGCATCGCGGTTATTGTATTTAACTCCGCCCTTGCCTTCCTGTCCCACGATAAAGTTGGCAGTATAAAGCTGGATTCCGACACAGTCGGTGTATACCTCCATCTGTATGCCACTCTCAGGAGAGTATGCTGTTGCGACCTTTTCTACTCCCGGAGCGGTCTTGTCTATTGCAAAATTGTGATCATATCCGCTTCCATAATGAAGCTGTGTATCATTTACCTCGATATCTCTTCCGATTGGTTTAGCCTCCGTAAAATCAAATGGTGTACCCTCAACCGGTGCAATCTCACCTGTAGGAATAGCCTTGGAATCCTTTACAGGTGTGTAATGCTCAGCATTTATCTGCAATGTGTGAGTGTATACACTTCCTGATGCATGACCATTCAGATTGAAATAGCTATGGTTTGTCATATTGAAGGTAGTTGTCTTATCTGCCTTTGCATTATATATAATAGCAAGTGCATTTTCTTCTGTTACCTTAAATGTCACATCAACGACTGCATTTCCCGGGAAGCCCTGCTCCAAATCTGCATCCTCTATCTCAAATGTAATCTCATCTGCCTTCTGCTCCTTAACAGTCCAGAAGCGCTTAGAAAAACCATTTGATCCACTGTGAAGACTGTTCTCATTGTCATTAGCCTCAAGCTTATATTCCACTCCATCAATATTAATCTTTGCATCGGATATCCTGTTTGCATATCTGCCGACAGTAGCACCAAAATAGCTGTACTCCTTCTCGTATGACTTCACATTGTCATATCCTAAAATGACATCTCTCTCATTGCCATCCTTGTCCTTTACAAAAATAGATACAACTGAAGCGCCATAGTCTGTCAAAAGTACTCTCACTCCACTGCCATTGCTGATTTCGTAAAGCGATGCCTCCACTCCTTTTGATGTTGTACCGAAAGTTTTTTTACTCATGCCCCATATCCTCCTTTGGTTACATTATGTCTGTTGCATTTTTTGTAACTTTATGTTTGTTACATTTTGTTTTAGTACATTATGCTTTTTACATTATGTTCTGTTACTCTTTGCTTGGTAGCATTTCGATTGCATAATCGCGTTTTTCTTATTCTACGCATTCCTTTATATTTTACTTCTTTTGATCGCATAAGTAAACTTTTTCGTGCAAATATCCGATAAAATATTTATAACAAATATTTAAGTGCAATTATACGTTCAAAATAAAACCTAAAATCGTAGTTATAACGCAATTATTTTAAACTTTAAAATTTAAAAATATAAAGAGGATTAACATGAGTACACGAGTAAGTTCAGCAACAAATCTTTCAGCAACATATTTTATGAGAAATTTTTATTCAAACAACCGCGATGCCATGAAATCATCCAAACGCAAAGAATATAGTATTACAGAGCTCGCTTACGATGATTCAACCGCCCTGCACCGCGCAGCTAAAAAATTAAAGAACTACAAGTATTCGGACGACGAAAATACCGATAACATCCGCGGAACAGTCATGGCTCTTGTTGACACATACAATAATTCCATTGATTCCGCCTCAAACAGCAGTTCAACCTCCATGAAGCGTTATGCCAAGCAGCTCAAAAAGCTGGCAAGTAAATACAGCGACGAGCTTGAGAACATTGGCATCACAATAAACAATGATGGGACCCTGAAAGCAAATGAGGAGCTTGTCAAAAAGGCCGACGCAGACACTCTTAATTCTCTGTTCGGAAATGACAATGACTTCACAAGCAGTCTGTATCGTGTCTCACGCCAGATGAGCAGCTCGTCATATGATGATTACTACACATCTCTGCGGGCAGGAAGCAATATAAATCTGACGGTGTAAATCTAACGATGTAGTTTTTATAATGTAATTTTAGCATTTCAACTGTAGAATTTCGACTTTGCAAAAGAATAATAGATAATAAATATTTGGCTGTCTTTTTCTTAAAATATAGTAAAAAAAAGACAGCCATCGTTCTGCTGTCTTTTAGGAGAAGGTATTTTACTATGGGGATAGTAAAAAATATATAATGTATTGGGGGGTTTTTAC
>OGQZ01002590.1_pt1 | contig 12337 bp, 9 predicted proteins | sample 1553321 | NCBI WGS metagenome assembly OGQZ01 (sample SAMEA2579958, study PRJEB22360) | human gut metagenome | reverse complement strand
TAGTAAGAATACTAAATGTGCGTTATTATCTCAAATTATTTATTCATCTGCTCTAAAATCTCTTTAACATTTTTCTCAATGTTCCCTTCAAATACAGCAGAACCACATACAAATATATTAGCCCCACATTCTGCAATCTCTGCTATATTCGAAGCCTTCACTCCACCGTCAACCTGAATATCCACATCAAGATTTTTCTCTGTGATCATCTTACGAAGCTCCCGAACCTTCTCGCCACAGTAAGGAATGTACTTCTGTCCTCCAAAACCTGGATTTACAGTCATAACTAATACCATATCCAGTTCTGGTAAAACATACTCAATCGCAGAAAGCGGTGTCGCAGGATTAATCGCAACGGCTGCCTTCTTACCGCAATCCTTAATCTGATGTACTACTCGGTCAAGATGTGTGCAGGCTTCTGCATGTACTGTAATAATATCTGCTCCTGCCTTTGCAAAATCTTCGATATATCTACCTGGGTCTTCTATCATTAAATGTGCATCAAAAATCACATCTGTGAGTGGACGAAGTGCCTTAATTACAGGATTTCCAAAAGAAATCTGTGGAACGAACATTCCATCCATGACATCAATATGCACATACTCTGCTCCGGCATCAATCGCAGTCAAAACATCTCTGCCCAGATTTGCAAAATCAGCAGACAAAATAGACGGTGCTAGTATCTTCTTCATCGGTACCTCCTTAATTTCTAAAAATATCATCTGTATATTTCTAACTCCAATATTACTATACTCCGATATTTTGTTTTTTATATGATGAGATAAAGTCTCACAGTATATCTTAACATAAACGTGGGATACTGCAAGCCGAAAATCAGAAAACCCTTGAAAAAAGCGAAAAAAAAGCTTTGCAATTTGCAATTTTTCTTTCTGCTATGCTACACTATAGCAGGAAATAACCAGTGTACTGTTTTATTGATTTCCAGCCAAATGACAATGATGCAGTATACTATTTCACCGTTAAAATCGCATTTGCGATTAGTCTAACCATGAAAGGAGTTTATCATGCGTTTTTTTGACCCTACAAATACTTATGCAGAAAAAAACTGTGTAAAGAATCACAAAAAAGAACTTCTTGCTTTAGGATCACGGGCATTCGTTATCACTGGACATAGTTCTTCCAAAAAAAATGGTTCGCTTGACGATGTTATCGCTGTTTTAGAGGAAGCTTCCGTTCCTTATCAGATTTTCAATGAAATCGAAGAAAATCCATCTGTTGAGACAGTCGTAAGAGCCGCTGAAATCGGTAAGGAATTCAAAGCGGACTTCGTTATCGGCATCGGCGGAGGTTCTCCATTAGATGCATCGAAAGCAATCTCTTTATTAATTGCCAACCCAGAAGAAACCGGAGACTGCTGTAGCAAAAGACTTAAAAACACTTCCAATCGCCGCCGTTCCAACAACCTGCGGTACTGGTTCAGAAGTTACTCCTGTCTCCGTTCTGACCCGTCACGACACACAGACAAAGAAAAGTATTTCCTACAAGATTTTCCCAGACATCGCCCTTATTGACGGTAAATATTTACTGTCCGCAAGTAAAAATCTTTTAATCAACACTTGCGTTGATGCCCTTGCACACGCAGCCGAAAGCCGCGTAAGCATCCAGACAAACATCTATAACCAGATGTTCGCAAACTACGCATTGAAACTGTGGGGAGACATCGTTCCATTCCTTCGTTCCGATGAAGAATTAAGCGAAGAACTCGCAGAAAAACTCATGCTGACTTCTACAATCGCAGGAATGGCAATCGCCCAGACCGGAACTTCCATTCCACATGCATTAAGCTATGATGTAACTTACCATAATGGAGTAGCACACGGAAAAGCCTGCGGAATCTTCCTTGCTGCTTACCTCCGCGTTTACGCAGAACAGAAACCAGAAGATGTCGAAGAAATCCTTACCCTCTTAGGTTTCAAAACCCTCGATGACTTCGCCTCTTACTTAACTGAAATCCTTGGCACAGTCAGCTTAACACAAAAAGAAGTCACATTCTACATCGACAGGATGATGGAGAATACTTCGAAATTGGCTACATGTCCTTTTGAATTAACAAGGGAGGATATCGAGAAGATTTATCGAGAATCTATCGTGGTTGAATAAACAGAAGCCATAAGACTGAATCCCCCCTTCGCCTCCACAAATCGCTCAATTTTTTTACCCGACGGCCCACATAAAGCCAGTTTAAAGCTTGCCAACAAGCAGAAGAACCCCGTATATCCAAGATTTAACGCAACAGAATAAAATTCCTTCTTGGATATACGGGGTTCTTCGTCTGTCTACCAAGTTCTACTCGGCTTTATATTATCGTCCCAAAATCTGAGCGATTTCAAACTCATACTGGTCTACGTCTTTAGCCATTCCGAGTGCGTCTTCGATATCGTAGTCAATATACTGACCATTACGGTATCCTACTACTCTGTTTGTAGCGCCGCTGCAAAGCAGGTCTACTGCTAAAGCTCCCATGTAAGAAGCATATACTCTGTCTTTTGCTGTTGGGTTTCCACCTCTCTGCATATGACCTAAGATACTTGCTCTTGTTTCTACACCAGTTGCCTGTTCGATTCTCTTAGCCATTCCATAAGAATGTCCAACACCTTCTGCGTTGATGATAAGGTGATGTTTCTTACCAAGTGCTTTTTTCTCAAGAATGCTTTCAATTAATTCATTTTCAAGTTTTGGTCTGTTACCATCGAAACGCTCTGGAATTAAGATATCCTCAGCTCCTGAAGCAATACCACACCATAATGCGATATAACCAGCATTTCTTCCCATTACCTCGATGATAGAACATCTTTCATGAGATGTGGATGAGTCACGAATCTTATCAATTGCCTGCATAGCTGTATTTACTGCAGTATCAAAACCGATTGTATATTCTGTACATGCAATATCTAAGTCAATTGTTCCAGGAAGAGCTACTGTGTTAATTCCCTGTGCAGATAACTTCTGTGCTCCACGAAAAGATCCGTCACCACCGATAACAACAAGTCCGTCGATGTTATGACTTCTTAAGATCTCTGCTGCCTTTTCCTGATACTCTAACTGTTTAAATTCTTCACATCTTGCGGTAAATAAAGCTGTACCACCACGAGAAATGATGTCACATGTGAATTCCTTCTCCATATCAAAGATCTCATCGTTTAACAGTCCGCTGTAACCACGATAAATTCCTTTTACATCAATACCTCTTGCCCATGCTGTTCTTGCTACTGCTCTTAATGCAGCATTCATGCCTGGAGCATCTCCACCACTTGTTAAAATTCCAATTGTCTGAACTGCGCTAGTCTTATTCATCTAACGTTACCTCCATTTCATAATTCCCTAAGTATACTCCCTAACGATTACATATATTATCTCTTTTTTTGGGATTTTTCAATACTCTTCTCGCGAACCTTTACATTTTTTTCACCAAAAAGTGATTTTAACTCGCTAAATACGTCATTTTTCGCGGAAATATTTTCGTATGCTGGAAGTCTTTTTATTGCTTTTTCTTTTTTGGAAAAAATAACAATTTCATCTTTACCGGGATATTTTCTGATAATTTTATACAAACCCTGTTGTTTATCTGTAAATTCTCCAATGTTCTCTGTCTGAATCCATACTTCCTTTGGAATCTGGTCAATCGGCACAATATATTCTGCAATCAGTTTACCACTTTCTTCAGAAACGGATGCCCGGCCTTTCACATAAAGTCCATTATCTTCGATGAGATACGACTTTACATTTTGATATATCGTCGGGAATACAATGATTTCTACAGTACCATACAAGTCTTCCAACGTAACAAATGCCATATTCTGATTATTTTTTGTAAGTTTGGCTGTGATATTACTAATAAGACCACCGACAACATAATGCTGCCCGTCTCTTACGATTGCACGTCCGCTTTCCTCATCCGGTTCGAAATCTGTCGATCTGGCAGTTGTCTGCTTCTCAATGGAATCCATATATTTTTCCAGTGGATGACCGCTGACATAAATACCAAGCACATCTTTTTCAAGTGCAAGTTTCTGCGCATCGTCATACTCCCCAACATCAGGATACTGCATCTCATATTCTTTTTTCTCTTCTTCGGAAAAGAAATCAAACAATGACATCTGACCACTCATAGACTCTTTTTTCTCCCGGTTTACTTGTTCAAGTACAACCGGATAGACAAGCATCTGCTGTTTTCTCGTCTTACCAAAACTGTCCAATGCTCCGGATTTGATAAGGTTTTCTATCGTTCTCTTATTGATTTCTTTCGATGTGAGACGCCCCATGAAATCTTTTAAATCTTTGTACTTTCCGTTTGCTTCTCTTTCCTGTGTCATTACATCAATCACACTTTTTCCGAGACTCTTAATCGCTGCAAGTCCATATCGAATAGAATCACCTGCAACAGAGAATCCGGCTTCCCCCTCATTGATGTCCGGCGGCAGGATGGAAATTCCCATCACACGGCAAGTATTGATATACTCTGTAATCTTTTTCGGGTTAGTAATTACTGAAGTAAGAAGCGCAGCCATAAATTCTACCGGATAATAGCAGCGCAGCCATGCTGTCTGATACGAAACAACCGCATAGGCAGCCGCATGAGATTTATTAAATGCATACTTGGCAAAGTCAATCATTTCATCGAAAATCTTATTGGCGGTTTCTTCTGGAATTCCCCGTTTGATACAGCCTTCTACGCCTTCTTCTTCATTACCATAAACAAAGTTCTGACGTTCCCTCGCCATGACATCTCCCTTTTTCTTGGACATCGCACGACGCACTAAGTCACTTCGGCCAAGTGTGTAACCGGCAAGACGCATTACAATCTGCATAACCTGTTCCTGATAAACGATACATCCGTAAGTCGGTGCCAGTATTTCTTCCAGTTCCGGACAGGTATACTGAATTGAATCCTGATTTTGCTTTCCCTTGATATACTTTGGAATAAAATCCATTGGTCCCGGACGGTACAGAGAAATTCCGGCAATAACATCCTCAAGATTCGTTGGCTTTAATTCCTTCATGAAAGACTTCATTCCAGCACTTTCTAACTGGAACACACCCTCCGTCTTTCCCTGCCCGATCATCTCATATACTTTGGCATCATCATAATCAATTGTATCAATACTAAAATCATAGCCAAGTTTCTTTCCAATCATTCGTGCGGCATCCTGAATTACGGTCAGTGTACGAAGACCTAAAAAGTCCATTTTCAGAAGTCCCAATTCTTCGATGGTTGTCATCGTAAACTGTGTTGTGATGACATTATCTGCACCTCTTGAAAGTGGGACAAATTCATCCAGCGGTTTTGAACCAATTACGACACCAGCGGCATGAATTGATGTATGTCTCGGTAATCCCTCCAGACGCATCGACATATCAATAAGATTCTTTACAACATCATCACTCTCATATGCCTGCTTTAATTCCGGATTTGATTTTAATGCCTTTTCAATCGTGATACCAAGCTCCATCGGAATCATTTTTGCAACATTATCAACCTGTACATAAGGGATATCAAGGACACGTCCAACATCACGAACTGCCATACGCGCCGCCATCGTACCGAAAGTTACAATCTGCACTACCTTATCTTTGCCGTATTTTTCATAAACATAATCAATAACTTCCTGCCGTCTCTCATAACAGAAGTCAATATCAATATCTGGCATGGATACACGCTCTGGATTTAAGAAACGCTCAAAAATAAGCTGATATCTGATTGGGTCGATATTCGTAATCTCAAGACAATAGGAAACAATACTTCCTGCCGCACTTCCTCGTCCCGGGCCAACAGCGATTCCCTGACTCTTTGCAAAACGGATAAAATCCCACACAATGAGAAAATAATCAACATAGCCCATATTTTTAATAGTGCTAAGCTCATAAGAAAGTCTTTCCTGCAATTCCTGTGGCGGCGGGTCCCCGTATCTTTTCACAAGACCAGTCTCACAAAGCTCTTTTAAGTAAGAAAATGCATCGTAACCTTCCGGCACATCAAACTTTGGCACTTTCTGCTCACCAAAAACAATCTCCACATTACATCGCTCGGCAATTTTATGGGTATTATCCATCGCCTCTCTCGCATAGGGAAATACCTTCTGCATCTCTTCTTCCGACTTCAGATAATACTGCCCGCCTTCATAGCGCATTCTGTCCTGGTCTGAAACCTTTTTTCCAGTCTGTATACAAAGAAGCAGGTCATGTGGAACCGCATCTTCCTCTCTGATATAATGCACATCATTTGTGACAACCATCGGAATCCCAAGTTCCCTGGAAAGACGAATCAGGCTGGTATTTACCTGGGTCTGCTGACGAATTCCATGATCTTGCAACTCTAAGAAAAAGTTATTCTCTCCAAAAATATCACGCATTTTGTTTGCGGCAGCTCTTGCTCCATCAAAATCCTCTTTTAAAATCTTATTCGGAATCTCTCCGGCAAGACAGGCACTAAGTGCGATAATTCCCTCATGATATTTTTCAAGCACTTCATAGTCTACCCTTGGTTTGTAATAATATCCTTCTGTAAACCCTCTTGTCACAATCTTCATCAGGTTTTTATAGCCCTGATTATTTTCCGCAAGCAGTACAAGATGATAATATCTATCCTCTCCTCGTCCCTGCTCCCTGTCAAACCTTGACCCTGGTGCAACATAAATCTCACAGCCAAGAATTGGTTTAATTCCTACTTCTTTTGCCTTTTTATAAAAGTCAATCACGCCATACATAACCCCGTGGTCTGTGATGGCCAGACTATCCATTCCAAGCTCTTTTGCCCTCGGCAGAAGTTCTTTAATCTTACTAGAACCATCCAGCAGACTGTACTCCGTATGCACATGTAAATGTGTAAATGCCATAGGTGTCTTTTCCTCCTCTTACAACATCTCGACGAATGCTGTCATTCTCGTGTTAAGCTGTCCGATATCCTCCTGTGAATAGTCGGTCTCCACATGAATATACGGAACACCTTTTCCTTTTACAAACTTTTCAATACTCTTTGCCTCCACATTGTAAGTATGGCAGGCCTGCAGTGTCATTTCCACAACACCATCTACTTTATATTCCTCTATTAATCTTCCAAGAAGTTCATAACGATTCTTATTTGGTGTCATAACAGAACAGCCAATCTGAAGATATCTTTCCGCGATCGCCTCATAAATATCCTCTGCAGATTCATCTATTAAACGGTCAGCCGACTTTGTACCGCCACAGTTTTCATAGGCAACAACAACCGCTCCATTTTCTTCCAATGCTTTCACAACTTTCATTGGCGCACCGCTGCTTGGACATCCTGTTAAAAGAATTCTCTTCTTTTTCGGCTGTTTCTCACCCTCTCCATACTCCTTCATAATCTTTTCACGAAGCGCATGAATTTCTTCCGGAACCTTTTCTTTGTCAAAACGGAACTGGCTTCCATATAATACATTAAACAATTCCTGTCCATTCATCGGTGCCGGATCATTTTTCATAACTTCATAAAGATTTTTAAGCGCAATTCTATTTTCATTCATCATATGAACTGCCTTACGAACGTTCTCCTCTGTAATCTCCACTTTGAAAGTCTGCTCCAGATAAGATTTGAACTTAAGAATCTCTTCTTTCCAAAGCTTTAATGCAGTTTCACTCTGACTGTTTGGAAGCTCCATAACATAAACATTTTTAAACTCTCCCATCAGTTCATACATCTTTTTCTTCCCATCACAGGTTGTCTCCCCAACTACTACGTCGGAAAAATAAAAGAACGGACATTTATCCGATACTGCAAAACCATAACTTGCCTTTACCATAGGGCACAGATTTCTTGGCAAATCCTTCTCTGCCACTGGTATTGTCTCGTCTGAAGTAGAACAAAGACCTACTGTAACTGCTCCCATCGCCATTGCGATTTCCTGTGGAAAATATGTACAGTAAGCTCCAACAACCGGAACATCCCTATCCTTCAATTCCTTCATCGTCAGAAAGGACTTCTTTCTCTGCTCCGCAAAATCTTCAAAAATCTCTGGTAACGCTTTGATCAACTCCATAATTAATACCTCTTTCATAACGTATTTGTAATTAGTTTTTACCTTATTAAAATGTCTTATAAAAAATGATACTATCTGGAGTTGTTTGCTGTCAAATTATAAATAAAAAGTATTTCCAAACGATATTTTACCACAGTAGCGGATCACAATCCAGATTGAAGTTAAATAGGAATTTGCCGCAGGCAGAGAGACGGCCCGGCAAATTCCCATTTAAGAACGATATTTTTATAACAATTTCTCTATAATTTATTTCTTTTTTTCCTATTCCTTCCTTGATATTTTGCCAAACAATATGTTATACTTTTTTTAGAAAGAAAGAGGTGTTTCAAATGACAGAACGTCAGTCCAAACTCATTAAATTGGTAAATCTTTATCAAAAAATCGAAGTGAGTCGTTTAGCTGAACTTTTAGATGTGTCTCAGGTAACCATCCGTAAAGACCTTGACCATCTTGAAGAAGAGGGACTTTTATCAAGAGAGCATGGCTACGCTTTAATTAAGAATGCCAATGATATTAACACACGTTTAACAATAAATTATGATAAGAAGCTTGAAATCGCCACAAAGGCTGCTGAGATGGTTTCTAATGGCGAAACAGTTATGCTTGAATCTGGCTCTACTTGTGCTTTACTTGCAGAACAGCTTGCGAAGTTAAAAAAAGATGTCACCATCATAACAAACTCTGCCTACATAGCGATTCGTATACGCGAGCTTCCGATTCGTAAAGTTATCCTTCTTGGTGGCGAATATCAGAAGGAATATCAGGGTATGGTAGGACCATTAGTTCGCAAATGTGCGAAGGAATTCTATGTAGATAAGTTCTTTGTAGGCACAGATGGATTTATTCCAGATGCAGGTTTTACTTGTGATGACCTGATGCGCGTGGAAACTATGAAGTATATGGAAGACTCCGCAAATCGTATGATCATTCTTGCTGACTCCAGTAAGTTCAGCCAGAAGGGGGTTGTAATTCAGACTACTTTTTCTGAGATTGATACGGTATGTACCGATGCGGAGATTCCAGAAGATGCATTAGAGAACTTAAAGAGACATAATATTAACGTAGAGATTGTGGAATAACTACTAATTTGTAGATTTCGTATAGACAAAAAAAGAAATAGTGTCCTAAATCTACAATTTTATTAAAGAAAATTTAAAACCCCCGAAAGACACATCCGCTATACCTGTGACTTTCGGGGTTCTGTTTTTGTCTATCTTATTTTGAATTAATAACAAAAATTAATAACAATTAGTATGCAATTGTTTTCTTTTCATTATATACATCTCTGTCTAATTCACCCAGTTTATTTGCTGCTAACATACCAACCATAACATCTACATCTACATTTTAAGAAGGTTTCCAATGTTAAAATCATATGATAAGGTATTAGACAATGCCGCCTGGATAAAACATGCAACAATATACAAAGAAACTACCGTTACAACAAAAGCAAAAATATTTTATTTCCATGGCGGAGGTCTTCTTTACGGTTTCAGAAAAGACTTACCAGAAAAACATATTTCCGTTATTACTCAGGCAGGTTATGAAATTATTTCTTTTGATTATCCCCTTGCTCCAGCAGCAGATCTTGAACAAATTGTTCCAGATATATGTGATTCAGCATAGCGGTCTGTTCCCTCAGTAACCTGCCTGATTCCAAAAAGATTCTCACTGACTTTTCCTCTATTGGTCATTCTTCTGGAACGGATACTTTATGCGGTATCGCATATATTTTTCAAAATCTTCATTATCTGATTTAAATATAAATAATAATAATAAAACGGATACAGAAATAATATAACTTTCTGTATCCGTCTTTTTATTGTGCATACTTTGTCAACGTAAGCGGTAGCTGAATTTGAAAACAATTAGAAATATCTGAAAGATTCATTTATAAATATCTACTGTTTCTCTTGATTGTCACAGTATAACACCATCATATATAATATGTATCGTTCATAACTGCCAAAAATTATTCTTTTATTTATTCATAAAGGACAAATATAGGGGAAAGGCTCTCTTTGCAGGCGTACGTTTCGCTCTGCAAAGTACAATTTTTTCTACTCTTTCAGGTAAAAGAATTCTTTCTGCTGATTGTCTTTTCCAAAAAGATTATTGTATTCGAGCAAATTATACTCATGTATCAAATCATAATACGGAGATTTTTTATCATCAATCTCGTAAAATTTACCATTTTTATCCCAATATCCAATCGCATTGATTGCAGGAATTTCTTCTCTGAGTTTTGTTAAATATTCAAGATAACCTGTCTTTTTAATTCCTGCAACTTCTGCAAGATAGGTAGACAGATAATTGTTACTGGTTTTTTCTACATTTTCCTCTTTTATATCATAGTTTGCCCAGATTAAAAATGGTACTTTGTAGAGCTGCTCTAAGTCCTCTCCCTCTAATTTCTGAATATCTGTATGAAGCAGACGGTTGTAAAATGTCTCTTCTAAATCTGGCTGATGATCTCCGAAAAATACAATGACGGTCGGTTCATCTACTTTTTCAAAATAGTGAACCAGTTCCTTTAATGCTTTATCGGACATTTTTATCATGTTCAGATACTGCTCTGCTTTCGAGTAAGACTGTAAATCCCCCTCTATCTGCACTTCATCTCCCGTTTCCAATGTACTTCCATCGTAACTTCCATGATTCTGCATTGTTACATTGAATAAATAAAATGGTTTATCTTTGTCGGTACGATTCTCATAAAGACTGATAAGCTTTTTATAATCTTCTGAGTCTGTGATATGATAATTCACCGTATCTGTAAATACGGAAAAATTATCCGATGTATAAAATTTATCAAATCCCATCAGCGGGTATACTTTATATCTACCATAACCTGTCTTATAAAATGGATGCAATGCATAACACGGACTATATCCCTGGTCTTTTAAAGTATAAGTCAGACCCGCTGTTTTACTTCGCAGGAAAAGCTGATATGGAACAGAATTATCCGGCAAGAATGCAAGTGTATTTCCCGTCATAAATTCAAATTCTGAGTTTGCCGTATTTCCACCAAATACGGAAGAATATGTGTAGCCCTTAATCGCATTTTCTTTTAATTTACGGAAAAATGGCATATAGTCTTTGGATGTCTGCAAATCTCCTACTGCTTTTAAATCTGCAAAAGATTCATTCATAATTGCAATGACATTTGGCTTCTTTGTTGTTTTATTCTGCGTAGACGTATTTTTTTCCTGCGTTTCTGTAGATTCATTCTCTGTATACTGCTTTGTAATTTTTTTGACTGCATTAACAGAATACTCTTCTGGCTGTGTTACATGAAGATAGCCAAAAGTCCTCATCGTCGTAAGCAATGTTCCATAATATCTGTACTTATACTGCGGTCGATACACACGGAAATCAACACCGATATCTTCCAGATAATCGCTATATACATACACCTGTGTAAATCCGGCAAATATCATGCATGATACGATCGCGTACACAATTCTTCCCTTCCATTTAAACAGCTTCACCTTATCAAGCTTTAAAAGAAGCGCAACAAGCACAAGTGCCATCATAAAAAATTCAGCCGTATCCACATCAATCTGCACCTGGTAGGTATTTGCCACCGAAACGGCCGTCACAAAGGAATAAATATCTGATGCAATAAATGACATACTTCTAAATAATGTCAATTCATAGTTGAAAATTCCAAATACAGCTGTCACAACAACCATACAGATTGATGCTGCGCGTATGCTATTAAAAATCAGCAAAAACAGCACATAAATAACATAATAAACAATAATATCCAGCACCAGATATAAAAATGGAATGCTGAAAATCGGAACCCAAAACTGTGCATCATTATAAAATTCTAACCACAAAAAAGCGATAAATGGAGTAGCAATTCCTGCGATATACGTCAGTATTCTGTTTACCTCTGCCGAAAAATGAATTTTTTTCACTGTGAGGAAAACAAGTACCGCCCACAACCCGCCACAGATTATTAGGGAATCTGCATAAAAGCGATCAAAAAAATCTGGAGCTTGTGGATTATAATACAAATCTGGCTGTGCAAAAAAGGCAATTGCTAACAGGACATCTAATGCCAGCAAAAAATTTCTTCCGTGTTTCCCCTTAAAGAAATCCTTGATTCCTGCCTTTTTCTTTTTTAATTTATTCATCTCAATTCAATCCAACCTTTCATTTTTTCTTCCCCTCATTTTGAAGAAAAAATCTTTTTCACCTGCCCTTTTAACGACAATCCAAATAATAACACAAAATAGTTGAAAACGAAATAGGAATTTGCCGCAGGCAAAATAGATGCCACCGAAGAGAGCCTATCCCCTATATTT
>OGQZ01002589.1_pt1 | contig 12343 bp, 12 predicted proteins | sample 1553321 | NCBI WGS metagenome assembly OGQZ01 (sample SAMEA2579958, study PRJEB22360) | human gut metagenome | reverse complement strand
CCAGCCGGAGGGCGATCTGCCGGGAGTGTCCCGCGCCGCCCGCCGTGCCGTCGAGATAAGTGCCTGCCGGGTCGATGTTCAGTCCGTCGAGGCACTCGTTCAGAAGCACGGGGATATGCTCAAACGAGGCCGGGTCGAACTGTGCCAAATCTTCTGTCTGAGTCATCGCGCCCAGCCTCCTTTCGTTTCGTGTTCCGAGCCGTCCGATACGCCGGACATCTCCCGGGGAGTTTGTCCCGTTTTCTGCTCTGTCATGATACCTGACGACTCTATTTTATTTTAGCAAATCGAAACGCCGAATGCAAGTTTTTTCCTGCGCTTTTTTCCTACAAAATGTTACAAAAAAAGCCCCTGCGAATCGTCATTTTTACTCGCAGGGGACTGGATTCAGGTCAGGAGCGGCTCATCACACGCCGCGGCGGGGGGTCTGGCGCAGGTTCGCGCGGACGTTTTTCACCTGGGCGGCGTTCTCAGACATCGTCTCCTCGGTGGTTTTCAGCATATTATCGCAGTAATCCGTGACCGTCTGGCGGACGGTGCGGGCCTCGGTCTGGGCAGCGGAGACGATCTCGGACGCACGCTGCTGGGCGGCGCGGACGATCTCGGCCTCGCTCACGAGGATGCGGGCGCGCTCTTCTGCCTTCTTGACGATGGCCTGTGCCTGCGCGTTGGCCGACTCGATGAGCTGGGCGCGGTCGCTGACGATGGACTGGGCCTGACGCAGCTCCACGGGGAGGTTTGCGCGGATGTCATCGAGATAGTCCCGAATTTGTTCCACATCCACGATGCGCTTGCCGCCCGAAAGGGGCATTCCGGTGCTCTCTTCCAGCAGGTCTTCGATGGTATCCAAAAGCTCGTTGACGTTCATCACGCTTCTCCTTCTTCCTCTGCGGCGTCTGCCATGGGTCTCACATATTTCCAGAGCAGGACTTTGCCGTACTTATACTGCTTCTTCAGCTGTAAACCGCCCACTTCGGCGGGGAGGACGAGTTTCGTCTCGCTCTCGCAGATGACGATGCCGCCGGGGGCGACGCACTTGTCCACGATGGGGAGGATATTTTCCAGCGTGCCGTTGTGGAAGGGCGGGTCCAGCAGCACCAGATCGAACTGCTCCCGGCAGGCCGAGAGGAAACGGGCCGCTTCGCCGATGTTGACGCGGCTGCGGTCAAAGACGCCGCAGTTCTTGCAGTTCTTCATGACGATGTTCACGGCCTCGCGGTTCTCGTCCAGGAACACGCACCGGGCAGCGCCCCGGCTCAGCGCCTCAATGCCCAGCTGGCCGCTGCCTGCGTACAGGTCCAGCACACGGGCTCCGGGCAGGTCGAACTGGACGATGCTGAACATCGCCTCCTTCACCTGATCGAGAGTGGGGCGGGTAATATCCGTGCCGGGCAGCGCTTCCAGCCGTCTGCCGCGGGCTTCTCCTGCAATGACTCGCATGGTTTTGGCCTCCTTCGGGTCTTTCCTGTTATCGTAACTTCATATTATCGTCATACCGCCGGTCTTTGTCAAGGGCAGTGTCATGATTCGTTGCGTTACGGTCATGAATGTGCTAAAATCATACCAGAACGCCGCTTTTTCGGGCGTACAAAAGGAGAGTATTTATCATGAAAGTCCTGCTCATCAACGGCAGCCCCCACGAGAAGGGCTGCACCTATACCGCACTGAGCCTCATCGCCGGGGAGCTGAACGCCGCCGGCATCGAGACGGAGATCTTGAACGTCGGCACAAAGCCCGTGGGCGGCTGCATCGGCTGCGGCGGCTGTGCCGCCGGCAAAGGCTGCGTCTTCGGCGGCGTGGTCAACGAGGCCATCGAGAAAGCCAAGACTGCCGACGCCTTTGTCTTCGGCACGCCGGTGCATTACGCTTCTGCTTCCGGCAACATGACCAGCTTCATGGACCGTCTCGCCTACGCGGGCGGCAGGTATCTGGCCTACAAGCCCGCTGCCATCTGCTGCTCGGCCCGCCGCGCCGGCACCACCAGCGCCCTCGATCAGCTGGTGAAGTACCCCGAGTTCTTCCATATGCCGCTGGTGAGCGGCTCCTACTGGCCCATGGTGCACGGCTCCAACCCCGAACAGGTTTTGCAAGATGAAGAGGGCTGCGCCGTGATGAAAGAGCTGGGCCGGAACATGGCCTGGCTGCTCCAGTGCATCGAGGCAGGCAAGGCCGCCGGGATCTCCCACCCGGAGAACCCCCGCCGCCCCATGACCAATTTTATTCGATAATTTTCCCATGAAAGCACCGAAATTGCACTTCGGTGCTTTTTTCGTTCATAACTTTGTGGTAGCATAGGAACTAAAGTATTTTGCCACGGAGAACATTTGCCATGGAACACTACGATTGGAACGACGGCTGGCTCTTCACCCCGGTCTTTGACCCCGCCATCGTGCGGCCGGAATGCCCGGAGCTGACCCTTGAGCCGGTGCGCCTGCCCCACACGGTCAAGGCCCTGCCCTACAATTACTGCAACGAGAACGACTACCAGAAGCTTTCGGGCTACCGGCGGGAGTTTTTTGCGCCCAAAGAATGGGAGGGCCGCACCGTCCTGCTCACCTTCGGAGCCGTGGCCCATGACGCCACGGTGTTCTGCAACGGGCGGCGGGTGTTCCACCACAGCTGCGGCTACACCGCATTTACCGTCGATCTGACCAGTGCTCTCCATCTGGGCCAGAAGAACGTGGTGGCTGTCCGCTGCGACAGCCGCGAAGATTTAAACATCCCGCCCTTCGGCGGGCAGATGGACTTTCTGACCTACGGCGGCGTCTGCCGCGCCGTCTGCCTCGACGTGAAAGAGCCCGCCTACCTGCGGGACATCTTCATCGAGACGAAGGCCGAGGGCGATTTCCGCATCTACACGGCCACCGTGGGCGAGACCGTCGGCTGCACGTTACAGGCCGAGATACGCAGCCCCTCGGGCAGCCGGGCGTTCTACACCGGCGAACTGTCGCTGCCCATCACCGGCGCACTGAACAGCGTCCATCCGTGGAGCATCGAGCACCCCACCCTTTACACCCTGACCGTCCGGCTCATCCGTCCCGGCACCGGCGGTCTGCCCGACCGGGTGCTGGACGAAAAAACGGTGCGGTTCGGCTTCCGCACCGTGCAGTTCGTGGCAGGCGGGCTGTATCTGAACGGTCAGCGCGTGGAGCTGCGGGGCCTGAACCGCCACCAGAGCTACGCCTATCAGGGCTATGCCATGCCCGACAGCATCCAGCGGCTGGACGCTCAGCTCCTGAAAAAGCAGCTGGGCTGCAACGCCGTGCGCCTCACCACTCCCCCTAGCCCCGCCTTCCTCGATGCCTGCGACGAGCTGGGCCTTTTGGTCTTTATGGAGATGCCCGGCTGGCAGCACGTCGGCGACGACATCTGGAAAGCGCAGGCTCTGCAGAACTGCCGCGAGATGGTCTGCCAGTGCCGCAGCCACCCCAGCATCTTTTTGTGGGGCGTGCGGGTCAGCGGCAGCGCCGACGACGAGAGCTTTTATAAGCGCACCAACGAGACGGTGCGCCGCCTCGACCCCACCCGCCCCACGGCTGGTACCCGCAGCACCCGCCGCAGCCAGCTTCTGGAAGATGTTTACGCCTATGCCGACTACTCCTACCACGGGCGCGGCGTCGGGTGCGAGGCCCGCACCGCCGTCACCCCCGACACCCGGAAAGGCTATCTCATCAGCGAATTCGAGGGCGCCCAGTTCCCGGCCAAGCCCTTCGACGACGAGCCCCACCGCCTGGCGCAGGCCCTGCGCTACGCCGCCGTCCTCAACGACACCATCGCTCAGCAGGGCGTGGCGGGCAGCTTCGGCTGGTGCATGACCGACTACAACACCCACCGCGAATTCGGCAGCGGCGACCGCATCAGCTATCAGGGTGTGATGGACATGTTCCGCAACCCGAAGCTTTCTGCCGCCGTCTACGCCAGCCAGAAGACGCCCCGCTCCCCTTCCGACATCGTGCTCGAAATTTCATCCAGCATGGCGCTGGGCGACCATCCGGGCGGCTTTGCGGGGGCGTGCTGGGCGTTCACCAACGCCGAGAGCCTGCGGCTCTACCGGGACAACGACTTCGTAGCCGAGTTCACCCCCGACCGCCGGGGCCGTTTTGCGGCTCTGCCCCACCCGCCCATCGAGATACACGATTTCGTGGGCCTGCTGCTTGAAAAATACGAGGGCATCGACCGCACTGCCGCGCCGCAGGTAGCCGCCATCCTCAATGAGATGCGCCGGGACTCTATGGAGCTTTCGCCCCTGTCCCGGGCGCGGATGTACTCACTGCGCCTGAGCTGGAACGAGCTGGTGCAGCTTTACTACAAATATATCGGTGTGCTGGGCAGCCCCGCTGCCGTTTACCGCTTCGAGGCCGTGTGGCATGGCCGGGCCGTCCGCACCGTCGTGAAGGAGCCGGTGCAGAGCGTCCGGCTGGAATGCACCGTCCACAATCCCATCCTGACCGACGGCCCCACCTGGGACTGTGCCGCCGTGAGCCTGCGGGCCATCGACCAGAACGGCAATCTCCTGCCCTACTGTGGTGAGGCCGTTCAGCTGAGCGCAGAGGGGCCGCTGCGCATCCTTGGCCCCAGCGTCGTCCCTCTGCGGGGCGGCATGGCAGGCACCTATCTCGCCACCACCGGCGAGGCCGGCCCGGCCAAGCTCCACTGCCGGATGGAGGGTGCCTTGGACACCGAAGTTTCCCTCACCATCCGCTGCCGGGAGGAGTGAGCGGCACTTAAATGCCGTCTCTTTACGATAGGTTTGCACTCTGTTCAAAATTTTCTCATGGTTGCATGGTATCCTGAGAGCAGAAAAATACAGAAGGGGCGGCGCACCCGCCCCTCTTTTATGAGGAAGGACGTTTATGAAAGAAAAGATACGCCAGTTCATGATAGGCCGCTACGGCACCGATGGTCTGAACCAGTTTTTGAACATCGCCTCTCTCGTGCTGATCCTGGTCTATATCCTCACCCGTCTGCCGCTGCTGCTGTACGTTGGCGTGGTGCTGCTGGGCTTCTGCTACTACCGGATGTTCAGCCGCAACATCTCCAAGCGCACCGAAGAAAATTATAAATACTACGCCGTGAAGGACCGCATCCGCAATAAGTTCAGCGGCCTGAAGGACCAGTGGGACAACCGCAGGCTCTACCACTATTACCGCTGCCCCCAGTGCCGCCAGAAGCTGCGCGTTCCCCGGGGCCGGGGCCGCATCCAGATCTCCTGCCCCCGCTGCGGCACCCAGTTCATCAAGAAGAGCTAACGTATGTTTGGATATGTCATCCCGAATCAGGCCGCGCTGGACGACGAGGCCAAGGCCCGCTACCGCACGGCCTACTGCGGCCTCTGCCGCCGCATCGGTGCGCTCCACGGCCTGCGGGGCCGTTTGACGCTGAGTTACGATTTGACGTTCTTGGATCTGCTGCTTTCCAGCCTCTACGAGGGTGAGAGCGAGTGCGTCACCGGCAGCGGCCACTGCCCCATCCACCCCATCCGGAAAATAAATTGGCGGCACAGCGGCCCCACCGACTACTGCGCCGATATGAGCGTGGCGCTCCACTACTACAACGCCGCCGATAAATGGAACGACGACCACAGCCTGCTGGGCCTCGGCTTCGAAAAGCTGCTGGACTCCCCTGCTCAGACCGCCGCACAGCGCTGGCCCCGACAGTGCAATGCCATCCGCACCTGCCTCGACCAGCTGACTCAGCTGGAAGCCGACGGCAGCGAGGACCTTGACGCTGTGTCGGGCTGCTTCGGCGAACTGATGGCCGAGCTGTTCGACTACAAGCAGGACCACTGGTCGCCGGAGCTGCGGAGCATCGGCTTCCATCTGGGCAAATTCATCTACCTGCTGGACGCCTACGATGACCTGGCACGGGACGAGAAAAAGGGCGCATACAATCCGCTGCGCTCCCTCAGCCGTCAGCCCGGCTACGAGGAAGAGATGCGGGAGATCTTCGAGCTGCTGTTGGCCCAGTGCGCCAGAAGCTTCGAGCGTCTGCCCTGCGTGGAGGACGCGGACCTTCTGCGAAACATCCTGTATTCCGGCGTGTGGCTCAAATACAACTGCAAACAGGCCAAAGAGGCCCAGAAAAAGTAACCAATTCCGCCCAAAAGGCGGATTTTGTCTTGATTTTGCAGGCACTGTCCTGTAGACTGTAATATTGTATGGAACGAAAAGGCCGCGCATGGCCTGAGAGACGTGAGGAAGTAGACCCATGAGAGATCCCTATGAGGTGCTGGGCATCCAGCGCGGCGCAACCGACGACGAGATAAAGAAAGCCTACCGTGCCAAGTGTAAGCGCTGGCACCCCGACCTGAACCCCAACGACCCCACCGCCGAAGAGCACTTCAAAGAGGTGCAGGCAGCTTACGACGCCATCACCAAGGGCGACACCGGCCCCCAGATGGGCGGACAGCCCGGCGGCGGTTACGGCTACGGCCAGCAGGGTTATTATCAGGGCGGCTACCAGCAGGGATACGATCAGGGCTACAGCCAGAACGGCTGGCAGCAGGGCGATTTCGGCTTCGGGTTCGACCCGTTTGGTTTCGGATTTGGTTTTGGCGGCTACCAGCAGCAGAGCGGGGCCAGCTACTCCGGCTCTGACAGCCCCGAGATGCAGGCGGCCCGCAACTTTGTGGCCAATGGCCGCTACGCTGAGGCCCGCCGGGTGCTGGACAGCATGAACAGCCGCTCGGCACGATGGTACTACCTCTCCTCGCTGGCCAATCAGGGCCTCGGCAACAGCATCGACGCGCTGCAGGACGCCCGCCGCGCCGTTCAGCTGGACCCCAATAACACCGAGTACCAGATGCACCTGCGCCGGATGCAGAATCCCGGCCAGACCTACCGCACCCAGACCACCTACGCCCAGCCCGGCGGGCTGATGCGCTGGTGCTGGAGCATGATTTTGCTCAATCTGCTCTGCAACTGCTGCTGTGGCGGCGGCTGGGGCTGGCGGTTCCGGATGTAAATAAAAAACGAAGGAGCATTGCTAATGCAGTGCTCCTTCGTTTTTTAGCGTTCGGCCAGTCTCGCAATTCCGAGGCCATCCTTCACTTCGACCTCAACAGCAGAATCCCGAGATTCATCTTCATAGCTAAGCAGCATCCACCTGTTCCAATAAAGTTGGTATCTCCTCTCTATCGGCCTTGCTCCGTTCATGAGGTCCTCTTCAAAAAACAAAAATCCATTTTCATCTGTGGCCATTTTATAGAAATTTTCCTTTTCTTCCTCCAGTTCATTTGGGTGCTCTATGTAGGCTTTCAGCTTTGTATTCGGCAGAGGATAATCGTCTCCCGCCCATACGAGCACCCGGAATTCCTCGTCCTCCGACTCTTCTTTTGTCTCCCGCATGGAAACATAAGCTCCTTCCCATCCGTCCTTTTTTCCTCCGGCTACAACTTGAAGGGAGTAGGGTGAAACATAGGGACTGTAACCGTCCGCTTCTACCGCATAGTAGTATATCCCGGGCTGCAATTTTTCAAACACCATCGGTTTCGATAACTGCCCTCGTTTCATCTGTACAATTTTCCGCGTTTCGGCATCCAGAAGCGATATGATTACCTGATGCTTGCTAAGGTCATAGTAGTTATACAGCACCATATCGCTGCTGTCACCCAAGTATTTTGCCTTGGAGCAAAACAAAAAGGGGGATGCGGTTATCTTGAATTTGTCCTCAGCACACGGTTGGATCTTCTCTCTATCAAATTCGAAGTCCAGCTTTTCAGCTTTCGGTATGGGTTTCCGACCCTTGTCCCACGTTACATAGAGAATGATGTCCACCTTTTCCCCCATCCGATGATAAATAAGGCTTCCCGGCACATAGTTGATGCCGTACACCTTGAATTCCCCATCACTCTCCTCTACGTCCTCATTTTCTCTTTGGTTCGCCGCCTCGTCATATACGATGTCCGCTATACTGCCGGGCGCGGAGATCTCATTTTCCACCTTTTCATAACTATCGTAGAAATTGATGTTTGGCACCTCGTAATAGTGAAGCTTGCAGTATTCTCCGTAACAAAAAAAGATAATTGCAACTACCAAAAACAGTTCTCCTGCACACCGCTTCAGAGGCTTCTCTTCCTCCTTATCATTCTCCGAATCCTTATTCTCCTGAAAGAGCTGAGCGATTGCCACGACTGCAGCAATCCCCATGATCACCGATGTTGTAGAGTTATAGATCGTAAGCATTCCTTTTGCAAACACCGGATCTATAGAATCACGAAGGAAATCCATCATCATCCCCAGCATCTTCATTCCCCCTTTTTATTTTTTTCGTCCGTGACTCTATAATAAACATTTTCCCGACACATTTCAAGAGTTTTTTGTAGTTTTTGCCATAATCTTTTCGTGGATATTTTTCTTATATATACATCATGCACAATTTTATTTGAAATAAACTAGTATACATAACAGATTGCGTATGTTTTTTTCAAAATTTGTTTTCGTGTGTACACGCAAAAAAGAGTGCCACCGCACGATTCCTCGTGCAGCGGCACTCTCATTTCATTTTACTTTTTTCAGAACAGCACCCTTTAGCTGATGACGATGGTCCGTGTGATCTTCTCGCAGGAATAGTTACCGGAAACTGTTGCCGTCTGGGTGTAGATACCCGGCTGCGTCGGGAACTCCGTGGACTTGCTGCTGAACAGGCCCTTCTTTTTATAAGTACAGGTGACCTTGGCATTATCGACCACCACGCCGTCCGACTCCAGCAGAGCGCCGACATTGTGTGCCTCAGCCTCGGCCAGCGTCATCCCGGCGGGCAGGTCTTCGGCCCAGTAGAGGCGGACGCCCTCGGTCTTGGGCTTTATCTTGAACATGGCCACACCGGCGGTATTCAAATCGCCGGATTCCAGCGCCACGGCACCCGCGACATAGCTGCCCGAATCCACGGGCTGTTCATCCAGATAGATACGGCTGAACGCGCCCTCGGGAAGGTAGCGGCGGATGAGCTCGAGGGAGAGCTTCAGGCCCATGGACATATCTTTCAGGGTGGGGATATAGAATTTCAGGGTATCCATCACCTTGACGACCTCATCGGCCACGCCCAGCAGCACACTGACGTCGTTGCCGTCGATGAGCTGTTTGACATAGGCGTAGACATTGAACTCTTCTACCTGATCAGGGGTCTTGGACATCTTGCGGGGCAGGGGTATCATCTTGAGCAGGGTGCGGAGCTTATCGGAGAGCACGAGGGTGACGTAGCCCTTGGCTTCACCCTTGACGCCCAGCACCACGCCGATATACTGCGCGTCCGCCGGGCGGGTGACCACCGACAGCTCGAACGGGGAGCCATAGACCAGCTTTCCGGCAGCCTGCAGACGAATGGAGACGACTTCATTCGTCTCTTCCAGCCGGGTCTGAGAGGCGCGGGGCAATTCGGTCTCTGCCGAGGCGGCCAGCACCGGGGTCACCATGCTCAGCATGAGGGCTGCTGTGAGAAGCAGCGAAAGCATTCTTTTGGCCTTCATATGGACAAACCTCCTGTATTCATCATCTTCAGCCGGGCGGGCCGCACAGGCTGACACTCCGGCTAGTATGATTTTACCGCAAATCCCTGCTGTGGTCAATGACGGGATTCAAGTGTATCCGCTCACGAAAAGACCGCCGCCCCGGCAGGGCAGCGGCCTCAGAAAATTTTATCGCAGCATCACAGGATGCGCACCCGGACGACGGCGGGGATGGCCGAGAGCTTCGCGGCCAGTGCATCATTCACGGCACCGGTGGCGTCCAGCATGGTGTAGGCCATGTTCTTCTTGCTCTTGTTCACCATGTTCTCGATGTTCAGGCCCGCCTCCGTGGTCAGGGCGGTGATCTGGCTGATCATGCCCGGCTCGTTTTTGTGGATGATGCAGATGCGCTTGCCGCCGGCGCGGGGCTGATGCACCTCGGGCATGTTCACCGAGTGGGTGATGTTGCCGTTCTTGAGGTAGTCGCTGAGCTCCTGGGCGGCCATGACCGCGCAGTTGTCCTCGGCCTCCGGGGTAGAAGCGCCCAGATGAGGCGTGCAGATGACACCCGGACGGCCCAGCAGAGCTTCCGTGGGGAAGTCGGTCATGTAGCCGGACACTTTGCCGGTGTCAAGGGCTTCCAGCAGGGCGTCGGTGTTCACCAGCTCACCGCGGGCGTAGTTCAGCAGCTTAACACCGTCCTTGCAGAGGGCCAGCGTCTGGGCATTGATGGTGTCCTTGGTGGTGGGCAGATACGGCACATGGATGGTGATGTAGTCGCAGAGGGGCAGCATATCATTCAGGTTGACGCAGTGGTGGACCTGACTGCTCAGGTTCCACGCAGCATCAATGGAGATATAGGGGTCATAGCCGTACACCTCCATCCCCAGCTCGATGGCGCAGTTGGCGACGCGGGAACCGATGGCGCCCAGGCCGATGATGCCCACGGTCTTGCCGTACAGGTCGATGCCGGTGATCTTGCTCCAGTCCCGTTCACGGCAGCGGCGGTCGATGAGGGCCACCTTGCGGGCCACGCCCAGCATGAGGGCCAGGGCGTAGTCGGCCACGGCCTCGCTGTTGGCGCCCACGGTGCGGGAGACCTTGATGCCGCGGGCCTCGCAGGCGGCAAGGTCGATATTGTCCAGGCCCACGCCGTACTTGGCGATGGCCCGCAGACGGGGCGCGGCGGCCAGCACCGTGGCATCGACGGGGTCCACGCCCACGATCAGGCCGTCGCAGTCGGCCAGCTTTTCGCACATCCGGTCGGCGGAGAGGATGCCGCCGGTATCGTTGCGCACGACGTCCAGCCCCGCATCGCGGAGGATGTCGAAGAGTTCGGGATTGTTCTTGCCGAAGGATCGCGGGGTGGCGAGGACTTTCATGACGGGGCTCCTTGTAGGGAAAGGTGTGCGGCGGGGCAGGCGTTCCTTGCCCGCAGGATGCCCGGCGGAAAAGGGGCCGGGCAGGCCGGGGAAGAGCCGCTCATGCCCTTCTGGATGCGCTGTGCGGGCCGGGCCGTTTTTGCGCGGGCGGCAGGGGCCTGCGTCCTGAACCTAGCCCAGCAGGCGGATTTGTCAACGCCGGACGCGGTCGCGGGCAGGTGCCCGTTTTCCTTTGCCTTGCGGGCGGCTGCCGTGTACAATGCGCGAAAAAATGCAACGCAGGTGACTATGAGCATTCTTCAGGACAATACTTCTTCCGCCGCCATGGAGCGGCTGGATTCCGTGGTCGACCGTCTTTGCCATCCCGAATCCCTGGACAAGGTCTGGCATTGTTCGGCCCGCGGCATGGCCATGCCTTCCCTGGACAGGCTGAACGAGATCATGGATCGCCTGCGGGCCGCCCTGTTCCCCGGCTATTTCGGGGCCGCGCGCGTCTGGCGGGAATCCATGCGCCATCATCTGGCCGCCAATCTGGACAGCGTCTACCGTCTGCTGGCCGAGCAGATCCAGCGCGGCATCTCCTTCTCCTGCAAGGGCGAGGGCGAAGGCTGCCAGAACTGTGAGCGCAACAGCCGCGAGCTGGCGCTGGCCTTCATGGACAAGCTGCCGGACATCCGCCACAAGCTGGCCGGGGATGCCCAGGCGGGCTACGAGGGCGACCCCGCGGCCACCAGCCCCGGCGAGACCATCTTCTGCTATCCCTCCATGTACACCATGGTGCATCACCGCATCGCCCATGAGCTGTACAGCCTCAAGGTGCCGCTGATCCCGCGCATCATCTCCGAGATGGCCCACTCCCGTACGGGCATCGACATCCATCCCGGGGCCACCATCGGCAACGACTTTTTCATCGACCACGGCACGGGCGTGGTCATCGGCGAGACCTGCATCATCGGCAACAGCTGCCGTCTTTACCAGGGCGTGACCCTGGGGGCGCTCTCCTTCCCCAAGAATGCCGACGGGACCCTGACCAAGGGCATCCCGCGCCATCCCATCCTGGAAGACAAAGTGACGGTCTACGCGGGCGCTACCATCCTGGGCCGCGTCACCGTGGGCCGGGGCGCGGTCATCGGCGGTAACGTCTGGATCACCGACGACGTGCCCGCCGGGGCCAAGGTCACGCAGGAGCGTCCGTCATGAGGCCCGTGCGCAAGGGGCGCCTTTTCCTGTCGCTGCTCCTGCTGGCGGCGGGGATGCTGGCGGCCTGCCTGAGCGGCTGCGGCACGGAGGTCAAGGCCAAGGGACAGATGATCGGCGGCGTCTCCATGGGACGCGGCCTGTAACAGCGAGGTCGGGATCATGCGTACTCTGGTACAGGGTGGTCTTGTGGTGCGCCATGACGGCGTGCGCAGGGCCGATGTCTTGTTGGAGGACGAGCGTATCGTGGAAGTGGGCGAAGGCCTTTCCGCTTCCGGCGCCTGCGTGGTGGACGCCACGGACTGCTATGTGCTGCCCG
>OGQZ01002587.1_pt1 | contig 12347 bp, 8 predicted proteins | sample 1553321 | NCBI WGS metagenome assembly OGQZ01 (sample SAMEA2579958, study PRJEB22360) | human gut metagenome | reverse complement strand
AGAAGGATGAAGGCTCTACTGTTACTCCGGCGGGCGACTCCAACGGCAAGGTAACTGTTCCGACCGGCTCCGACAAGAATTTTGTTATCAAGGCTGACGATGGCTATACCATTACTGATGTAATCGTTGATGGCAAGTCTCAGGGCCCGAAGGACTCCTATGAGTTCAAGAACATCCGCGAAAATCATACTCTTGAGGTTAAGGTAGCTAAGCTTCTTACCGGCGACCACATCGCTTACATCAAGGGCTATCCGGATGGCGGCGTTCATCCGACCGCTAATATCACCCGTGCAGAAGTTTCCGCAATCTTCTACCGCTTACTCAGTGATGATGCTCGTGGTGTTTACACAACCAGTATACACATCTTTTCTGATGCACAGAATAGCTGGGCCTCTACGGAGATCGCTACTCTGACCAATGCAGGTATCCTCAAAGGCTACACCGATGGTACTTTCCGTCCGAATGCAGCAATTACTCGCGCTGAGTTTGCCGCAATCGCAGCTCGTTTCGATAAGCTCTCTGGTGGCGATAAGACCTTTACTGATGTCCCGACCGACCATTGGGCATACGCAGCCATCACCTCGGCAGCGGAAAAGGGCTGGGTAAATGGTTACGCTGACGGTACTTTCCGTCCGAATAATGCAATTACTCGCGCTGAAGTTGTGAAAATCACCAACGCTGTTCTGGAACGCACCTGCGATAAGGATTACGTTGCAGATAACTTGAGCAAGCTGATCTCTTACAACGATCTGACCTCTGCATACTGGGCGTACTACGATGTTCTCGAGGCGTCCAATGCTCATGACTATAAGGTAGTAAACGACGTTGAAACTTGGGTCAGCCTTAAATAAGGAGGTATGAGTCTATGCAGAGAGAAAAAAAGAGAGAGTTTCCGAATCCAGAAGAGCTGACAGCTCTTCTGCAGAAAATCGACGCAGAATTAGCTATACGCAGAACGAAAATGGATACATCCAGACTCCTCGGTTATCAAATCGAGGATCTGGATATCCGTCGATATATCTGCATGCATGTTCTCAGCTACCTGGATATCATGGAAAAGGAAATGGTCGAATTCTGGCTCGAGTGTATCCGCTACGATGGCAGCTATGATTTTTCCATGGAACGTCCATTCGATTATAGTTCGATGGAAACGCGTTTAGCGGACGCACGCAACTTACGCGAACAGCAGCATTCTGCAGGTGAATTACAAAGGGAAAAGCAAGAACGGGAGCGTGAGCGGTGAAAATATTCAAGCTGACACCATCCAGTATAGTATTTCTCAGCATTGGCAGCTGCGTTTGCTTTTATCTTGGTGATCGCTTTGGTTCTCTATATTCTTCATATGTTGCACAATCTTCTAATTCCATTACTTCATTTTTAGATGCAATGAATGGTATAGGGGCGGCTATTGCCGCCCAACCATTCTACATCGACTTACAAGCAGCTTCGTATGGCCTAATTTTCTTGATAGGATTCCTGCTGGCCTGCTTGTACATTGCAGTAAGCTCGAAACATTTCCGTTCCGGCGAGGAACATGGTTCCGCACGCTGGGGCACGAAAAGCGACATTGCTCCGCTGATGGATAAGAAGGATCCAACCAACAATATCATTCTTTCCAAAACCGAGCAGATCAAGTTTAACGGCAAACTACCCTTTGAGTATGACCGCAACAAAAATATTGTTGCAATCGGCGGCTCTGGCAGCGGGAAGAGTTATGGTTTGATCGAACCCAACCTTCTACAAAAGCACAGTTCATACGTCGTAACCGACCCTAAGGGTACTATTCTTCCGGAAGTCGGCAACGCACTCAAAGACGATTATGAGATCCGCGTACTCAACACAATTAACTTCAAGAAGAGTATGCACTACAACCCCTTAGCCTACATTCACAGCCAAAAGGACATTTTACGAGTTGTGAATGTACTGATGAAAAACACCAAAGGAGATGATCAAAAATCCGGTGGTGATCCGTTCTGGGATAAAGCAGAATCTCTGCTTTACACCGCACTGATTGCGTACCTCTACTACGAAGCACCGTTGGTGGACCGACACATACCTATGGTATCAACCATGCTGGATATGTGTGCTGCATCAGAAACTGATGAAAACATGAAGTCTACCATTGACTACTTATTCGAGAATCTGGAGAAACGCAAGGGTTCGGATCATTTCGCGGTCAAGCAATATAAAAAATTCAAAAAAGCCGCAGGTAAAACGATGAAAAGTATCCTTATCTCCTGTGCCGCACGCCTAGCACCTTTCGACATCGATGAAGTGCGAGAGTGCATGATGGATGATGAATTAGAGTTGGATACCATCGGCGATCGCAAGACTGCCCTTTTCGTCATTATCTCTGACACGGACACGACATTTTCTTTCATCTCGGCCATGATGTTCTACCAAATGTTCAATCTTCTCTGTACGCATGCAGATGATGATTGCGGCGGTAAACTGCCTGTGCCGGTTCGGTGCCTGCTGGACGAGTTTGCAAACATTGGCCGTATTCCGGACTTTGAACACCTCATCAGTACGATCCGCAGCCGACAGATTTCTGCTTCTATTATTCTTCAGAGTAAGACGCAGATCACCAATGTCTACAAGGATGATGCTGAAACCATCATCGACTGCTGTGACTCGTATGTTTTTCTCGGCGGTAAATCAACCAAGACCACCGAAGAACTGTCGAAAATGCTCGGTAAGGAAACCATCGACAACCGAAATTTCAACGAAACACGCGGTCAGCAAGGCAGCGTATCCGTACAGAATCAACAGCTTGGACGCGATCTTTTGGATCCGGCCGAAATCGGAAAGATTGACCGTACTGATTGCATTGTCCAAATCAGCGGACTTCCTCCCTTTAGGTCAAAAAAATACGACCTAAAAAATCATCCCGAGTTTTCCAAGACGGCAATCGCCGACGAGAAAAACTGGTATGATATCGAAGCGGAAATCGAAAAATTCCGCACTCAACCTGTAAAATTCGACAATGTTAAAGAAACCATTCATATCAGTGAGGCTGATGTGAATGAGTTGAATTCTCTGCAATAAAAAAGAAAGAGGTATATTTACATGAATGCTATGTTCACTCAAATGATTACCCTGCTCTCCAAGGGCGTACTGGCTGCAGGTGCACTGCTTGCCGTCTGGGGTATGATCTCGGTTGGTCGTGGTCTGAAGGACTCGAACGGCCCTGGTATCCAGAATGGCATTATGGAGTTGATCGGCGGCGGTATCGTCATTGCTGCATCCCAGCTCATTACTACCATCACCCTCTAAAACGACAACAGGATTGGTGCATACGCCACTTGGAGCGTATGCACCATTGAATGGAGGATTATCTTGTTCAAAGACGCGATCAAAGCTCTGATGGAGCTAATTATAGAGGATATTAAGAATTTATCTTTGGACAGCGGTTTGCTCGCGAGCATTACACGTGACAATGCGTATGCAACCATTTGGTCACATGTTACCAGCATTGCATCAGGTGCGTTCCGGACTTGTGCATTTATTGTTTTACTCATTTTCATCATGATCGAATTTCTTGAATTGAGCGATCGCTTTTCATCTAATCAATTACCGGATTTACTCAAGCCCTTTTCTATCCTTATTATCAAACTTGCCCTTTCAATTACGATTATCAACCAATCTACTACCATACTAAATACCATATACAATGGTTTTCTCGATCTGTCAACACAGGTCAATGTAACCAGCAGTATTACTATGACCACAGATCTCACGAATTTCAATAATTCGGTTGATGATATGGCATTTGGTGTGCAAATCGTCGCATTGCTTGTTTTATTCCTCTGTGTTTTAGGTACCAAAATCGCATGGGCTTTTACCCAAATACTCACTATCGGACGTTTTATCCAACTTTACATATATATCGCCGTAGCTCCCATCCCTATTGCTACGCTTCCAAATCGAGAATGGTCACAAGTAGGAAAAGGATTTCTCAAATCCTTCGTCGCCGTCTGCTTGCAAGGCGTAATTCTTGTGTTAATATTATATTTTTTCCCGTCAATCGCAACCAGTATGGTCACAGATATTATACCTGCCAATAACGGCCTGAATGGTATCTTCTCTGCGGCCGGATCCATTATTGTCCTGATTGGCGCTTTAATCGTAGCACTCAAAGGATCAAAAGCGTTTGCAGATAAAATCTGCGGTGCTATGTAAATCCTCGCCACTATTTGGAATATTGGAGGTAACTTATGGCCCTTTCAACACATATACCCAAAGAGATCACAGATTACAAAGAACGTATTGTAGGTGACTTTTCGGGTAGGCAACTTATTTCCATTGTAGGTGCAGCCGCTACTGTTGGTATATCCTATTTCATCCTTGTTCACCTGCTTCATGTAACAATGGATGTATACCCGTACATAGTAGCAGTATTATGCGCTCCTATATTTGCTTTTGGCTTTTATCGCAAAAGTAATATGCCATTCGAGCAATATATCAGTCTTTTATTACGCCATTATCTCGGGAACAACAAATTTCACTGGTCAGCTGAACCTGATATTCCCGAAGAGATGATGATATCTCATGCAATGATGCAAAACAACAATGCCACAATCATCGAGGAGGATAACCATGTTCAGCGCAAACAAAAAAGGAAAAAAGCAAGCCGAGAAAATGTCCAAGAAGTCCGCTGCAGAAAGAAACAAGGAACTAAAACAACAAGAAAAGCAATACGCCGCGAAATTAAAGCGGCTCAAAAAGAATACCGAGAAGCTAAACGCCAAGCAAAAAAAGAACATTAAGGCTAATGCTGCTCCCAAGAATTCCGTTCAGCTTATTGGTTATCAGCGTATGTTGGAAAACGGCATCTGCATGATTGAGCCAGGTGTATATTCCAAGACTGTAAAGTTTTCTGACATCAATTATCAGACTGCACGAGTAGCAGATCAAAAGGATATGTTTTCGCGCTATACCGAAGTCCTGAACTTTGCTGATCCTACAATGCCTCTACAACTGACTCTTGTTACCCGTCAGGTCGATGAAGAGGCTTTCCGTCAGGAAATGTTCATGCCGCTCGTAGGTAATGAAGATAAACTGGATAAGTACCGTACAGAGATGAACGAAATGCTGGCCGCAAAAATCAAAGAGGGCCAGAATTCTGTCGTTCGAGATAAGTATTTCACCTTTACCTGTGAAGCCGACAATATCGATGATGCTACCAGTATCCTCTCTCGTTTTGAAACCCAGTTCATCAGCCTTTTCAAAACCTTGGGCGTAGATGATATGACGGCGCTTTCCGGAGAAGATCGTGTCAATCTTTTGCGCTCCATTACACGTCCCGATGATCGAGGCCATATTTCCCTCTCTGATATCGCTCATGGTGGTTGGTCTAGCCGATCTTTTGTGGCTCCGACTTCAATCGACTTCTCCGTGGCCCGCAATCGCTTTGATTTCGGTAACAAACATGGACAGGTTTTGTACTTTGGCAATCTGCCTGCCGATTTGACCGATGAGCTGCTTACCGTATTGTCCGATCTCCCTATAAATATGGTAATCACTCTGCATATTCGCAATGTAAACCAGGTTAAAGCACTGTCTATGGTTGACACCAAGATCGCGATGATGGAAATGGAAAATACTAAGCGCGCTCGCAAGGGCATTCAGGAAGGCATTCCTCCCGAAATGATGTACCTGCCTGAAACCAAACGAGCTCTGGCCGAAGCAAAAGAATTGTCTACTGATCTGCGCGATCGACAGCAGCGTTTTTTCGAGGTGACGCCCATCATCTATACTTATGCAGATACTCCGGAACAGCTTGCTAAAAACGTCTTTACAATCAAGCAGACCGCACAGACCCGTACCGTAACCATCGAAGACATTGACCTGCAGCAGCGAGAAGCCTTTAACAGTACGTTGCCAATCGGCAAAAACTTCTTCGGCCGCGAACGTATCCGTCACCTGACAACTGCTGCTACCGCTATCTTTGTTCCTTTTACCACGCAGGAGCTCTTCCAGCGTAACGGTATTTATTACGGCCTAAACGGTATCAGCCATAACCTGATCATGTTCAACCGACTTTCGCTACTTTCACCGAACGGATTTATCCTTGGCAAACCGGGCTCCGGCAAGAGTTTTGCCGCTAAACGTGAGATCATCAGTGTTCTGCTTAATGATCCCAACGCCGACGTGCTTATCATCGATCCGGAACGAGAATATACTGCTCTTGCCCATGGCTTCGACGGCGAGGTCATTCATATTTCTGCAGATAGTCCTTGCCACCTTAATCCTATGGATCTCAGTGATAACTATGCAGATGATGATAACCCAATCTCCCTTAAGAGTGACTTTATCATGTCAATCTGCGATCTTTTGTCCGGCGGTTTGCAGCGTGGTCAAAACTCCATCATCGACCGTGTTATCCGTCTTTCGTACGAAAAGCATTTCAATAAAAACAGTAACTCTGTTCCTACATTGAATGATTTTTATGACATTCTCATCGAGCAGCCTGATCCAGAAGCACGCAGTCTAGCTCTGTCCCTTGAGCTGTACATTAAGGGTAACCTCAGCGTCTTCGCACATCACACGAACGTAGATACTACCAAACGATTTGTCATCTATGATATCCGCGATCTTGGCAAGCAGCTGCGTACTTTAGGTATGCTGATCGTGCTTGATCAGATCTGGAACCGTATCACAGAAAACCGCGCATTAGGTAAACATACCTATATCTACATCGATGAGATTCAGCTTCTGTTCTCGAACGAGTACGCCTCCAACTACTTTTTCGAGTTATGGAGCCGTAGCCGTAAGTGGGGTGCTGTACCGACCGGTATTACCCAGAACGTCGAAACCCTGCTGCTTTCCGATGAGGCACGTCGTATGCTCTCCAACTGCGACTATATCATGATGCTCAATCAGGCAACTTCTGATAAATTAGAGCTTGCACAGCTGCTGAGTATCAGTGAACGTCAGCTTAACTATGTCAGCAATGTAGAAGCCGGTAGTGGTTTGCTTTTCGCCGGCAAATCGATTATCCCCTTTGTCGATAAATTCCCGAGAGATACTGAACTGTACAAGATGATCACAACGAAGTTGGAGGAAGTCACATCTTTTCAATCGCGTGCGCTTGAAAACGGCAAATCGAAATAATTATGGCAGAAATAAAAGTTAAAAACGGTGCTGATAGCTTGGTCAGCTCGACCACAGACCTATCCGCGACACATGTTAAGGCATCAAATGACATTTATTCTCGAGATCGAGAAACATCGCCAAACAAATCTGCAGACTATAATTCTCCAACCACTCACAAACCGCTCATATCCAGCAGTGATGATTTAGATTTAGTCCGAAGCAACACTATCTACGACACTGTGCGATCGACTGCACCCGAAATCGTAATTCAGACATCATATGCCCGACCGTCTGAGGATAAGGCGGCTGAAACCTCCACCAGAGTGCAACCTGTAGCCCATTCACCTACACCATATTCGCGTCATTCTGTAGAGCCATCTACTCATACGGACGGTAGCGGACGACACTACGAATCACAAGTATCCGCACCTACCTCCAACCGCCGGAATAGCGTAACTCCGTCCGATTCGCAGCCTTCCGATTCGCCCTCCCCTTATTTCTATTCCCGCAGCCGGAAAAGCTATCGTCAACGTGCGTTGTCTAATCAACCAGAAGGTCTCTCTGGCGCGGCGGCTGTCGCCCATGACACCGCCGATGATCAGGCATATATGGTACAGAATTCTACAGATTATTTGACACAGCTTGTTCATAGTACGGACTCTAACTTTAACGTCACCTCTGCTGGATCTGATAGAGCTTTCGTCCACCCAGCCGGTGCGGCCAGCCGCACCGGTGCACATTCAGGATTTACCGGACCTACAACTGTAAAACCAAAATCTCAGAAATTTACGGTTCGTGAGCACATCACTGCTACTGCTCGTGATCTCGTTGCCGGCACGGATGGCAGCGGAGAAAATGATCCCGGCATCGCACTAACACAGGATGTACGCCGATCTTTCGTACGCGGTTCCGCTGCTCTATATGGTGCCAATCGGTACCGTATCCAACAGCGGAAACAAACTGCCAAGCAGCTTCGCGCATCCTTTTCCGCCGCTGCAGAGAAACGCGACGCCGCGGCCACTGCTGCAGGTATTGACATCACCTCTCCTTCGTACCTTGCAAAAAAACAGCAAACCAAACGTGCTGCAGATAAACTGATCCGATCGAAATCACACTTGGCCGGGCGCAAGGCCATGGCCAAACGTCTGTCCACTGATGTTGTGCGTGACGTCGGTAACCGCATCAAAAATTACGAAAGCAACTCTGACAATCTCGGTCTTGACGGTGTAACAGAACTCAAGGATACCGCTGTAAATGCATTTTATGCAGCCAAATATGCTCGTCAAACTACAGTTGCTCTTGCGCGATTTGCACATCGTTCCGTTAATCTGGCTCAGGTAGCAATAACTCATGTCAAAGAGGCTCTTGTTAAAGTTGGTACGTTTGCATTGCAAGCAGCAGCCTCTTCTCCTATCGCCTTGGTAATCAGTGCTGTTATCCTTGTTTTGATGGTGGTATCTTCTCTGCTGCCGACATTTTCTCTTAAGACAGAGGATACAACACTCACCAAGCTCTATAAATACTGCACTGAACTTGATGCTAAATTTTCCGAGGCAGTCAGTACCCAATTAAACCGATCAGGATTTGATCGAATAGATTTCTATCAAAACGGTGCCAAGAGTAACGGATCAACTATCTGGTCTACTGAAACCGATCTTGATACGCTTATCGCATATTATGATGCGATGTTCGAGGACTATAGTGACAAAGAAGAAATCGATGAATCCGACGTCCAAGACCCCGATCCAGATGTTTCAGATCCAGATCAGTCTGAAGATGGCACCGATGAGTCCGACACTGAAGATTCACAAGATTCTGATCAAGAAGCCGTAATCAACAAGGATAACTATAAAAAAGTCAAGAAATACAGTAAAAATCTGTGGAATCAAATGTATTCCTTGTCTGTTGGATCCCATACCGAAAAACATACCAGCTCGTACACTGGAAGTGATGGCAAAACACACCATTCTACAACCACTTATCACATTCTGGATGTACACGTAACTACAAAATCGTTGCTTGAAATAGCAAATGAAAATGCGCGGCCTGCAGGCGATGACGGTAAAGCATACAGTAATGTGTTCGATACGCCTTTCGGCTATCTGACAAAAGCACAGGAGGATTCCTACGATGTGCTGCAGGAAGTTGGCCCATATACGACCCTCGAGGAAATAGATAATCCCTTTGCAGATCCAAACAGCGACACTGATCCTACATGGTCCGTCGCCCGACGTTACGGTTACTATATCGACCTTCCGGCTGGTAACTACCATCCAAAGGAAAACAAAGGATTATATATCAGCGCCCAGGTCGGCGATGCTGTATACGCTGGATTCAGTGGTGAAGCTACCGTAGACGGCGATGCTGTCACGATTGAATCTTCATCGAGAAAAATCACCTACGAAAACCTATCTTCTATCCCAATATCGTCTGGCGACCAAATAAGTGCTGGAGTTCAAATAGGTTCTGTCGGTGATAACAGCGATCTTCCTTCGCCTACACTTTATGTTGCATATTCTCGTAATGGCAAGGAACTGAACCCTCGTTTCTACATTCAAGGCTGTTTGTATGGCAACAGTTCTGGCACGGGTAATGGCGATATTGTTCAAACTGCATTAAGTCAGTATGGTACACTTGAAACGCCAGTCAATCAGGTTATGTACAATGACTGGCTCTATGGATCCCATGTATCCGGCGAGGCTTATCCTTGGTGCGCAGCCTTTGTCAGTTGGTGTGCTGATCAGAATGGTTTTATTGCTGCAGGTATCGTTCCCCGTTCAGCGAGTTGCGCCGCTTATCGAGATTTCTACTCTGCCCGAAGTCTATTTCATAGAGCAGATACTGGCTATGTACCAAAGGCCGGTGACTTTGTACTATTCTCCACCGCTAACTATCCTATGGGTAGCTCTCATATTGGTATTGTTGTATCGTGTGATGGTTCTAAGGTGTATACTGTGGAGGGTAACACCAGCGCCGGTAGTGGCTTTAATCCCAATGGCGGCGGTGTATGGACAAAATCGCACGCTTTCGTTGCCGGTACATCGACATCTGGTATCTGGGGATACTGTTCGCCAGCATATCCTGAGAGTTCCGGTTCAACTACGGAACCTCCAGCTGGTGCAGTAAAGATTGGTCATTACCAAATTACTCACTATTGCCCTTGCGCCATCTGCAACGATCGTTCTGATCAGCTCACTGCACTGGGTACAAAACTGAAACCCGGCACTACGATTGCCGTCGATCCCTCCCTTATTCCCCTTGGCAGTAAAGTGTGGATTGAAGGTTATGGCATTCGAACTGCTGAAGATACCGGTGGTGCTATCAAGGGCAATCATATTGATATGTGTGTAAGTACCCATGCAGAAGCTATGCACAAAGGTGTCGTTTACAAAGACGTATACATCATTAAATAGCCTGAACATAAGAGGTGTAAAAGAATGAATAAGAAAAAGTTAATCGCCATTGGAGGCTCAATTTTACTCCTTATTGGTTTAGTGGCCGTTATCCTTACGAACCGCTCTACTACCAGTGCACCTAATATTTTAGGTGCCTGGTACAGTACCGGTGCTGAAGCCGAAACGCTGACGTTTTATGATAATAATACATGCACCAGTTCTATACACTTTACAGCCGGTACATATGATTTTCCTGACAACACTCATGTTGAAGTAAAAAGCAGCGATGGCACATACACCCTTGCCCTAACCTTAGAGATTGATGAAGATGATACTGTCACTGCATTGACAAATGATGACCTGCGTTTCATTCGGAACCAACAGGAAGCTACTCAAACCGCTGAACGAAAATACACAACCGAGTATGCCACCTATAATGCAGAAGAAGCATTCCCAAAAATCCTGCAGGCCGATACATGGTCATATGCTGATGGAAAAAACGGCGAAACTCTAAATTTTGAGCCTACGCAAGTCACACTCTCTTGGAAAGATGACTCTGGTGAACATACCTATACATGGTACTGGAGCTATCTTTCTGTCAAGGCTGAGCAGGATGGTAAACCCATCGAAATCAAACTGAAGCTCACTGCTGCAGATGAGGCTCCATTTTCTATGGACCGTACCACCGGAATGATTTATCTGTATACCGACGGTGACGATGGTTTCTCAGTTACAAGCGATCTCTTTCCCTCTGCATCCGGACAGCCTAACGAAGGAACACAGCTGAAATGGCAGCAGGCCAGAAACGATAAAACCCTTGCCGCCGCAGATGACAGCAGCAAGGAAGGCGAAATTACGACTATTTCACCTGAAGGATATACAGACGGTTCCTATGCGGCTACGGACGATCCTTTTAGTGATACCTTTGTTGAACCCAAGCCCGGTGATATTGACCCTGCCACCAACAAAAAAATTCAGACTTATGTGCGAACAATCGTTGGTGACACTTGTACAATCACTATTGTCTATGCCGATGGCACCAAATCCACGGAAACAATCAATAAGGACATTCAAGTTTCTCCCGAGAAAATTGATGTCAACTATGGAGAATGATTATGAAAAGTAATTCCGAAAAAATTGCTGCGCTGGAAGCACGAAAGAAATCCTATGAGGAAAAAATCCAGACTTACAAAGAACTCATTACAGAATGCACGCAGAAAATTGATTCCTTAAAAAGCCAAGAAATCAAAAATCTGCTGCAGGAAAGCAACATTCCCTTTGATGAGCTCGTCCAGCTTCTTTCTTCTCACAAAAATCCATAAACTAATGACAAGAAGTACCTTTGAAACTGCAGAATTTCATATGTTTTGCAGTTTCAAAGGTATTATCACTATTTCAGAAAGGTAATCCTATGATTTTAATTATTACCGAAAAAAATAGCGTTGCTACGGAGATTGCCAAAGCTATCGGAGCAACTACAAAACAAAAATGTGATAAGGCTCACAAACAGCATGATTATTTTGAAGGCAATGGCTACCTGATTAGCTGGTGTGTCGGACATCTGATCAGATTATGCGACCCAGCAGAATATGATGAGAAATTTGCAAAATGGGATATCGACGCTCTCCCTATCATGCCTCAGTTTTACAAAACCAAAGTCGATCCTCAGACGGCAGCTCGATATCAGGTGCTGAAAGATCTGATGAATCGCCCGGACGTAGACGAATTAGTCTGTGCGACCGACGCCGCCCGCGAAGGCGAACTGATTTTCCGCTTAGTCTATAATCAGGCGCATTGTAAAAAGCCGTTTAAGCGGCTCTGGATCAGCTCCATGTCAGCAGAGGCAATCCAACA
>OGQZ01002575.1_pt1 | contig 12384 bp, 7 predicted proteins | sample 1553321 | NCBI WGS metagenome assembly OGQZ01 (sample SAMEA2579958, study PRJEB22360) | human gut metagenome | reverse complement strand
TTCTAAGCAGATATTTTGCAGATTCTCGGAATTTTCTGCCTGCGCAGATACTTCCTCTGTGGTTGCAGACAGATTGGATATCTGGTCTACGATCTTTGCGTTGTTATCCTGTAAGTTTACACAGTCATTGTGAAGTGTCTGAACTTCTTCATTGGTTCTCATCAGGTCAGAAGCAATATTTTCAAAGGATGTATTGGCTTTTTCCATGATCTCACTGTTCTGCTGAACGGTTTCTGCCGTATGTGTCACGGTCTTTACCATGTCCTCAATCTTTCCGATAAAGTTCTCTAATACCTGTTCGATATTTTCGGTAGACTCTTTTGTCTCATCTGCCAATTCGCGGATCTCATCTGCGACTACGGCAAATCCCTTTCCGGCTTCACCGGCTCTTGCCGCCTCAATCGAAGCATTTAATGCAAGCAGGTTTGTGCTCGAAGAAATGCTTGAGATCGTCTCTGTAATACCTTTCATATTGACAATCTCTTCTGATAAATACTGCATTTCGTCACTCAGCTCACGGCTTTCTTTTACGATCGTATTCGTACTCTCCTGTAACTCATTCATATAGACCTGTCCCTGATTAGAAGCTGTTACAGATGCCTGTACGAAATCCTGTACGGTTTCAGAAACAACATTGATTTCCCGGATCAACTGCTGAATCTCCGTGGTCAACTGTGTCTGCTCCTGAATGCTCTCTGCGGTCTGCAGCGTACTGGATGCAATCTCCTGTGTTGACATCGCTGATTGCTGCATCTGGTTTCTTAAACGTACTGCAGATTCTTTCGAGGTGCTGACAGTCTCTTTGACAGCTTCCGAAGTCTCTAACAACTGCATCATCTGATGTTCCTGTTCCTGCTGACCGATCTGTATCTCTTTTTCATCCTCCGTTGCAAAAATCCTCTGTAAACGATTTGTGTAAGCATAAGTCAGTACAAATAAAATGTTGATGACAATCTGTGTTAATACAACCATCAGTGATGATGTGCCCATTTTCAGTCTTGCTAAAAACAGAACCGTATTAACCACAAAAACTGCTGTCAGTGCCACGGTTGTAAATTTTTTATCATGGTATACTACCACGACGGAACAGGCTATGTAAGAGCATGCAAAGATAATAATATGCTCTGAAAAAAGTATCCAGAAAGAGTACGTCAGTCCGTAAAAGACAATCAGAAAATAACGAACTGCGTACTTATCTGCAAATTTCGTTCCTAAAATCAAAAATGCAATGACTCCTGCGAGTGCAGAAACCAGTGTGGAATATAAGACCAGATTGTTGCCGTTATATAGTTTTTCCGTAAACGTAAAAGCCGGAATGATGGCGGTCAGAAAACCCACAACGGCCAACATGGTCTGGTTTGTTTTTTTCAAACGTTCCATATATAACCCCCTCCTTCTATGTTCGATGTATGGATTGCATCTTTCATAGCTCCATTTCAGATATCATTAAAAATCTGATAAATATCAATCTTTAAAGCATCCGTATTGGACATTCCGATAAAGATTCCCCCATAACGATAACCATCCTCTAATTCTTCGCAGCGGACAACTTCGATCACTACGTCAATAATTTCTTTCGTCCAGATTTGGATCTTTGTGTTATAGTGAGAACCCACTTCAAGCCGCTGTCCTGCTTTAAACCCGATTCCGGTTCTTGAAATATCCACTACTTCCACATGGGAATAGCGAAGTGTCGTAACCCCATCCTCATCTAAACGCTCTAATTCGACGGTCACGTCTAACTCCAGCCGTTTATGTTTTCTTTTTTCTTCCATAGTCCTTAATTCTCTCCTTCCTTCGTGTTTTCCGAAGTAATAAACATCGCATCCCCAAAACTGAAGAAACGGTATTTATTCTCTATTGCCTCCTGATATGCCGCAAGGACATGCTCTCTTCCTGCTAACGCTGACACTAACATCAAAAGCGTGGATTCCGGCAAATGAAAATTCGTGATCAATGCATCTAATATCTTAAAACGGTACCCCGGATATATAAATATCTCCGTCCAGCCACTGGTCGGCTCGATCGTGCCATCTTCTTTTGCAGCCGATTCCAATGTCCGACAGCTTGTCGTCCCTACACATATGATCCGTCCGCCTGCACGTTTTGCGGCATTGATCGTATCCGCTGCCTTTTCATCTATCATATAGAATTCCGAATGCATATGATGTTCGCTGACATTCTCTACCTTTACCGGCCGGAATGTTCCCAATCCGACATGGAGTGTGACCTCTGCAATATGGACACCCTTTTCGCGGATCGTCTGTAACAGTTCCGGTGTAAAATGCAGTCCCGCAGTCGGTGCAGCGGCAGAACCATCATATTTTGCATATACCGTCTGATAGCGGTTTTTATCCTTTAACCGGTGTGTAATATACGGTGGAAGCGGCATCTGTCCCAGTCTGTCTAAAATTTCTTCGAAGATTCCCTCATAAGAAAATTGTATCAGACGGTTTCCCTCTTCTACTACGTCTATGACTTCACCTGTTAACAGTCCGTCTCCAAATATGATCTTTGTACCCGGTTTTGCCTTTTTGCCCGGCTTTACCAGTGTCTCCCAAATATCATTTTCTCTTCTTTTCAACAAAAGGATCTCTATATGGGCTTCGGTTCCTTCTTTCACTCCATACAAACGTGCCGGAATTACTTTTGTATTATTGATTACCAGACAGTCACCCGGATTCAGGTAGGATACAATATCCCGAAAGATCCGATGTTCTGTTTTTCCGGTATCCTTATCTAAAATCAGTAATTTAGAACCGGAGCGATCCTCTAACGGATCCTGTGCAATTAATTCCTGTGGAAGTTCAAAATCAAAATCTTTTACGTTCATTACCTATTCCTTAAAAGAGCAGAATTCGCTGAATCCTGCTCTTTGCTAATTATTTTTCTGTAACGATTATAACATAGTTATTTACGGAGTTCAATTCCCAGTTCTTCCAATTTTTTCAGGATCTTATTCATTGCGTTCTGGATATCGGCATCCTCTAAGGTCTTATCCTGTGCACGGAAGGTCAGCGTATAGGCAATGGACTTATAACCGCGTTTGATCTGTGCTCCTTCGTAAATATCAAACAGTGCATAGCGTTCTAAATACTGTCCGCCTTTTTCATCAAATACTTTTTCGATGTCGCCTGCTAATACCTCTTTTGGCACTACCATGGAAAGGTCTCTCGTTACTGCCGGGAATTTTGCAATACCCCGGTATTTACGGTCAAAACTTGCATACTCCACAATATACGGCATATCCAGAACTGCTACATAGACACGTTCTTTGATCGCATAATTTGCGGCAACGGTCGGATGGATCTCTCCTAAATAGCCAATGACATTTCCGTGATATACGATATCTGCCTGACGTCCCGGATGCAGGAATGATTTTTTATCAGACGGATCATATTCTGCCTTTTCATGCATTCCAAGTTTGTCAAAGAGCTCCTCTACGACACCTTTCATCGTATAGAAGTCACCTTCTCCATACATTCCGAGTGTGAACTGCATACGCTCTTCCGGTAATTCCGTAACCGGTGTCTGTTTTGGAAGATAAATGTTTCCAAGCTCATACAGACGCACATTCTGGTTCCTTCTATTATAATTGGTTGCTAAGGAAGTCAACATTCCGTTTAAGGAAACGGTTCGCATAATACTGAAATCTTCGCCTAACGGATTGGTGATGACTACGGTTTCACGCAGTGGGCTGTCTGCCGGAAGCAGCAGCTTGTCAAATACTTTCGGGCTTTCAAAAGAATACGTCATTGCCTGTGAAAATCCGCAGAATTCAGCAATATCTCTTGCTAATTTTTCCACGCGCAGTTTGAAGGATAATTTTCCGGTAGTTGCTTCTCCGCTTGGAAGGGAGGTCGGTATCTTATCATATCCATAAAAACGTGCAACCTCTTCCGCAATATCTGCATCACACTCTAAGTCCTGTCTCCAGGATGGAACTAAAATCTCGTTTTTCTCTTTGTCATATCCTAAGTCTAACATTTCGAAGTAGTCTAACATGGTTTCCGGTGCAATGTCTGTTCCGAGCAGTCTGTTGTATTTTTCCGGCTCAAAAGGGATATTTCTTCCTTCTTTGACGGTTGTATAGACATCTACAACTCCACCGACTACTTCTCCTGCACCTAATTCTTCGATCAACTGGCAGGCACGGTTCATTGCCTCGATCGCATTATTCGGATCTAAGCCTTTTTCAAATTTTCCGGACGCATCGGTACGAAGTCCTACTTTTTTAGAGGAAAGACGGATATTGGTTCCATCAAAGCAGGCAGCCTCAAACAGCATGGTCTTTACATCGTCTGTGATCATGGAGTTCTCACCACCCATGATTCCTGCAATACCGATTGCTTTTTCACCATCACAGATCATCAGTACGGAATCATCCAGCGTACGTTCCTGTCCGTCTAAGGTCACAAATTTCTGTCCTTTTTCTGCTCTTTTTACTACGATCTGATGTCCTGCGATCGTATCTAAGTCATAGGCATGCATTGGCTGACCGTATTCTTCCATGACATAGTTTGTTATATCTACAATATTGTTGATCGGACGGATTCCCTGTGCGGCAAGTCTGCGCTGCATCCACTCCGGTGACGGTGCGATCTTAATATTTTTTACTACACGCGCAGTATATCTTGGGCAAAGCTTTGTATCTTCTACCGATACTTTAACATAGTCATTGACATCCTCATTATTTCCGGTTGCGGTGACTACCGGCGGATGGAACTCTTTTCTGAAAGTTGCTGCTGCCTCTCTGGCAAGTCCGATGATTCCAAAACAGTCTACACGGTTTGATGTGATCTCATACTCAAATACGGAATTGTGAAGTCCGAGTGCTTCTACTGCATCTGCTCCAACCACTGCATCTTCCGCGAAGATATAAATTCCATATTCCGGTGCTTCCGGATACATGTCCTTTGTAGAACCAAGCTCTTCTATTGAGCACATCATACCAAAAGATTCCACGCCTCGCAGTTTTCCTTTTTTGATTTTGACTCCGCCCGGTGTCTTTTTTCCATCATGACCACCGGCAACACGTCCACCGTCTAATACGACCGGAACCTTATCGCCTTCTTTTACATTTGGTGCTCCCGTTACAATCTGAATATTTTCTCCTGTACCAACATTGACCTGGCAGATAATCAGCTTGTCTGCATCAGGATGTTTTTCAATCTTTTCAATCTGTCCAATGACGATCTTCTCTAAATCCGCATCTAACTCCTCATAACCTTCTACTTTAGAGCCGGAAAGTGTCATTGCATCCATATATTCCTGTGCCGTACATGATAATTCCGGCACCATTGATCTTATCCATTCTAATGATGTTCTCATCGCTATTCTCCTTTACCTTTTCATCTAAAACTGTTTTAAGAAACGGATATCGTTCTCATATAAAAGACGCATATCATCAATCTCATATTTTAACAGTGCAATTCGCTCTAATCCTACTCCGAATGCAAAGCCTGAATATTCTTCCGGGTCAATACCGCTCATTCTTAAAACTTTCGGATGTACCATTCCACATCCTAAAATCTCAATCCAGCCTTCGCCCTTGCAGAAGCGGCAGCCTTTTCCGCCACATTTAAAGCAGGTAACATCCATTTCCGCACTCGGTTCTGTAAACGGAAAATGATGCGGACGGAATTTTACTTTTGTATCTTCACCAAACAGTTCTTTTGCAAATTCTGCTAAGGTACCTTTTAAATCCGCAAAGGTAATATTTTTATCAACAACCATTCCCTCGATCTGATGGAAAGAAGGGGAATGTGTCGCATCCACTTCATCGGAACGGAACACTCTTCCCGGTGCGATCATACGGATCGGGAGTTTTCCTTCCTCCATGACACGCACCTGTACCGGAGAAGTCTGGGTACGGAGTACGATACTGTCATTAATATAGAATGTATCCTGTTCGTCTCTTGCCGGATGGTTCTTTGGAATATTTAACGCCTCAAAGTTGTAGTAGTCCTGTTCTACTTCCGGTCCTTCTACGACTTCATAGCCCATGCCGACGAAAATACGCTCTACTTCTTCTAATGCGATCATATTCGGATGACGATGTCCGACAGAATTCTGTTTTGCCGGTAATGTTACGTCAATCACTTCTTTTTCTAAACGATGCTCTAACTCGGCACTCTCTAATTTTTTCTTTGTCTCTTCTAAGGTACGCTCAATTGCCTCTCGTGTCTCATTTACTAACTGACCAACCATCGGACGATCCTCCGGTTTTACGTCTTTCATACCTTTTAAAACTGCGGTCAGCTCTCCTTTTTTTCCAAGCACGGAAACACGGACATCATTTAACGCATTAAGTTCCTTTGCCTCCTCTATCTGACGCACCGCTTCCTCTCTGATTTTTTGCAGCTTTTCTTTCATAATAAATCTCCTTTCTTAGTCGCATCTTCGCCCGAAAGACTTTTTGCTTTATAGCATAAAAAAGCTCCGTCCTTCTTACATAAAAAGGACGAAGCATTCTCCGCGTTACCACCTTAATTCCCAAAAATCGGGCTCTTCATTCAGATACTTAACGTGTATGACCCGTCCGGACCTACTTGTCATTCTGTTCAATCCGGAAGCTCCAGTGAGAAATTCGTCTGTTACCTTACCTTAAAGATGCTTTCAGCCGATGGCATCCTCTCTCTGAAAAAAGTATAACAGACTACTGACACTTTCTTTGCTTTTCTTCTAAACTTCTCACATTTTAGCACAGCCTGCTAAAAACTGCAAGTGATTTCTTATCTCGTTCATTCTTATGTTTCCGGTTATTTCTTATCTCCCACTCGCTTTTCATGCAATTTTGCTCTCCATTTGTGGAACAGATCCGAAAAGACAACATTGGTCTCTGCGCAGAGCAGCAGGATGTACATACAAAAATACAGCCACAGCATGACAAGCACGATCGTTGCCAGACTTCCATAGGTGGAAAATCCGTTAAAATACTCCACATAAATAGACAGTCCAAACGAAAATACATACCACGAAACGGCACTTAAAATTGCCCCCGGAAGCTGACTCTTAAACGAAGCCTTGCGGTTTGGCACCATTTTAAAGATCCATGCGAAGAAAAAGATCAGCACACCCATGATAATAATGATACGGATTCCAATCAGCACACTCATAAAATGCGAAATGATCGGCACATACCGAATGGCTGCCTTTTGCAGCGTACTTCCGAATACCAGCAATACCAGCACGGTGATCAGTGTCAGGATCAGGACTACGGTATAGAATATCGCACGGAAACGCAGTACAAACCAGTTTCTGGTTTCCTGACAGTTATTGACCATATTCAGTCCGGTTCCTAAATACTGCAAGCCCTTCGCAGACGACCAGATTGCAACCACCGCCGCGATCGAGATCAATCCGACGGACTGATTGTATACCTCCGCAATGATCGAGTTCACTAACGGCGAAATATAGTTTGGCATATAATTTCCTACTGCCGTTGTCAGCATATCCTGTGAGATTGGTGTGTATTTTAATAAGGAACTAAACACCACCAAAAATGGAATTGCCGACAAAATAATAAAAAACGCCGACTGTGCCGCAAAGGCTGTAATATTATCTATCCGGCATTTATCTAAAAATGTTTTTACATTTCCAAAAATCTTCCAAAGCATTGTTTTAAAAACCTCACTTCTGTTTCTCCGAATAAAAGGTTACCATGAACTTTCTGTTTTGGCAAGTTTCTCAATAAATACTCTCAATTTTCACATCATGATAGAAAAATCCTAAAATTTCATCGCAGGAATATCCCGCCTGTGCCATTCCGTCCGCACCATACTGGCTCATACCGATCCCATGGCCAAATCCGCCGCCGATGGCTGACGCGGTCTTTGTGTTCTTATCATAGTCTAAAATACAATACGCACTTGGCAGTACGGTCATCTGCGTATTCTTTGTTCCATCCTGAAGTGTGACTTCTTTTAAAGCAGCTCCTAAAATCCTACGGATATTATATTCATTTTTCACAAGTGCCATTCCGTTCTCAAATTTCAGTTTCAGCATCTTAACAGCTCCCGAAGTTCCACGCTTTTTTACGGATACTTCCGTAATTGCTCCAAATCCTTTTAAGGATTTTTTCTTCGTTCCATCCTTTGCATAAAATGTAACGTTCTTTCCATTTGCTTTTTTCTGCTCTTGTAAGATATTTCGTATATTTTCGTCCTTTTGGTTAAAATCTAAAGCCGCACTCCAGCGAAAATACGGTGTTTTTCCGTCAAAACACGCCTCATCACCGCTTTGGATATAGGTTCTGAAATTCTTCTCTTTGGATAAATCCGTTTTTGGAGCATCTTTTTTTACCCAGACACTTTTTAAATATCCATAGGTCTTATCATCCGAAAGATTCCAGTTTTCCATTGTTCCGGTATGTCCGCAGGAGGTGGAATAGTAATATGCCTCTACGACATTTCCCTTGTATTTTAATACCTGACCAACCGTATCTTCGACTGCTTTTACGGACTTTTCGCCCGCCGGATTCTTGTTGTATACCTGATAATTCGTGCTGTCATCTACATGCGCACCAAGTGCTGCATAGTCTCCTTTGACCATTTGCATACAGGCATAACTTCTGGCACAGATTGCCTGTGCTTTTAATGCCTCGACATGGAATTTCTCCGGCATCTCACTCGGCAGGACACCACAGATATAGTCCTCTAAAGATATCTTATTTACCACAGTATATCCCTGTTCACTGTGACGCAGTTCCATACTGCCGGAATAGCCTAAGGTTTCTCTGCTTCCATCCGCTTTCGTTAAATAGATTTTTCCATGATCCGCCGCCTTTATCTTGCAGGCTTCCTCGGAAGTTCCTAATAGTTCCGCTGCCGATAATACACTGCCTGCCTCTGCTTCTCTTTTTTCTTCCCCTAATGTGATCTTCATTTTCTGCTCGGAAGTCAGATAAACATTTTCATAATACGGCGAACCTTCATTTAAAAGCAGCACCCGGATATTTTTGATGTTTGCCGGTTCTTTTAACAATACTGCCTGCACTTTTCCGTTCCCAACAACATACCGGACATCCATATTTCCAATGACAATATCCTGAAAGGTCTTCTCTTCTAACGTTCCATAAATCTTATAAACCGGAACCCGCTTCGCTAATGGGATTTTTCCATAGCCTTCTATCTCAATCTCTGACTGGTCCATCGTGATCAGATTTCCGGTGATCGTATCCTGTTTTTTTCGGATTTCCTTGATCTTTTCTTTTTCAAATACAAGGTCACAGACGGTATTGCTTAATTCTCCATCTGTGCTTTTTGTAGCAAATTCATATTCTTTTCCGCAAAAAAACACAACTGCTTTTCCATCGGCAAGCGTTTTCAGATATACATTTGCCAAAGTACTCTCGCTCTTTTTTTCCTGCTTTACGATCCCTAATATCTTTTGATCGGTAACATACAGACGATACTGTTTCATTTCTTCTAAGGTCATTCCCTGTAAAGGAAAGGAACCGATACTGGTATCCACGCTTTCCTTCTTCTCATTCACGCCAAGCACCAGAACACTTTCTTTTTTGATCCGCTGCTCTGAATCTAAATAATCTAAAATTTTATCATAGATCGTATTCCACTCTTCTCTTGGTACTTTTTTCGCACCGCTCTTTTTTTCATAAGTAATATAGTCATTCAGATGCAGACGGTCTACCACTTCCTCCATATCGGCATATGTAAGATAAGCACCGTCTAACTTTAAGCTGACACCGGTTACTTCTTCCAGTTCATTTTCCGCTTCCGCTACCGATACACTGTCTTTTGTCTGTCCTCTATCTGTAATAACCCTGATCGTAACTACAATCCCAAGCAGTAACATCGCTGCCAACAATAAAATTCCTGTTTTTTTCTTCGTTCTTTTTTTCATGGACCAATCCTCAATATTTCCTATAGAGTAATTAAAGAAGCTGCTAAATACTTAGCAGCTTCTCTTCTTCCTTCGTACAAATCTATCTTTCGTAAAAGTCCTCTTTTGTACTTTTAACAGCTCCTCTTTTGTACCAGGTTCTCTTTGGTTCTATTTATCTTTTGCATATGTTCTCTTCTGTATCTTTAGAATCTTTTGTACTCTAAAAATCTTTCGTGTCCCATATACATTTTCTTCTGTAATACCCAAAATGCCGTTTCCTACAATTTTGACTCCTAGCAAAGCTAGGTGGGTGTCCGCAACTGCTCTTCTGCCTTCCGCTGCTGACGGCGGCCTGGCATTCAAGTCAGCGATATGAGAATCCCATGAACGTAAATGTAGGTTCAAAATAGTAGGGTGTCGCACATCCCAGGAATCTTTGATGATTTTATTATACTCTAGTATTTGTTTCTTTTCAATAAAAAATAAGTTGAAAATTTTGTCAAAATTTGTAGGAAATTTTTGTATAAAATAGGACTTGCTTTTCATAGCGGTCAACATTTGCGTTTATGAAGCAAAGATAACTCCTTTACTCTAAAGTAGTATTCCACCACATCATCTTTAACAGATTTACTCAGAAGAAGCATACTTGAAAGAAAACGTACTTATAACCAACACCTTACAACATTCGTGAGAAAGTAATGATGTAGTCAAAACCGGCATTTGATGTAATTATGATGTAGCCGACTTCGGAATACGAATGCCTCATACCTGTATATTTGCCATCACTCTACAGAAGAATGCATGGAAATCGTTCTTCTTAATTTTAAATCAAAATATAGTAGTATGAAAACACTCTTGAAGAACAGTCTGACTTTTCTTTTGATGCTGATGCCGGTATTAGCTTTCGCCCAGCAAGCACCTCAGATAATGAATGTCAGCGCACGCCAGAAGACATCCCTCGACGGGCAGTGGAAAACAATTGTAGATCCTTTTGAAAACGGCTACTACGAATACCGTCTGAAACCCTATGCCGGAGGGTATGCCCAGGACAAGACTTATTCCGACAAGACCAAGTTGCAGGAATACGACTTTGAAACGGATAAACTGCTGTTTGTTCCCGGAGACTGGAACACACAGCGTCCGCAATTGTATTATTATGAAGGAACCGTATGGTACCGCAAACATTTTGAATACTCCTTGCAGCCGGGCAAGCGCCTTTTCCTGAACTTCGGAGCTGTTAATTACGAGGCTATCGTGTGGCTGAACGGCAAACGTCTGGGAAGGCACATCGGCGGGTTTACTCCTTTCAACTTTGAAATTACCAACCTCCTGAAAGAAGGCACGAACAGCCTCGTGGTCAAGGTGGACAACAAACGCCTGCCCGAAGCTGTGCCCACGGTCAATGCAGATTGGTGGAACTTCGGTGGAATAACCCGTCCCGTCACTCTGATAGAAATGCCTGCAACCTATATACGCGACTATTACGTACAGTTGGCAAAGGATGACAAGAACATGATTGAGGGCTGGGTGCAACTGGAAGGTTCTGACAAGGAACAGAAGATAACACTGGATATTCCCGAACTGAAAGTAAAGAAAGAAGTCACGACCGATGCCAACGGGTATGCTTCATTCCTAATAAAAAGCAAACCTATACTCTGGACTCCGGAGAATCCGAAATTATATGCCGTGAACCTGGCTTCCGAAACGGATAAGGTTTCTGATGAGATAGGTTTCCGCACGATTCGCACGGAGGGCACCAAGATATTGCTGAATGACAAGGAAATCTTCTGCAGGGGTATCAGCATCCACGAAGAAACTCCCTATTACAGTGGTCGTGCTTACTCAAAAGACCATGCCCACACATTGCTGAGTTGGGCAAAGGAACTGGGATGCAACTTTGTTCGCCTGGCCCATTATCCCCATAATGAAGAGATGGTGCGCGAGGCCGAACGTATGGGCTTCCTTGTATGGTCCGAAATTCCCGTGTATTGGACGATTCACTGGGAGAACAAGGATACTTACCAAAATGCGGAGCAACAATTGTGCGACATGATTGCCCGCGACAAGAACCGTTGTAACATCATCATCTGGTCTATTGCCAACGAAACTCCGCACAGCGAGACGCGTCTCACGTTCCTCTCTAATCTGGCAAACAAAGCAAGAAGCCTCGATAGCGTCCGCCTGATTGGCGCAGCTATGGAGAAGGAAGAAGTACAGCCGGGTGTTCTGACGGTAAACGACCCGTTGGGAGAGCTATTGGATATCATCAGCTTCAACGAGTATGTGGGCTGGTACGATGGCGACTCTGAGAAATGTGACCGTGTGAACTGGACATTCGATACTCAGAAACCGGTATTCATCAGTGAACTCGGAGGCGGTGCTTTGTACGGGCGCCACGGCTCACCCAAAGAACGCTTCACGGAGGAGTATCAGGAGGATTTGTATATCCGCCACGTAAACATGTTGAAACGTATTCCGGGACTTGCCGGCACTACTCCGTGGATATTGAAAGATTTCCGCTCACCGCGCCGCCATGTA
>OGQZ01002569.1_pt1 | contig 12409 bp, 8 predicted proteins | sample 1553321 | NCBI WGS metagenome assembly OGQZ01 (sample SAMEA2579958, study PRJEB22360) | human gut metagenome | reverse complement strand
GAAGCTGAAGCATCTTCAATTTAATATAGCAGTTATTTATTATCCAATATACTAGATACCCCCTGTGACAGCGATAGAAGTTTCCACCTAACTGCTTTTCCAGATCGTTCATGGAAGCATAGGTGTCTATTATTTCATTACTGGTATGTATTTCCACTTTTTTTCCTCGGTTTTCAATATACAGGATATTGTCATGGTTAATGGTAAAGCTCCGATTTCTGGTTTTGATAAAAATGTTTTTTTGTCCCTGCGTGGTTCTCTTTTCCACTTCCTTTTTTGCCCGTTCAAAAACTTCCGAAAACTTCTTTTCTTCTACAGGCTTTAACAGGTAATGAAACGCCGATACATCAAAGGCTTCAAACACATATTCCTTTACCCCGGTAATAAAAATAACCACCATATCTTCCTGTTTTTCCCTCAAGGCTCTGGCAGTATCAATGCCATTCATGCCCTCCATCTGAATATCAAGGAATAACACATCAAACTTCTTTCCCTCTGCCAACAGCTCCTCTCCTGTTTCATAGTATTTAACATTGCAGTCTGGCTCATATTTTACAGCCAGTTTTTTTATCTGCTCCCTGATAACTTTTTCGTCATCGACGATTGCTACCTCCATAAATTTCACACCTCTAATCCTGACAAGTCTTATATATAATCTGTCATTTATTTTATCGGCAAAAAAATATATTTTTTCTCTTAAATGGAACGAAACCCTTTTGAAATGGAACGAAACCGAAATAATTATCAAAATCAGCTCTATATTCGCTCTATATTTCCCGATTATTATCGCTTGAATTGTTTTTCTCTATGCCTTAAAATTATTTACTTTGTCAATTGTTGCAAATGCGTAAAACACTTTAATAAACCCAAATAGTCCGATATAGACCACATTTCCAGAAAGGAGTGAATCTCACAATGGTTATATTCCAGCAATTACAATTGCCGGTAGCTACAGAATCATGAAATCCGACTTAATCGAATTTATAGAACATTCCAGACATGCATAATGACACTTTTTCACTCAAATTCACATACCTTCTTACAATATTTTCGTTTTTGGGCGTAAGTTGGGCGTAAAAAAGACCTTCCGATGCTTTTTCAAGTATCGAACGGTCTCTTACTTTTCATATAAAATTAGTACAGCTTTGCTCCTGCCGGAATATGGTTATCAACCATAAGAAGATGAAGTTCTTCATCCTCTGAATCCTTAAGATTGTTTACTGCTGAAAGTAACATACCGCAAGATTCAATTCCCATCATCTTTCTAGGTGGAAGATTTGTGATGGCAATAAGTGTCTTTCCAACAAGCTCTTCTGGCTCATAATAAGCGTGGATTCCGCTTAAAATAGTGCGGTCTGTGCCTGTTCCGTCATCTAAAGTAAACTGTAATAATTTCTTTGACTTAGGAACTGCTACACACTCTTTTACCTTAACAGCTCTGAAATCTGACTTACTGAATGTATCGAAGTCTACTTCTTTCTCAAATAAAGGCTCAATCTTTACATTGGAGAAGTCAATCTTCTCTGCCGGCTTATCTGCCTCTGCAGAAACTGCCTTGGAAGACTTGGATGCTTTCTTGTCAGAATCCAGGCTCTTCATTGTCGGGAAGAGTAATACATCTCTGATCGCCGGTGAATTTGTCATCATCATTACCATACGGTCGATACCAAATCCAATGCCACCTGTCGGAGGCATACCAATGCTAAGTGCATTCAGGAAATCCTCGTCCGTATGCTCTGCCTCATCATCTCCGGCAGCCAGAGCCTTCTCCTGTGCCTCAAAACGAGCCCTCTGATCGATCGGATCATTCAACTCGGAATAAGCATTTGCCATCTCCCATCCATTCATAAAGAACTCAAAACGTTCTACATAATCCGGATTGTCCGGTTTCTTTTTTGTCAGTGGAGAGATCTCAATTGGGTGATCCATAATAAAGGTAGGCTGGATCAGATGATCCTCTACATACTCCTCAAAGAACAGGTTCAGGATATCCCCCTTCTGATGACGCTCCTCAAATTCAATGCCTTTTTCCTTTGCCAGAGCCTTTGCTGCCTCAGTATCCGGAATCTCGTTAAAATCAACTCCTGCGTATTTCTTGACGGCATCTACCATCGTCAGTCTCTCGAACGGCTTGGAAAGATCCATCTCATGATCACCATACTTGAGAATCTCGGAACCTGTCACTTCCTTTGCAACGTGACGATAAAGCTTCTCGGTAAGATCCATCATACCGTGATAATCTGTATACGCCTGATAAAGCTCCATCAATGTGAACTCCGGATTATGTCTGGTATCCAGTCCCTCATTACGGAACACACGACCAATCTCGTAAACACGTTCCATGCCACCTACGATCAGTCTCTTGAGATACAGCTCCAGAGATATTCTCAGTTTCAGATCCTCATTCAGGGAATTGAAGTGAGTCTCAAATGGTCTTGCAGCAGCACCGCCGGCATTGGATACCAGCATCGGTGTCTCCACCTCCATAAAGCCCTGCTCATCCAGGAAACGCCGGATACAGCTGATCACCTTGGAACGCTTAATAAAGGTATCTTTTACATCCTCATTCATAATCAGATCCACATATCTCTGACGATATCTTGTATCGGTATCCGTCAGTCCATGATGCTTCTCCGGAAGGATCTGTAAACTCTTGGACAAAAGAACGATCTCCTCTGCATGAACAGAGATCTCGCCTGTTTTGGTCTTAAACACCTTACCCTTTACTCCAAGGATATCACCGATATCATACTTTTTGAAATCTGCATAGGATTCCTCACCGATCTCGTCTCTTGCAACATAAAGCTGCATCTTCCCTTTGAGATCCTGAATATTACAGAAGGATGCTTTTCCCATCACACGCTTAAACATCATACGACCTGCCAGAGAAACCTCCTGTCCCTCCAGCTCATCATATCGGTCTCTGATATCCTGAGAATGTACGGTTACATCATATTTTGTAATCTGAAAAGGATCCTTTCCGGCTTCCTGTAAATTTACAAGTTTCTCATGACGCACCTTCAACAAAGCATTGACATCCTGCTCTGCCTGCGGCTTTTTATTCTGCTGTGCCACTTTTCTATCACTCCGTTTCTATCTTATTTTGACTTCTGGATCTCCAGAATCTCGTACTTCACAACCTCTCCATTTGGTGTCTCCACCTCAATGGTGTCTCCTGCCTTCGATCCGATCAAAGCCATACCAACCGGAGACTCATTGGAAATCTTATTGCCAAGGACATCTGCCTCTGTAGATCCTACGATCTTATAAACCATTTCCTCATCAAACTCAATATCCTTTAAACGGACAGAACATCCGATATTGACCGCATCATTGTCAACATCCTCCTCAACAACGACCTCTGCGTTTTTCAGGATCTTGTCAATCTCCTCAATACGAAGCTCAATATCTCTCTGCTCATCCTTCGCTGCATCATACTCTGCATTCTCGGATAAGTCACCCTGCTCACGAGCCTCTTTGATCTTTGCGGCTACCTCTTTACGTCTATTCAGCTTTAAATCCTGAAGCTCATCCTCCAGAGCCTTCAAACCTTCATAGGTTAATATGTTTTTCTTCTCTGCCATGTTAAATCCTCCAAATTAAGACTATAAAACTTAACGCTATCGTGTTATTCTAACACGAATCCCTTCTTTCAGTCAACCGCGTGAAAACGGCTCTTTTTATCATTCATCATTCATGCTGGTACGAAACGGTGCCATTGGCAGACCATTCTTTCCGAACATATTGACCTCTGCATAGTTTCTCCAGTTATATCTTGCATAAACAGGCTCTTTTACATTTGCAGAGAACAGACGGACCTTATTGCCCTGAATCTGTACGGAATCTGCCGGATAAAATACCTTATCCTGACCAGCCACTTCAAAACCAAGAGGATTCTCACCGGTACAGATGATGCCGTCTCTGGCGTGATTGAAGATCAGCCAGATATAGGACTGCAGTGTGTAGCAGGACTGATAGAACGGTCCAAAGGCTCGGACCTCGTTGTCCAGTCCATAAGCGTGGTACATTGCCTGCAATGCCAGACGCTCTCCTACCGGCTGCTTGTCAACCGGATGGATATTGCTGTACTCTCCCTTATCCAGAACAACCGCCAGACCGGTATTTTTCACCGTACGGTATACTCTGTGCTGTGCCTCACGGATCAGCGGCCAGTTGGTCAGATTCTCCTCTCCCACATTGGAGAACATCGGAAGCTGAACGATCATAAACGGCAGCTTGTCATCATGCCAGTCCTCTCTCCACTGACGGATCAGACGTGTCAGAAGATTATAGTAGCTTCTAGGCTTCTTGTCGTCCTCCTCTCCCTGATAGTACAGGAAACCGGCCAGTGTATATGGTGCGATCCTCTGGATCATAGTCTCGTAAAGACCTGCCGGACGATACTCGGAACGCGGTCCCATTGGTCCCGGATATTTATTCTCACCGCAAACCTCTAATGCACCTTCCCATGTAGGATTTGGTGTTGTCTCATAATAATGCTTGCAATTCTTGTCAAACTCTGCCTGATATACGATATATTCCTCGCGCTCTTTGCAGTATGCGTCAAAATCCTGCTCAGCCACGATGGCGTCATACTCTTCTACATAAGAAGAGATCACTTTGTCATTTTCCAGAGCCTCTCTGCTCATCCAGCAGGAAGCGGAGGTTCCTCCCCAGTTACATCCGATGATTCCCACCGGAACATCTAGCTGTGCAGCAAGCTTTCTGGCAAAATAATAACCAACGGCTGACCAGCGTCCTACATTCTCCGGACAGCAAAGCTCCCAGCAGCTTTTCTCCTCCTGCTCATAAAGCTCATCACAAAGGTAAGAAACCTTTGGGGTATAATAAAAACGAAGAAGCTCATTGTGCGCCTCTGTCACAGCAACAGCTCCATTCTTGGAATTCTGAAGCTCCAGTTCCATATTGGACTGTCCGCCGGCAAGCCAGATCTCACCGTACATTACGTCCTCGTAAACCTTTTCTTCCTCCTCATCGGTTTTAACTGTCAGCACATATGGACCGCCTGCCTCCATTGGCGGCAGGAACAACTGCCATTTGCCGTCCTGTACATAGGTCACAACACGCGCATCCTGTATCGTAACTGTCACCTTCTTAGCATCTGACTCTCCCCAGATCACAACAGGTTTTCTTCTCTGTAAGATCATATGATCACTGAATATCGCTGGTAATTTAAGCATGGTATCCGATTCCTCCATTCCCGATTGCATAATCTATGTTTTTTCTCAATTAGACCTATTATACAACTTTTTACATACTCATTGCAATTCCTTTTTATAACCTTTATAATGATAAATATAATTCAATGATATATATTGAATGATTACGTCGTCGGAGAACAGGGGGAATCGTATGAATCAATCAAAAGAACAGCATCGTCTCAGAAACAGGATCATCCTTGCGCTTATAATCCTTGCATTGATCGGATGTTTTGGCTTTCTGCGCTGGAATACCCGTGTCCATTTCTATAAAGATGAAGGCACTACCGGCAACACCAGCACCAATCTGTTAAATGGCGGCTTGTTTGCAAAATCAGGAGATACCATTTATTTTGCAAATCCCTATGACCAGAACTCCCTCTACTCTATGGACACCGGTCTGAAACATGTAAAAAAGGTTTATAACGATTATACCAGTTATATTAACGCCGCCGGTGATTATGTTTTTTACACACGGAGAAATGATAAGAAGGGTGCCGATTCCAAGGCTTTGTTTTCCTTCAGCACCACAGGACTTTACCGTATCAATACCAACGGTCAGGGATTAAAACAGCTTTATAATGATCCCTCCCAGTCACTGAATCTTCTGGGCAACCACATTTATTATCAGCGATACGACCAGAAAGAGGGCTTACAGCTTTTCCGTATCGGTATTGATGGCAAAAAGGACACCATGCTTCTGAAAGAAGGTGCAGCTCCGGTCATTGCGAATAACATCATATATTATACCGGAGTGGACAGTGACCATAATATTCACAAGCTTTCCGTATCGGGAGGCAGTCCAAGTGTCGTCTACGAGGGCAATTTCACCGGACTTTCCTATGTAAACGGAGCTCTTTATTGTATGGATATGGATAATGATTATACTCTGTGCCGTCTGGATCTTTCCACGCAGGAAATGACACATCTCACCCAGGTCCGCATTGCCACCTACAATGTCAGCAGCGACGGTGCTACCGTTTATTATCAGGTTGATAACGGCAAAGACAACGGCTTATATGTTCTGGATACAAAATCCGGAGTGCAGACAGAACTTCGCTCCGGAAATTATAATTATTATCATATTATCGACAACTATCTGTTTTTTGAAGAATTCGACGGCAGTGCCGCCTATGTAATGAATCTCTCCAATGAACAGATTGAAGATTTCCATCCGAAAAAAGGAAAATAGACTTTCCGGTCAAAACAGTACCGCATCGTCTCAAGAATCTTCTCTCCCCTGAAGCTGCTGCTTCATTTCCAGCATACTGCAGCCATTCAGGGGATTTTTTGCATATGGTGCAATTTCACACATCGGCTCCAGCACAAACATCCGATTTGCCATTTCAATATGAGGTACAGTCAGACTCTCTGTATGAATGATCTCCTGATCATATAAAAGGATATCCAGATCTACAGTCCGCGGTCCCCAATGAATGATCCTCTCTCTCTTCTGGCTCCTTTCAATCTCACCGATCAGTTCCAGAAGCTCCTCCGGTGTCCGCAGCGTCCGCAGCATCACAACTCCATTCAGGAAATCATCCTGCTCCACCCCTCCCACCGGTGCTGTCACAATATAGGAGGACACCTTCTCAACCCGTGTCAATGAATCCTGCCGCAAAGCCTCCACTGCCTGATCTAAATGTCCTTTTGTATCCCCCATATTGGAGCCAATACTAAGATATGCCGTATGCCACTGTCTTGTCACGGATACTGCAACCGTCTGAAGAGGAAGGTGTACCGGTGCCCATGGCTTCTCCACTTCGATTGAAACCTTTTCCACTGCTTCATAATGTAATAAAATCTCCTGCGCCAGATATTCTGCCAGCCTTTCGATCAACTGAAAAGTATTTTCCTGCGTCTTTCTGGTAACAAATTCCGCCACCTCCGCATAATTTACGGAATATGTCAGATTGTCCGTCTGTCCTGCTTTTCGTACATCACAAAACAATTCTATGGAGATTACAAATTTCTGTCCCAGAGCATTTTCCTCCGGCATTACTCCATGCTTCGCAAAAACCTCCAGCTTCTTTATCCTGATACAATCCACTACATTTCTCCTCTTTTCTCTCATATTTCGAGTTACTCATCCTGATGAAACAATACATATCCCGGTGTCATAGTACACCAAAGCACCATCTTCCGGGGCAGATGATCATAATTTTTACCAAGCTTATAGCCAATCAGCTTAAATCCACATTGCAACGCAAAATAAAATGCCTTTCCCGGCTTTCCCCGTTTCAGCAGATACAGCAGAGTGCTTTTGGCATACCCTGCGCCCTCCTTCTCAGAAGAAATGCTTTCAAAAACCTCTCTGTACTGTTTTTGGGACACACCCAGATCAAAGTTACGGTGAAACTGCTGCATACAGCTATAATTATGGGAATGAAACACCTCGGCGCTGCCACAGTAAACCACCTGATATCCCGCCTGTATCATCCGGGAAGCCATGATCATATCTTCATTAAAGATGGTGGGATGTACAAAGCCCCCCTGTTCCATATAACGATCTAAGCGGTACATGGCACATACATCCGAGCAAAAATAGGTCTTGATCCCCAGCCGTTCCAGATCCTCCTTACTCTTTACCTGATCCTCCGGCGGATAATTGTGAACTCTGGTGAGCCGTTCCAGCAGATCAGCTTCTTCTCTTGCCAGTTGTCTGGCATAGGTAATAGCAGTCCTGTCATCACCAAAGGGTTTCACCAACCGCTCTAACAGCTCGGTTCCTGCCGGAACCGCATCCTGTGTCATAAATAAAATGTAATGCTGTGATATATCGTCACCAATGTCTTTCACTGCCAGTCCCGCTCCATAATCTCTGGTGGCACCATGATCAAATTCCTTTTTCGGAACCGGATGTACAGACATCCTCTGATCCAGGGGCTGCAGCACCTGTTCTCCGTCCTCTATGGTCTGCAGCACATAAATATGATGCGGCTTCACACTCTGCTCCAGTAACAGCCGGATCAGCTTATGAAAAGAATCATCCGGCCGGTATGCCGGTATGATCACATCAATCACCGGTATCTCTGTTTTTTCCATAATAATTTGATATTCCTTTCCCTGCCTGAAACCACAGGCATGATTTTCAAACGGATTCTTTTTATTCTGTTCTGCCGAGTAATCTTCCCACGACATTCACCGTATCCTGGGCATCCTCCCCATAGCCGTCTGCACCGATCTCATCTGCAAAGCTCTGGGTGATGACTGCTCCGCCTATCAGCACTTTACAGGACAGATTCTGTTCATGAACCATATCAACTACTTTCTTCATTTCCATCATTGTCGTGGTCATCAATGCAGACAATCCAATGATGTCTGCCTTTTCCTTAATCGCAGCCTCAATGATCGTCTCCGCCGGTACATCTTTGCCCAGATCAACCACATGATACCCATAATTCTTCAGCATTAATCCCACCAGATTTTTACCAATGTCGTGAATATCATGCTCTACGGTAGCGATCACAATGGTTCCCAGTGATTCCCCGGAACGCTTTTCGGCAAGGATCGGCTCCAGATAATCAATGGAAGCCTCCATGGTTTCGGCACTGGAGATCAGCTGCGGCAGATAATAAATCTGCTTTTCATATAATTCACCCACATGGATAATACCCGGAATCAGACTCTCATCTATAAGCTTCTGTGGATCCTTTCCATCCTTCACAGCCTGCTCCACCAGCTTCTGTGCCCGCTGCTTCTTTCCCTTAACAACCGCCTCAAAAATCTCATCCCCCTGCTTATCCTCCGGGATAGCTGCGGAGGCCTTGCTGCCACTGCTTACCGATGTTTTCAGGCTCTGGCTGTCCACCTCACCACTTACCATAGTAAGCTTATGCTCATTCACTCGCTCAATATAGCGCAGATCCGCATCCGGCTTGTTCATCAGCAGATCCGAAGCATATACCGCATGCATCAGCAGATCCTGGGACGGATTTGCAATCGCCATGGTCAGACCGTTCATAATAGCCATTGCCATAAAGTTACTATTAACAAAGGCTCTCTCCGGCAGACCAAAGGAAATGTTAGAAAGACCACAGGCTGTCGCAACACCAAGCTCGTGCTTACAGTAACGGATCGTCTCCAGTGTCTCCACTGCTGCCATTTTATTGGCTCCAATGGTTGCCACCAGTCCGTCCACGATCACATCCTCCGGTGTCAGCCCATATTCTGCCGCGGCCTTTAATACTGTATGGATAATATCCTTTTTCTCCTGAATATCCTTTGGCAGTCCTTCATCGGACAACGGAAGAAGAATGAACATCGCGCCATACTTTTGGGCAATTGGAAGCAGTCGTCTCATTTTTTCCTGCTCCATAGAGATCGAATTGATCAAGGCACGTCCCGGATAGATCCGAAGTGCCGCCTCAATAACCTCTACATAACTGGAATCAATAGAAAGGGGTGTGTCCGTTAAAAGGGTCAGTTCATTGACGACCTTCCACATCATTTCCTTTTCATCAATCCCGTTGGTTCCCATGTTTACATCCAGAATTGCAGCTCCGGCCTCCACCTGTGCCTCTGCCATCTCCCCTACAAGCTCCAGGCTGCCCTCCCGCAGTTGTGCCTGTAACGCTTTCTTTCCGGTAGGATTGATACGCTCACCGATCACCTTGAAGGCTCCATCTAACTCGATTGGAAGTACATTTCTCTCCGTGGAAAGGGCACGGCGTACCACCTTTCCCTTTCTCTCAGGATATTTCATCGCCTTTCGGATCCCCTTCTCCTCTAGACGCTTTACGAGCTTTTCGATATGCTCCGGCGTGGTTCCGCAACATCCTCCCAGCACATCTGCTCCTGCCTCTGCCAGCACACACATCTCCTCCGCAAATGTCTCCGGTCCCATGTCATATACTGTCTCTCCGTCTACAAGCTGAGGTAACCCTGCATTTGGTTTGGCAACGATCGGCAGAGCCGTATACCGTCCCATCTTCTCGATCACAGACACCATTTTGTCCGGTCCCGTAGAACAGTTGACACCTATGGCATCCACGCCCATAGCCGTCATCACAAGAGCCGCTGTCTCCGGATTTGTTCCAAACAGTGTTCTTCCATCCTCTGCAAAAGTCAGTGTCACCATCACCGGAAGCTCTGACGCTTCCTTCACTGCCAGTACTGCCGCCCTGCACTCCTGCAGACTCATCATGGTCTCCACCACGATAAAATCCACTCCGGCCTCTACCAGATATCCAATCTGTTCTTTATAGATATCTACCAGCTCTTCGAAGGGCAGATTTCCTACCGGATACAACTGCTGTCCGGTCATAGTGATATCACCGGCTACCAGCACCTGACGATCCGTATCTGCCTGACGGATCGCCTCAAAGGACAAACCAGCCAGCTTCCGGTTCATCTCTCCGATCTGATCTGCCAGACCATACTCCTCCAGCTTAATCCGGTTGCCAGAAAAGGTCGGAGCATACAGCACGTCAGATCCCGCCTCTATATATTCTCTCTGGAGTCCCACCAGCACATCCGGATGCTCCAGAATCCACTCCTCCGGACATACTCCCGTGGGCATTCCGCGTTTCTGAAGGTTTGAGCCTGTGGCTCCATCCAGGATCATTTTTCCTTTTGCGATAAACTCCTGAAATTCTTTTCTCGTCATATATATTTCTTCACCTTTCTCGTTACAAGTATTTTTTAGCGTTTTCATAGTACCACATATCCCCCATATGGTTCAAGAATAAGCATTTGCTATTTTCTTTTTTTTCATTTTCATATATACTGGTACAGACGAAATAATGTACGCGAAGGCAAAAGTGAATATAGCGATTGTCAGCTACTGGTGCTTGCACCTGGTAGCTGGCTGATTGCTATATGAACGCGCCCGCGAGTGAGGAAAAGCGGAGCTTTTTCGAACCTTTTGCCGAAATATTGCGTATTTGTAATATAACAACGGAGGATTTTTATTATGATCTTACAATGCAGTCATATCAACAAGTCTTTTGATGGCAATACCATCCTTGATGATATCTCTTTTCACATAAATGAACAGGAAAAAACAGCCATCGTCGGAATCAACGGCTCCGGCAAATCTACCCTGTTAAAAATACTTATGGGCGAATACGAAGCAGATAGCGGCGAGATCATCATACAGAAGGATGCCGTGATCGGATATCTGGCGCAAAATCAGGACATTGATTCCGCCAAATCTATTCTGGAAGAGATGCAGGATGCCAAAAAGGACGTCATCGCTTTAGAACAGGAACTCAATGATACCACAGAGCTGATGAACCACGCCGAAGGTGCGGAGCTGGAAAAACTGATCCAAAAGGCAGACAATCTTCGCCATCGTTTTGAACTTGCCGGAGGATACACCTACCACAGTGAGCTGATCGGCGTCCTGAAAGGTCTTGGTTTTACCGAGGAGGAGTTTTCCAAACCGGTTTCTGCCCTTTCCGGCGGTGAACGCACCCGTGTAGCTCTCGGTAAAATGCTTCTCACCTCACCGGATCTGATCATTTTGGATGAGCCGACCAACCATCTGGATATGAAAGCAATCCACTGGCTGGAGAATTATCTGGAAAAGCAGGGGCGGAGCGGGGAGACAGTTCATATCGTATCTCTCCAGGGGACGCTGGGCTCCTCTGCACAGATCGGGCGGACAGACGGATTCGCAGAGGTTCTCCAGCAGAATGAAAACTGGGTGATGCTGGAGCGCCAGTCGGGGGATTTCACGCAGGCAAAGGGGCAGGAGGTTATGAAGGAATTTCTCGAAAAATACGAGGATATTGATGTTGTAATCAGCGAGAATGACAATATGACCTTTGGCGCTATCGAGGCGATCCGGGAGGCGGGCAGGACGATTGGCAGTGACGGGGACATTATTATCCTGTCCTTTGATGCGGTAAGGGATGCCCTCAAGGCAATCCAGACCGGGGACATCGCGGCTGATTTTGAATGCAATCCGCTGACAGCCCCGCTTGTGGAGGAGACGATCCGCCGCCTGGAGGCGGGGGAAAGCGTGGAGAAGATCCAGTATGTGGAGGAGACATATTTTGACTGTGAGATGGATCTCTCGGAGCTGTTGGAGAGCAGACCATATTAGGCAGGAAGTCCCTGCTTCTGCTGGCGGTAAAATTATCTGAAAAAATTAGCACTCACCTCTTGACAGTGCTAACAACTGGTGCTATAACATAATTGTAACAGGGAGAACAAAGCAGGCGGCGCATAGATATGTGCCGCCT
>OGQZ01002560.1_pt1 | contig 12444 bp, 9 predicted proteins | sample 1553321 | NCBI WGS metagenome assembly OGQZ01 (sample SAMEA2579958, study PRJEB22360) | human gut metagenome | reverse complement strand
CATGTGTCGTTTACATGCCGATACCCTTACGCGTTTGTTTAGCGGGAGCGCCCACAAGTCACAAAGCCTTTCTGCCGGATTACCGGAAACCAAATAAATTGCCCCCACACTATCATTGACAACAAATACATAAAATGTTTATAATCTATATGGATATATGAAAAAAAGATGGGGTGGAGAAGAAAGATAATACTAAAGGGAAGGTTAAGGGATATTTTATGTATGAAAAGGAAAAGCAGAGGGAGAACCATCTGATTGTGTTGTTAGTGTACACATTTTTCTCACTTATTTTGATGGGAGAATCACTTTTGCTTGGCTGGGAAGTGGGAGCAATTGTGCTTTTGCTGACAGCGTTGATTGGAAGCTGGGTGATTTATATTACCGATATGGTTTCCGGAGGAATGCGGCTGTGGCTGTATTTTGCATTGACGATGATATCTTGTTTTTTTTACGGAATTCATCAGACAAGTGTGTTTGATTTGGCACCACTTATGATTCTGATTATGATTCTATTTTCAATAACGGAAAAATCAAGTATTATTAGACTTTGTGTGATTACATATTATTTGACAATGTGCTATGATTTTATCTTTGTTCTGAATCATGCCATTGAATTTACAGCACTTACAGTGACTAGGACGCTTTTGCATCTTGGTCTTGTTTTGGTGTCCGGATGTCTTGTGAATCTTGTATTGAAAAGGCGGAAATCAGAGCGTGTATATTTGGATAAAAAAATTGAAAAATTAGAAGAAACAAATCGCCGTGTCGAAGATTTTCTTGCCAATGTTTCTCATGAATTGCGTACACCGATTAATGCGGTTACAGGTATTTCTACCGTCATGCTGCAAAAAGAAGAAGAGCAAGAAAAAAGAGAGCAGTTATCCTCGGTACAAATGGCTGGAAAACGATTATTTGGTCAAATTGAAGATATTTTAGATTACACAGAAATTGATACGAACAAAATCCGGCTGAGCGAAGAAAATTATACACCGTCTCTGGTTGTAAGTGATTTGGTTTCGGAGTATTGGGAAAAAGAAGAAAAACAGCCCGAACTGCTTTTTGACTATGATACAAAAATTCCACCGGTTCTTTTGGGCGATGAGCGGAAAATAAGAAAGATATTAAAACATCTAGTGGATAATGCGATGAAATTTACGCAAGAGGGCGGTGTTTATGTCAGAATTTTTTCATTAAAAAAATCTTATGGAATCAATTTGTGTATTGAAGTAAGTGATACAGGTGTCGGCATTGCAAAAGATGAACTGGAAAGAATTACGGAGCGGTTCTACCAAACAAGTACAGGAAGAAATCGAAAGGTGGGGGGACTTGGGTTAGGTTTGTCTATTGTGTACGGAATGGTTCGTGTGATGAATGGGTTTATGCGGATTGAAAGTGAAGAGGGCAGGGGAACTACGGTTACGGTTAGTATTCCACAGCAGGTGGCAGAAGAAAATCAGGAAAAGCCTTTAATTAATAATAAAAACTTGTGTGTTGCATGTTTCTTGATGACGGAAAAATATAAAGTGCCTCAAGTAAGAGAGTATTATAATAAAATGATTGCGCATATGGTAAAACAGTTTGACATCTCATTGCACCGTGTTACGAACCGGGACGAATTGGAACAGTTATTAGAAGTGACACCGGTGACGCATTTGTTTGTGGGTGAGGAGGAGTATCGCGTAAATAAGAATTATTTGGAAATGACAGATTCAAAAGTGCGGATTGTTGTTGTGGCAGGAAAAAATATTATTCTGCCGCAGGAAAAGCGGATAGAAATAATTCGGAAGCCCCTTTGTACACAGTCTGTATTAAATATTTTAAAGGAAAAGGAAAGTGATTTGTCAAAAAGAAAGAAACGAAAAATGATATGCCCGGGAATTAAGGTGTTGGTTGTGGATGATGAGCCGATGAATCTGACCGTTGCAAAGGGGATTTTTGAAAATTATCAGATGATAGTAAAAACTGTAATCAGCGGAAAAGAGGCAATTGCGGCTTGTGAAAAGGAAAGATTTGATATTATTTTCCTTGATCATATGATGCCGGAAATGGATGGTATTGAAACGTTAAAACAACTTCGTAAAATGCAAAAAGAGAGTGGTCAGGAATATATTATTGTTGCATTTACGGCAAATGCAGTCAGTGGAGCAAAGAAAATGTTTATGGAGGAAGGTTTTGATGAGTTTGTTTCAAAACCGATTGAGACAATGACACTGGAACGAGTTCTTTGCAAGGTGCTTCCGAAATCGTCGATTACCTATGTCAGTGAGGAAAAAGAGGCTGTAAAAACGGACGAGAGGAAAACGAATTTTGACAGGAATGCCGGGCTGCAATACTGCCGTGGAGATGAAATATTTTACAGAGAATTGTTAGCGCAGTTTCACAGTGAGTCGGTGAAAAAGAGACAAATGATAGAAGCGGATTATGAGCAGAAAAATATGGAAGATTATCGGATTCGTGTGCACGCCTTAAAGAGTACGGCGAAGATGATAGGAGCAGAGAATTTGTCTGATCTGGCAAAAGATTTGGAAATGGCAGCGAAAGAAAAAGATTGGGATTTCATTGAGAAGAATCACAAAGAAGTTCTAGACCAGTATGCAGCGGCGGTTGTGGAAATCGGCAGCCTGCTTGGTACTGTGTTGGAAGAAGAGGAGTTTTCTGTAACGCAAATAAATAGCGAAAAATTATTGGAAGAATTAATGCTTTTGATGGAAAAATTGCGTGCTTACGAAATAGATGACGCAGAAAAAATTATTCAAAAACTGCAGCATATAAAGTGCGCAAACTTGTCGGGGAGAGAATTGATTGAGAATATCAAACAAGATGTCACGGATTTTGAATTTGACCGGGCACTTAATAAAACAGAGACGCTTTACAAACGTGTGGAAAGAGGTGAATGCGAATGAATCCAAAACGATTGATACAAGTGTTTAACAATCATGAATTAGGGCTTCAGGAACGATTGTTCCGCCTTCTGGTCACGATTGGCTTAATGGGACTGGCAATGGGAATTCTTGTTGGTCTTGTGTTAGGAGAAAGTATGGCAAACACCCTTTCACTTCTTGTGGTATTTGCGCTTGCGGTTGCGATAACGTATTTTTCCATCCATTTTCATAAAATTCAAATAGGAGCAGTGCTGATTTCCGTTTTGCTGATTTATTTTGCGCTTCCTTTTAACTTTTTGACAAGTGGAGGAATTTATGGAGGCGGCCCGATTTGGCTGATGTTTGGCGTTGTTTTTGTCTGTCTGGTAGTTGAGAAGAAGGCAAAATACATATTGATTGCCAGCAGTTTCTGCCTGTATGGCGCATGTTATCTGACGGCTTATTGGAATCCCAGAATTATAGAATTTCACACGACTCAGGCAGCCTATGTCGATTCCTTTTTTACACTGGTGGCAGTGACGGTTCTTGTGTGCAGCATGATTTTATTTCAAAATGCGATGTACCGGAAAGAAAGTAAGATTGCAAAGGAGCAAAAAAAAGAAATTGAAGAATTAGATATAGAGAAGAATAGTTTACTTGGGGTTCCAGTGCTTAGTGAGATTACTAAAGTTAAGGAACTTATTAAGACAGATAACTTAAAGGAAAAGTTAAATGATTGGGATAATACTTTTAAATATATTAGAGATGAGAAAATTCCTGAACTTACTGATTCTATATCTGATGCTGATTTTTTAATTGATAGAAAAGAATATAAACAAGCTATAAAAAAGATTGCAGATGTTGAAATGGAACTTAGACTTCTTAAGAATAAAACTGATGTTTTATTGGAAGAAATAAAGCTTATTACTAATTCTGAAGAAAGAAATAGAACACTTATTACTAAACTTAAGATTGTTTATCGTGAACAGCAGGCTAAATTTGATAGATCTAAGAAGGAATATGGTGATGTTGCTCCTTATATTGAAGATGAATTTGATAGTATAGATAAATTGTTTGCTGATTTTGAGAAGGCTATGGATAATAATGACTATGTATCTGTAGAAAAAAGAATTGCTTCTTTAGATGATAAGATAGATGTTTTAGGTAAGATTCTTCTTGATGCCCCTACGATTGTTCTTATGGCTACTGTTATGGTTCCTAATAAAATAGAAGAGGCTACTACTTATTATTATCGTATGAAAAGGGATGGCTATCCTTTGGATTATTTGAATGTTGAATATAATATTAAAGAGATTAAAACTAAGATTGATAATATTATGAATAATCTAAAGCAGTTACAAATGGGAGATGCTATCATTGAACTTAAGACTTTTATTGAGTATTTTAATGGTCTATATAATGATTTTGATAAGGAAAAAGAATGTAAAGATGTCTTTAAACAAAATGTTAAGGAACTTGGATATAATATTGAAAATATAAATAAGGTTGTTAGAGATATTTATTTGCAAATAGATGATATTAAATATAATTATAATTTAAGTGATGAGGAAATTAATAAATTTAGTCTTTTGAATAAAAATTTGGAACGTATTAATAAAGATTATAAAATATTAGTGGAACAAGGAAAAATGAAAACTTTTGCTTATTCTAAATTGGTTGATGAACTTGATGGGTTATCACTTAAATTATCTAGACTTCAGGATGATTTGGATTATCAACTTAGATCTATTACTAGTATGAAAGATGATGAATATAGGGCTAAAGAACAACTTGCCACTATTGAGGATTTGCTTAAGAAAAGTAAATATCGTCTTAAGAGTTATAAAATACCGGTTATTCCTAGTAGTTATTATATTGAGCTTAATGAGGCACAGGATGCTATTAGAGAGATTGTTAAAGAATTACAGAAGAAACCGATTGTTATTAAGATTTTGAATATTAGAGTTGATACTGCTAGAGATTTGGTATTTAAAATTTATAATAAGACTAACGATATGATTAAACTTGCTAATTCTGCAGAAAAAATTATTGTATATGGTAATAGATATAGAAGTACATATGAAGAAATTGATATTGCTTTATCTAAAGCTGAGGAATTATTTAAGCGTGGTAAGTATAAGGAATCTCTTGAACTTTCTAAAAGGAGTTTGAGTTTTGTAGATAAAAATATTGAATAATAAATAAATATTAGTTGCAATTTTGAGTGTTTTATGATATTCTAGTTGTAGATAAGAATAAGGAGGAATAGCAATGCAATTTGATGCAGTAGTAGATTTTTTATTGGAATATTATGTGTGGGTTTTGGCAATTTTAATTATTTTACTTATTACAGTAATTGGTTTTTTAGCAGATGCTAAAAATAAACGTAAGAAGAGAAAACAATTGGATGAAACTAGTAATTCTAGTGAAAATAATAATAGTTCACAATATATGGACTTTAATAGTATGAATAATATGAATAATGTTAATAGTATGAATATGGGTAATAATGGTTTTAATGCTACTCCTGATTTTAATAATAACATGAATAGTTTTAATAATAATCAGAATGTTAATGAAATGCCTGTTAATAATATTAATCCAAGTTTTAATAGTGGTATGAATAATAATTCTAGTATGGGTAGTGAACCTAATATTAATATGAATAATAGTATTAATAATAATTTAGGTATGAATGTTAATCCTGTTAGTGGTGTTACTCCAGAAATTAATAATAGTGGTTTAAATAATGTAAATAGTTCTATGAATACTTCTGAAACTAATAATTCTTCTGATTCTTTCTTTATTCCTGCTTCGGAGCAGACTCCTAAGATTGAACCAAGAAATGTTGTTATTCCTAATGTTAATACAAATACAGATATTCCTAGTCCTGTTACTCCGCCAACACCTGTGAATAGTCATCCTGTAGAAGCACCTGTAAATAATGTTAATCTTAATGGTAACTATGGTGAGAGTAATAATGCTATACCTAATGTTACTCCTGTTGTTCCACAACCTGTAATGCCTAATGTGGTGCCTACTGAAAACATGAATCAAGTTAATTATAATAATGCTAATGGTATGGCTAATAATATGTTTAATAATGTTAAACCAACGAATGAACCTAATGTTTCTCAAGGTCAAAATGTTAATAATTTTAATTCTAATTTTGTTAATAATGGGTCCAATTTTGTAACTGGTAATCCTAATGTCAATCAAAATAGTAATATGCAAAATGGCAATATTTCTGGTAATTGGCAGTTATAAATTTAGGTTAATACCTAAATTTTTTATCTTAGAAGGGAGGTAAGATGATGAATAATACTAACAATGACAATAATTCAAATGGAGTAGGTCCTTATAGGGCTACCAGTAATATGAATACTTATATTGATACTCCTAATGCTAATTTTAATGGCATGATGAATGTTAATATTCAAAGTGGTACTACTAATAGTAGTAATCATGGTAATAATGTGATTAATAGTAATAATAATATTCAAGCTAGTCCTACTATTGATAGTAGTAATGCGGTTAATAGTAATTATAATAATCATGTTATTGATGATAATTTATCTAGTGGTTCTACTATGATTAATAATTCTAATAATCATAATAATAGTGAAAACGTTACTAAGACTTATATAGGTAGTAATAATAAGCCTAAAAAAAAGACCATGACTTTGAATCTTGGCCCTGAATTTAAGATTGCTTTTTTAATTGTGGTAATATTACTTATATTTGTTTTCTTACTTCCATATATTAGTGATCTTATTAAAGGTTATTAATATTTGATAGTTCAATTATTTTATTGAAATTATCATCTATGGCCATTATATTTTTGTGTATTTCTTTACACTTACTGCAGCTATAAATTATTTTATAGCTGTTTTTGAATTTTTCTATTCCTATTGGTTTCATTAATCCTTTACATTTGTTTTGTCTGTCCCCAGGGTTTATGTCTAAATGTTTGGAATATAAACAATATGGGCAATGATCCCTAGCTGTATAACCAAGTTTTTTTACTTCTTTACCACAATTTTCGCATATAAATTTTTCATCAATCATATTAAACTTTTTCATATTTATATTTTATCATATAATTAAAAAAATTAAAACACTATTTGTGTTTTAATAATATGGGTATGGTCCGTATGGTGGGTAGTAGTTATTATATACGGGGTATGGTCTTGGATAAAAAGCTGGTGCTAGTAGACCTCCTGTTATTCCTCCTAAAATAAATGGTCCAAAGAAACCACCACCAATAAATCGATTGTTATTTATTGGTCTTCTATACATATTGTTATACATGGGTTTTTCTCCTTTCAATATTATTATATTAATAAAAGATAATGCTGTGAAAAAATACTTATTTTATATTTTCGAGTATAATATTATATATGGAGGTTGTGATGGAAGAGACTGTATTTAAAAGCGATGATTTGTTAGTTATGAATTTAATTAATTATTTTATTACTGAAAAGAATTATAATCCTATGATTATACATGGTTTAAATGATGAAATATGGCTTGAAAATTTAGATAGTAGTTATAAGATAGTTAGAATTGTTTCACATCATATTCATAATAAAGAACAATTGGATTTTGATAAATTTAAACTTAGTAGAATAGTTAAACAGGTGAAAAAGAAAACTTTGTCTTTTAATGTTAAAGTTTTAAATATATATATGGATATTGAGGATGATAAATTGCTTTCGGATAATGATGTTCATATTTCTAGCGAGGAGGATATTAATAATTCTAAACTTACTAATGTTTTTCCTGATATTGTTGAAAAGACTGAAAGAAAAGAAGATGGACTTGAATATTTTATAAAGGTTAGTGATAATATTAATAAGAACAATGAGATTAGAAGTAAGAAGGCTGAAAAGTTATTTTCTATTAAGAGTCCTATTGTAACTAATATTTTAATTTTATTATGTGTAGTTATTTTTATAGCTATGTATATATTTGGTAATGGATCTTCGGATAATTATACTTTGTTAAAATTTGGTGCTAATTATGATGTCTTAACTAAATCAGGAGAATATTATAGGCTTATTACTTGTATGTTTTTACATATTGGAATTGTACATTTGCTTTGTAATATGTATTCTTTATATATTGTTGGTAATAGTGTTGAAAATTTATTTGGTAAGGTTAAGTATTTGATTATTTATTTTATTAGTGGTATTTGTGGTAGTATTTTGTCTTTAGCATTTTGTCATAATACTATTTCTGCTGGAGCATCGGGTGCTATATTTGGTCTTTTAGGAGCTTTATTGTATTTTGGATATTATTATCGTGCTTACTTAGGTAGTACTATTAAGAATTCTGTTATTCAAGTTATTTTAATAAACTTGATTATTGGTTTTATGGTTCCTGGTATTAGTAATGCTGCTCATATTGGTGGTTTGGTTGGTGGTATACTTACTGCTATGATGGTTGGTGTACCTGATAAATCTACTTCTAGAGATAGAATAAATGGACTTATACTTACGGTTATATATATATGTTTTATTAGTTATTTAGCATTTATGTAGGAGAATAAAATATGAAAATAAATAGTGATGAAAAATTGGCTTTGGAGTTTTTTGAATTAGAAGATAATTTTAGTAAAAAGCAATATAAGAGAGCATATGATACTAAAATTAAAAATAAGTATAATGCTGCATTAGTTAGTGGTAGGGGTGTCAGTGATATTGAGAAGGATATTGATAAATATAATGAGATTATAGAATTATATTTATTTAAGCGTAAATGTTATAAAAAGATGAAAGATTGGTATTTTGATGGTATTGAAAAGATTGATTCTTCTTTAGTTAAATATATTATTGATGTTAATTATAGTAATAATTATTTGCTAGACAAGGATGTTATACTTGATTTGGAACTTTTACTTGATACTTTTTATAAGAGACTTTCTTTCTTTACGGATTTAATTATGGAATCTACTACTAAAGATGAGGTTGTTAAACATTTTGGTGATTTTGTTGCTATTATGGAAATTGATATTAATAATTATAAGAATGGTAAACTTGCTATTAAAGCTAGACTTATTAATGATTTTAAAGATAAAGTAAGAAGTAATTTTGAAAAGGGAAGTAGTAATTATCAATATATGATTAGTAACTATTTTACTAAATTATTAGGCTCTAAGAATAGTGATGAGTGTTTACGCATTTATAATATGTCTATGATGGAGATTAAATTATTTACTATGGATAGTTTTAGAGTGAAAGAAAGATAATAAAATCTTTCTTTTTTTTTCTATTTATGTTATTATATAGTAGAGGAGAATGGAAATGGAAAAGATACATATTAATAGTAGTAAATTATCTGATGTTATAGAAAAATTTGATAAACCCACTAAAATATATATTCCTCTTATGGATAAGAATGGTAATAGTTATAAAATGTTAGTTAAAGTTGGTGATTATGTATATAAAGGGGATAAAGTAGCTAATTGTGAAAAATTTGATTTTCCTATTAATAGTTCTGTATCAGGTTATGTTGCTAGTATAGATACTAAATTTATATCTAATGGTAATGAATGTGAATGTATTGTTATTGAAAATGACTATAAGGAAAAAGTTAGAAAAAATAGAGTTATTGGTAATAAAAAGGATAATTATTCTAAGGATGATTTTATTAATGATTTAAGAAATAGTGGTATTGTTGGTCTTGGTGGTAGTGGTTTTCCCTCTTTTATTAAATATAATACTGATGGTATTAAGTATTTACTTATTAATGCTGTTGAATGTGAACCTTTTATTTCTTCGGATAAGGCTGTTATTTATAATTATAGTGAAGAGATACTTGAATGTATTGATAATATTTTAGATATTATGGAGATTGATAAGGCTATTATTGTTATTAAAAAGTCTAATACTAGATATATTGATGTTTTAAATAAGTTTATTGGTACTTATCCTAATATTAGTATTTATTCTACTATGGATTTTTATCCTAATGGTTGGGAAAGATTAGTGGTTAAAAATACTCTTGGTATTTCTTATGATAAGTATCCTAGTGAAAAGGGTATTATTGTTAGTAATGTTTCTACTATATATGCTATATATGAGATGCTTAAGGAAAATAAATCTTTATGTGAAAGAATTGTTACTATTAGTGGTAATGGTATTAAAAAGAAATGTAATGTTAAGGTTAAAGTTGGTACTTTAGCTAGTGATATTATTAATGGTTTTAATGAGTATAAGAAAATTAAGAATCCTATTTTTATAGCGGGAGGACCTATGATGGGTAATTCTTTACCTAGTGATGATATGGTTATTACTGCTGATGTTAATTCTATATTGGTTATAAGTGATTTTGATAGTAAGCTTTTGCCTTGTATAAAATGTGGTAAGTGTACTAGGGTATGTCCTAGTGGATTAGCACCTGTGCTTATTATGACTTCTATTAATGATAAAAATAAACTTAAATGTCTTGATACTTCTAAATGTATTGAATGTGGTCTTTGTAGTTATGTTTGTCCTTCAAAGATTGAGGTTAGGGAGTTTGTTCGTGAAGCTAAGAAGAAGGTGAATGAATAATGGAATTTAAGGTACGTAAGAAGACTTTTTTAAAGAGTAAAGATAATACTACTAATATTATGTATAGTATTCTTGTAATTCTTGTTTTGTTTATTTTGTTTGCTACTTATAAGAATGGTATTTATCCTACTATTAAGGGATATGGTAGTTTATATCTTTTATTTAAGCCTCTTATATTTTCTTCTATTGGAGCTGTTGTTTGTTTATTTACTGAATATTTATATTATGTTATTAAAGGAGATAAGAAAAGTTTTTATTATTTATTTACATCTAGTTATGCTATTATACCAGGGGTATTTCTTAGTCTTATTATTCCTATTAATACTCCTATATGGCTTTTAATATTGGGAAGTTTTATGGCTAGTTTATCTAAGGTTATTATGGGAGGATTTGGTAAGAATAAATTTAATCCTGCTTTAGTTGGTGCTCTTTTTGTTACAGTTATTTTTTCTTCTTATAATGGGGGATATCTTAATAATTATGAAATAGATACGATAAGTTCTGCTACTCCTCTTGCTAATATGACTGCTAGTGGATATGTTGTTTCCTATGATAATTTGGTTAAACCGTATGGTAGTTTACTTGATTTCTTTGTTGGTAGTATTCCTGGTTCTATTGGTGAGACTTCTTCACTTCTTATTATTTTAGTATTTATATATTTAGCTTATAAGAGGTATATAAAGGTTAGAATTCCTATTAGTTATGTTTTGACTGTTAGTGTTATTAGTTTGATGCTTTGTATTATTAAGGATATTGGGCTTTGGTTTGTATTATTTAATATTTTATCAGGTGGTTTGCTTTTTGGAGCAGTACTTATGGCCACTGATCCTGTTACTACTCCTATTAGTAATAGGGGTCAGGTAATAGGTGGTATTATACTTGGTATTGTTACTATGATTATTAGGTATATGACTCCACTTCCTGAAGGGGTACTTATTTCGATATTAATTCTTAATGTATGTACTATTTTTATTAATTATTTTACTACAAAAGTTGTAAAATGAAATCAAAACTCAAAGAAAAGCAGCAATTTTATATTAATTTTAGGATATTAGCGAATAACCAGAAGTTTTTCATGATCGAATCGTTGCATTTCAAACAAATCGCGTTCGGGCCATGAATGGACAGAAGCCATAGCTTGTCTTACCGCATTGTCGATGTAATGAGGGAAACGCGAGCCCTTCCAGCTGCTGGTGTTGGTCAGGAATACCCACGAATAACCGTCTTTTTGCTTTTTCATCAATGCACTGGTACCTGCTAATGTACCGCTACGAAACCATTCTCCCCGGCTAGTCGTCTCTATCCAACCGATGGGGTAGGCACTGGGAACTTCCTGGGTCATGTAGTCGATCGACGCATCACTCAGCAGGTCGGGGATACCCGGATCTTTATCGATGACTGCCAGGAAACGTAAAAGTTCGGCTGGAGAAGCGACCCAACCACCTGCACCGTAGAGTTCTTCAATATTATTGCCACCGTTACTACGTGCAACCAATTTTCCGCTTCCATCACAAGCCTGAATCTGTTCTGCATTGGAAACTTCATAATATTTTACCTCATTAGGCAATTTATCATCATACAGATTTTTACCTAAATGCATGTCGAAACAACCGGCAGGACGCAAGATATGTCTTTTTACATAAAGTTCGTAATCTTCACCCGAGACCTTTTCTATCACTTTAGATAAGATGCCGTAACCGATATTGGAATAGCGGGCTCCGGAACCGGGAGTAAATCCCAATCTTCGGGAAAGCACGAATCGTATCATCGTATTCAGATCGGCAGGAGGAGGTACCTGCATTTTCCTGGCAATCTCAACCGGACAAAACATGGGGTCACCGTAGGCAATAGAAAATCCTCCCTGATGACGTAATAAATTTTCGACGGTGATTTTAGTCGTACGGGGGTCTTTTATATCTGAAAAAATGGTATCGTTTAAAATTCCCTCGGGACCGAAAACCCGATCCTGTAAAGTCAGTTTACCTTCTTCCTGCAACTTCATGATAGCCACGGCAGTAATTAACTTG
>OGQZ01002551.1_pt1 | contig 12480 bp, 9 predicted proteins | sample 1553321 | NCBI WGS metagenome assembly OGQZ01 (sample SAMEA2579958, study PRJEB22360) | human gut metagenome | reverse complement strand
ACCTTCCTTGGTCGCACTGCAATGAATGATGATTTCCTTTATCTTACGCATGATAATGATTTTACGGATGATTTGAAAGGTGATAAATACTTAAGCGGAATCGCATCAAAGCCCCAGTCTCTGATAACGAGCGTGATGTGCTCCCTGTTCCTGATTGCTTCATCCACCTTCTCGCAAAACTCCGAGAAGTATTCCTCAGAATGAAGCACAAGTCCCGAAATGTAGGATCTGCCCAGAATAATGCTGCCATACATTAATTTATAAGGACCATTGCCCGGAACGAAGTACGGCTTGCGGATAACAGACTTCGGAGCTCTGCCGTTTTCCTTCAGAATGACAGGCATGATTCTGCTCTTCTCATCATCCCTCAGAAACTTCGGGTTGGAAACCGGCACAAGTGCCAGCCTGTAAGCATCAGCTTTCAGATAGCCCTGAGGACGCTCCAATGTTCCGCAGAAAAACTTACCGTTAATGACCATAGTGCCATCTACTCCCCATGGAGTGAAACGGCGGCGAAATATACAAATGTGCATGATAATTTACAATTTATAATTGATAATGAATAATTGGGGCAAGGCCGGCATTAAGGCTGATTCAAGAACCGAAAAACTTAATGATCCTTAATGACCTTGCCCCTTAATGACACCCTCTTTAGACTGTAGGAGAAACTTTCTGATAGCGCATGTCAGGTAATACACAGATTAACCCCTGACGTTTCCAGTTCTTTAGCATCTGTTTTACCGTCTCATGGGTGGCTGTTGCTCCCTTAACTGCAATGCTCTGCTGCTCTGCCTGCTCAAAGGTGAAAGTTACGTCCAGCCGCTCAAAGATGGAATCATTCTTACCTCTGCGACTTCTGTCGTAAGCAGACTGACTGCAATAATTCTTGGATGAGAACGCATCCTCTATGCGACTACGGAAGAAGTAGAGTGCATTATCCAACTGATAATCTGCCAGGATATTGAAGGTTTCGAGCATGGTTGGTGTCTGTGTCTTTACGAGCATTCCCTTCCACAAATCAGGTGACTCCTTCAGCTGTTTCTCGGCTCCATTGAAACCATGCTTCTGAATCAGCGTTTCCAAAACCTTGCAGAGCATGATGCAGGTCATCATTCTCATGGTGGTTGGACAGATACGGAAACGCTGGCGGGCTTTCACCTTGTCGTCATTTTTCATCGTCTCCAGTCTGATCTGTTCCAGCCATTTTCTACCCTTTTCCTCCAGCTTCGGCAGCACTACCTCACCCGACATCAGCGGCAGAAGATGAGCAATCTGAATGATGCGGTCGCGCTGACGTTCGTTCATTACATACATGTTGTCAGAAAGTGGAGTGAAGGTATTATCGGGCGTTTTTGCCACGATAATACGGCTCTGGAAACCATCCGTATAATTGCTTACTACTCGATAGAGCGCATCAGGAGTGCCGCACATCACCACGTTCCATAACAGTCTGTCTATATGAACATTCACTGCATCCGCACTTCTTGCTTCACGCTCATAGCTTGTTCCGTCGTAAGCCTGTCTCAACATGACTGAAAAGTCGCTCATTGCCGATTTCCACTTCTGCGCTACGGTGTCAGCTTCCGGAGTAAACGAGAAGGCGTGCTTGCCTTCTGTGTTAGCCAGTCGTTCAGCCAGATTCGCCACCGTATTATTCAGTGTCAAGCATCTTACAGGCAGTTTCGGCTCTTCCGGCTGCTCCTTCTTGTTCTTGGCTGCACGTTTCTTGGCTCGCCATTCATCCTCCTTCTGCTGATACATTTTGTCCATTTCCTTCACTTCCGAAGTCCATGCGTCAATCACGGGGTCAATACTACCCTTGCCAGATGCAAAATCACCGGCGATGTAGGAGATGAGGTTCAGCGAGTTCATCTTGCCGTGAACGGAAACCTTCACGCCCGTTGCGAGCATTCCGATGGCAGGACAGATGGCAGTGATTACAGGCAGTGCCAGTGCCGGACCCACTGCGCTGATGGAATCCCGAATGCCTTGCGGCAACTTAGGCAGCGCATTATAATAGAACAGATCGTCCTTAGCGTTAGCCTCGTCCAGCGCATTTACCAGCGCCTCATTGTCAGCCGCCGAACCACCACCTGCATTTCCTTGCTTCATTCGTTCCTGACGGATGGCAGAGAGCACATCCTTCAGTCGCTTAGGCATTTGCGTGATTTTCTCGTTCAATGCCGAGTTGATGCAAGCCATCTTTTCCTGTTCAGGAAACCCATCGTAGCAGGGAATGATCTGAGCCAGCAGATTGCGGTCAAAACCACAGATATGGCGCAGATTCACAGCCAGCTCAAAGGTCAGCGTATTGCGGTTGGAGCGCATCGGCTCCTGCCCATCATTATACAGTTGCCACCACTTCTTAATGATTTCTCCATAAGGAATCCCAAGATAATTGTCCTGAGCAGCAGAAGCAGCTGAAGTAGCAGCAGTTGACGCAGTAGAAGAAGTTGAAGCAGCAGAAGTTGAAGCAGCAGAAGTTGAAGCAGCAGAAGTTGAAGCAGCAGAAGTTGAAGCAGCAGAAGATGAAATTCTCGAATTCTTAAATTCTTGACTCTTTAAAGCCCCCTGAGAATTCTGGATTTCCTTCCAAGGCTCATAATGCTTGTTTGCCTTGTGCGCTCCTTCCGGCAGTTCCTCCTGTCCGTATCTTTCACGCTCTTCCAGGACCTTCCCTTCAGCTGCCACGGCAGCCTCATCATATTCATCCTTGAAGAGCCGTGGCGAAAGGAATAGCAAATCTTCGTCATCCGATGTGGTAGTGAAGTAAACCCGATTAATGTCATGAGCCGAAGTATCCATTTCGCACTTGAGCATCGTAGCAATCCTCACCTGATTCTCCAGAACCGTCTTGCCCTTTTCGCGTTCAAACACCGCATGACCGCCTTGTCGTGCGCTGCGTTCCAGCATCAGCAGTCCGTACTTATCCGGCTCTTTCAGCAACAGCTTGGCAGCCTTGGCGAAAGCCTCCGGCTCATCCATATCAAATCCGAATGCACCGCTTGGCAGTTTCATTCCCTTCACTACCCCTTGCGGATAATGGCCGGAGTAGTTAAACTGTACCAGTCTCCGTTTCGCAGCATCGTTTCCGGCACGAGCCAGACGAAGATTCGCCTTCTGCTCATTGCTTCCACGCAACTGCTTATACTCCTCTTCCGAGGTGATGGAGCGGGCAACCTTGTGTCCGTTCTCCACCTTAATTAAATAACAACTCATCTATCTGTTTCTACTTATCGTTTTAAGTTGAATACAAAATCCTAATGTTTCAGTTGGTAATCCAATACCGCCTCAGCCCCTTCTTCTGCCTCAACAGCCAGTGTTCGGGCGATGTTGATTCCCTCATGGCAAAACACCTTCAAGGTAAGCTGAACAGCACCGTCCTTGGTCTTGCTCACACGACCATGCGCCAGTTTCTTAATCAGTTCCGACTGAGTTCTGAGGCGGTGCTGAACCACGAAATCAAATGTTCCGTCAGGCATTTGCTGAGCCACGCCCATCGAACGGAATCGAGGAACCTTATTCACCCCCGATTCCTGGGGACTGAAGAGGAAATACTGCTTAGCATCATAGTAAGCCATTCCACCCAACTGCACATGCTGGCAGCCGTTATTATTCACCTGCTGGTTCTGAACATTATTCTGAGCATTGTTCTGAACCTTGTTTACTTTCTTAACCATAATCTGAATTGAATTTTAGGAGAAGAAACATCCGGATTGTTGCGCGCTTTACCATGGAAAATCCTCCTCAGTTTCAACTCAGTTAATAACTAAGAATCTCCGCAATAAGTCTCCAAGCGAAGCCTCCCTTTTTACCTTTTTACCCTTTTACCTTTTCAATGTCTGTAACGAGAATATCCTGATAAACCTGACCATTGTGCTCATGGGTAGTGAATCGGAGCGTAACAGCCACCAGCTCGCCCGGAGCGTACTTACACTGGGCCATATTACCCAACATTGCCGCAGCGTACTGGTTCTCATACTTGCCGCCCATCTCCTGGAGAACGATGTTACATTTCATCATCTGTCCGTTCTCACTTTTCTGACTCTGCACAGCGAAGGTATCGCCCTGCTGCACCACTCTCATAATCTGAGTATACATATTATATAATGTACGAAGAGGTTTTCAAGAGCACCAAACCATTTCAGCGTTGTCTTGTTTCTTCGACGCTGCAAAGATATAATGATTTCCAAACGTAAAAGCAAAAAAAATCCTCCACGAATCCGTTTGGGGGATGTGGGGGATATAGTTTATATTTTTAGGGGATACTATTGGGGGATACTATCTGAACTTTTCCACTCTTTTTGTATTTATCACCGTTCCCGGCTTAGCATACTTGGCGTCTTGAAATTCATCATCCAACTTGTCAGCAATCTCTCTGTAAATGTCACAACATTGTGGCGCATCACAATCAGCAAGTGTCCATTCATTATAGTCATTTTGCTTGAAATAAGAATTTATCTCATGAAAATCGGCCGTAGAACATTTTAGTAAGGTACTGAATGCAGAATTGATCTGATCAATGAAAAGACGCTGAGTTGACTTCTTCAGCCAATTCTTGTTGAAGAAAACCTTATAAACAATAAACCAATGTTTCTGGGCGTTGAGCGTTTTGTCTTCAATTAAGTCTTTAAGTTTAAGCATCAGCTTGTCTACATCCACATTCTCCTTGAATGCGATGTTCTTGAATACGGCTTCAACCTTCATTCTGCTATGCTCCTTGGCAATCTGATAAGAAAGATACTTATCGAGAAAATCGTAAATATCGTTGTAGGTCTGTTCTTTCTGTTCCAGAATATAAGCAACAATCAGTTTGATATTCCTGCCATTGTTGTGAAATACCTGTCCGAATCGGCAAGCGAAAAGAATATTAGCCCGTTCTACGACAATGGTATTCTTCAGCTGGGTAGCATCAGGATAGATAAGCGCTTCATCCTGGCTGTCCTGCATGTAGATTAGCTCCAATCTCTCCTCATTTTCCTCACGATAACGTTTCAGTACCTTCCGGAACAGGTCTTCGTAATAGGTTTCACTGATGAAGGATTGTCTGAAACCATGAAATCCCTCATCAAGCATGAGGATGATGTCATTGATCATTTTGCGCATTTCTTCTCCTTCATAGTCTTTATAGTTGGTAAGCATAGGTTCCAATTCTATCTTAACCTGATAGAATCGCTCTTTCTTATCATCCAGCAAAGACCATGCAATATTTTCTTTCAACAAATTCAGTAAATCGAAAATATCTCTCACATAATTACGCAAGATTAGTTTCCAGGCTGTTATTACTTCCTCTTTGTTTGTTTCCACTTCTTCTTTGCCCAAAAGGCGAAAGCTGAATTTGAATCGGGCGGCTTTATCTTCCAGCAATGTCAGTTGCTCATCTTGTTCCTCTGTCTGCATGTTACTTTCTAGGTTTTGTTTGTTATGTTGTTTAAATAAGCGGCGTGGGGTTCCCTGTAAGTACCAGTATTAAGGTACCTGCAAGAACCTACGACAAGGTACAAACAAGTACTGCCCACGCCGTAGAGGAGTGGACGCCTTGCTGTCACCTTCTTCTTGTCGTTTTGAATTTTGCAGGTTCTAAATACTGTAGAAGTGCAGATAATCAGCGTCAATATCTATATGTTATTTTTCTTGTTTACTTTCTGTTTCTTACTTCAAATTTTAAAGGGTTTATACTACGTTTTCTTCATCATCCGCCCAGTGGTCGCATTGGCGCATCACGGTTTCCAGCGCCTTTTCTGCACCCTCTGGTGGATACTTATACTTTTTGAGCAGTCGCTTCACCATCACTCGCATCTTCGCCCTCGCCGATTCCTTCCGGTTCCAGTCGATGGTGCGGTTGCGGTGCAAGACTTCTGTCAGTTCCCGGGTCAGCGCCACAAACTCCTCGTCGGAGTAAGCCTGTCGCACTCCTTCCGGCGTGGAGAGCGCATCATAGAATGCCTTCTCCTCGGGCGAAAGTCCCAGGTCGTTGCCCTCTGCCTCTGCCTGCTTCATCTGCTGAGCCATCTTCAAAAGTTCCTCTATCACTTCCTCATTGGTGAGCAAGCCTTTCAGATAGTTGGAGAGACTCTGGCTGAGCATGTCGGAGAAGAGGTCGCTCTGAACCACGTTGGTCTTCTGCTGCTGCTTGATTTTCTCTTTCATCAGTTTGGTGAGCAGTTCCACGGCAAGATTCCGCTCCTTCATGTTCTTCACCTCCTGGATGAAGGCGTCGTCGAAGAGCGAGAACTCTATCTGGCGGTCGCCGAAGAGATTGATGACTCCGTCGGTCTTCACACTCTGACGGAGCAGGTCGCCGATGCGCTCGTTGATTTCATGGCGGCTGATCTTGCCCTTCTGCGAGAGTTTGAGCATCATCACGCGCAGCGCATCCATATAGCACACCTCCGCCTTCTGCTGCTCATTCAGGAGCGAACGGCAGAGCGTGGTGGCGTTGTGAAGCAGATTGCTGTGCTCCATGAAATTCTTCTTGCGCTGAACCATGGCTGGAGAACTCAGGAAGTTGGCTCCGCTCGTAATGGCGAGTGCCCGCTTCGAGTTGTCCTGTTCGAAGAAGCCGGAATAGTCGAAACCATGAAGCTGGTCTCGGCAGATTTCCATCTCTTCCTTCCATTTCACCAGGGCGGTCTTGGCGATGTCGGGGTCTCCGAAGCGGCGGCGGTCACGGTTGGTATACTGCTGCATGGCACTCTTCAGCGCCTGCGCAATGCCTACGTAATCCACTATCAGTCCGCCTTCCTTGCCCGGGAACACTCGGTTCACACGGGCTATTGCCTGCATCAGGTTATGACCGCTCATCGGCTTATATACGTACATGGTGGCGAGCGACGGAACATCGAAGCCCGTGAGCCACATGTCTCTTACGATGGCGATTTTCATCTCATCGTCGTTGTCCTTGAATTTTCTTGCCAGTTCCTTCTTGTAGGCTTCGTTGCCGATAATCGGCTGCCAGTCTTCGGGGTCCTGGTTCGAACCGCTCATCACCACCTTTACCTTCTCCGTCCACTGGGGGCGAAGCTCCAGCATCTTGCGGTAGATTTTGATGGCGATGCTTCGGGTCAGTGCTACGATCATTGCCTTGCCGGTGAGTTCCTGCGCACGGTTTTCCTCGTAGTGCTTGATGATGTCCCTTACCAGCGTGTCGATGGTGGCGTCTTCACCCAAGAGCACTTCCAGTCGGCTGTGCTCCTGCTTCGCTTGCCTGATCTGCTCCTCGGTGGCTCCCTCATCGGCTAGGTTGTCGAACTCATCGTTCAGCAGCTTCATCGTGTCTTCGTCGAGGTTCAGATTCACCACACGGCTCTCGTAATAGACCGGACGGGTGGCTCCATCATCTACCGCCTGACTCATGTCGTAAACGTCGATGTAGTTGCCGAACACTTCCTCCGTGTCTCTGTCGCGGTCGCTGATAGGCGTTCCGGTGAAGCCGATAAACGAGGCGCCTGGCAGGGCTTCTCTCATCTTCTGGCTGAATCCCTTCTTCATCGTCAGACTCTTGTTGTCCCAGTGCTCCTCGCCGTATTGCGAGCGGTGCGCCTCATCGGTCATCACGATGATGTTGCGGCGGGTGGAGAGTGCCGAGTCGCCTTCTTCAAACTTCTGAATGGTGGTGAAGATGATTCCCCCACTCTTTCGGTTACGGAGCAGATTGCCCAGGTCTTCACGGCTCTGGGCGTTCTGTGGCTCCTGACGAAGGAAGTCCTGGCAGCGGCAGAACTGACCGAAGAGCTGGTTGTCGAGGTCCTTGCGGTCGGTTACCACCACGATGGTTACTTCGGGCAACCGTTGTACCAGCTGGTGGGCGTAGAACACCATGGATAGGCTCTTGCCCGAACCCTGCGTGTGCCAGAACACGCCGATTTTTCCGTTGCCTTCCACTGCGGTACGGGTGCGCTGCAGGGCTTTGCCCACGGCGTAGTACTGGTAGGCGGTAAGAATCTTGGCGTATTTGCCCTGGTTCTTGTCGAAGCAGATGAAGTTCTGCAGAATGTCGAGCAGTCGCTGCTGCTGGAACATGCCGAGGAAGAAGGTGCGGTAGTCGGCAAAGAGGGTTGACTCGTATGAGCCGTCTATGGTCTTCCATTCCATGTAGCGGTCTTGCTTGGCGGTGATGGTTCCGGCACGGGTCTCGCTCATGTCGCTGATTACGTTGAAGGCGTTGTAGCTGAAGAGGCTTGGAACGCTCTGCTGATAGTTCTTGATCTGCTTGTAGGCATCTTCTACGGTTGCATCTTCGGAAATGGCGCTTTTCAGCTCCACCACCACGAGGGGCAATCCGTTGACCATCACCACCATGTCGCAGCGCTTGTTCTTATACTCTTCTACCCGCCACTGGTTCACCACCTTGAAGAGGTTTCTTTCGGGGTGGTCGAAGTCGATGAGCCTCATCAGGGCTGTTCGTTCTTCGCCATTCTGCAGGAATCCCAACTCCAGACCGTTTTGCATCCAGAGGGTAAACTGCTCGTTGTTCTGTTCTAAAGTACCGATGCTGATATTGGTGATTTGCTTGATTCCTTCATCCATAGCATCGGCTGGCAGTTGAGGATTAAGCCGTCGCATCGAGGCGACCAAATCGGCACGATAGAAAGGCTCCTTATAGTCGCGTTCCACCTCGTAGCCACATTCGTACGCATAGCCGAGTTCGTCGCGGAACAGGGCAATGAGCGTTTGCTCGTATGCGTCTTCGGTGAATTTCTTGTGGTCTGCCATAATGTTAATATTTTATATTTTCTTTCTCGTTATTTTCTTTTCGTTGCTCTTCTTATTCCGGGACTTCCAGCTCGCCTGACATTAAGCGAGGGAGGAGGGTGTCACGGAGAAGGGAGAGACGGGAGTTCTCCAATCTTAACGAAATCATCTTGCTCAGAATAGGCTCAAATAGTTCATGTGCCCTTTCCATTGAATCATTATCAGGAATAGCAACCAAAGCCTCTTCTAAATGACCTCGCTTGATGTGTCCCATTGTTACCGCTTTATCTTTAGCGATATGGATAAACTCCTGAAGATGATGTTTCGTCCAATAATAGTAAAACCATTTCGGATAATCTTTCGATGTAACCTTGAAGAGGTGTTGATTTAAACCGCAATCTCCACCACACCAAACATCAACCAAAAGCGTTCCCGACCATGAGAAAATCACATCACCGTTATGAATTTTACATTCATCTTTTATATTACAAGAACATCTGTCGCTGTCTGTTCCACAGAACCCTTGACCTAATTCTTTTATTTTGAGAACAGGTAATGAGTCCTCGTTGTTTTCAGGAGGGAACTTCTGCATAGCGAGACCATTCATATAAGAAGCAATCTCTGTTAGCCTTCCAACTTTCCATCCTTCCGGAATCATTCCCAATTCACTATCCACGAACTTACCATCCTTGAAAGGCTCAAAGTCAACGAACCAATTCTTGAAAATAGCCTGCGCCATCTCCTCCAAATCAGCATTGATTTTGTTGTTCAACTCTATTTTGCGGTCGAGAGAAGAAAGGATAGAGGCAATGCGGCGCTGGTCTTTAAGCGAAGGCATTTGCAAGACATAATCCTTTATTATTTGAGCATTCAGATTTTGTTGTGCTCCGCCGTTAGCTAATGAAGCCAATGTTGTATAATCGTTTTTCAACGAATAATATACGAACTCATAATCTGCAACTTCATCATTTATCGTTAAATTACAGCACGCTTGATTGGTTGTCATTGGCACTTTTACGATACATGATTTACCTGCTGTAGCCCCATACATTGCAACAGTCACTGTGTTCGGAGCAATCCATTTAGCAGATGAATTGTTTAAACCGGAATCTGTGATGGTCTTTTCTGTAGAATAAATTCTATTGAAATCTATCTCTTTTGTATTTAGCCATGGAATCTCACCTCCATAGTATGAAAGATTCGTGCTCTTTGGCGTTCCACCGCTACATACTCTAGAGCACACATCTCCCAATCTAACTTCTTTCCACTCCATACTTTACACCTCCCATCCAATTTTCTTCAACTGCAATCTGATCTCTTCTTCCTGCTTCTTGCTTTCCTCAAACAGCTGCTTCAGCTCTCCGGTGAGATTCGTCATTTTCTCCTCAAAAGGTACTCCGTCGCCTTCGTCTTCGGCGATTCCTACGTATCTGCCAGGAGTCAAAATGAAGTCCTGAGCAGCAATCTGCTCGGTGGTGCATACGGCACAGAAGCCCTTTTCATCTTCCAGGGTTCCCTGCTGGAACGCATGGAAAGTGTCGGTAATCTTCTTAATATCCGTATCAGGCATCAGTTCACGAAGCTTGCGGGTAACCATCGTGCCCAGATTGCGGGCGTCGATAAACACGGTCTTGCCCTTCTGCGCCTTGTTGCGGCTGATAAACCAAAGACTTACAGGAATGCCCGTACTGTAGAACAGCTGCGAAGGCAAAGCCACGATTCCCTCTACCAGGTCGGCTTCGATGATGGCTTGGCGAATCTGTCCCTCGCCGCCACTCTGACTCGAAAGCGCACCATTCGCCAGAACCAAACCAATCTTTCCGTTAGATGCCAGATGGTGAATCATATGCTGCATCCACGCAAAGTTGGCGTTGCCAGCAGGCGGCAAGCCATACTGCCAGCGCACGTCTTCCTGGAGCGCACTCTGTCCCCAGTCGCTGAGATTGAAAGGAGGATTGGCAAGAATGTAATCTGCCTTCAGCGTAGGGTGCTGGTCATCATAGAAAGTGTCGGCAAAGACATTGCCCAGGTTTGCATCCAAGCCACGGATGGCAAGGTTCATGTGCGCCATCTTCCACGTATCAGGGTTTGCCTCCTGACCATAGATACTAATCTTGCGCAGGTTTCCCTTATGACGCTCTATAAACTTGGCGCTCTGCACAAACATACCACCGCTTCCGCAGCAAGGGTCATAGACTCTGCCCTCGTAAGGCTCCAGAATCTCTACCAGCGTGCGGACAATGCAGGAAGGCGTATAGAACTCGCCACCATTCTTTCCCTCCAGGCTGGCAAACTGCTGCAGACAGTATTCGTAGGTTCTGCCCAGCAGGTCTTTCTCCTCGCCAGCATCGTGCATTTCTATGTTCGTAAAGAGATCTACCACATCGCCCAGACGGCGCTTGTCCAGCTCCGGACGGGCGAAATTCTTAGGCAGAATGCCCTTCAGTCTTTCGTTTTCACGCTCAATGGCAGTAAGTGCTTCATCTATTATCACGCCTATTTCCGGGGTGTGGGCAGCAGCACTAATCTTGCTCCATCGGGCTTCAGCAGGCACGAAGAAGATGTTCTCAGCGGTGTATTCGTCCTTATCTTCCGGGTCGGCGTATTCGTCGCCCTGCAGCTCTTGGAACTTCTGTTCGAAGCGGTCGCTGATGTATTTCAGAAAGATGAGTCCGAGCACAACGCCCTCGTATTGCGAAGCGCTGAGGTTGCCTCTCAGAATATCGGCAGCCTTCCATATTTTCTCTTCAAAACCAATGCTGATTGTATCTTGTTTCTTAGCCATAATATGTTTATTTTTCTACGAGCAATAGTTTCCAGTCCTCATTCTGCAGAACGAGGGTTCCGTTGTTGTCCGTAATCGTGAATATCTGATTATCTATCTGTATTTTGTTCTCCTTTATTAAATAGGTGTACTGACCGCAAGCAACGTTTTCGGTGGTAGTTTGGGTTATTTTACCGCCTTCGTCGAAGTGGTTCACTTCCGTCGTTTCGGAGAAAGAAATCGCATCTGAGGTGAAACTGCAGAACAAAGGAGCCTCTTTTACGTCAATAAAGATACTTCCAACGCGCTGATAAAGGGCTGAAATCTGCCAATTATGGGCTAAAAATGTGGTTTTGTAATCAAAAACCTCTGATTTTTCCGTTTCTTCGTCGCTAGAACAGGCGGTGGAAGAAAGCATAAAAAAAGCGACTATTATCATATAAAAATAAGATAATATTCGCCTGCGGATAAGAACATGATGATATTGGGCTAACTTTGCCTGAGCAAAATTACCCCCCCCTAAAGCCTTGTGCATCAACAAGTTATATCTTTTCATCTTAGTATTGTTATTATGTAGTTTCTAGCTTTCCAGACTATTGCTACGTCAATAATTTGTTAATTGCTAGCAAAGATAATAAAAAGTTGGCAAACCAAAGAATTTTATCACGTTATTTAACGGAAAAATGCAAAATATGGAGGTTAGGAAGATGTTTTACCCCCTCTTCTAAGGGTAAAAAATGCCCCTCCTCAGACGTGAATCCGCCTCTAACATGACGTATTTTTGACAAAACACAACAGGAAACAAGGATAAAAATGTAGAATCGAACAACATATCAGCTAACTAAAACGACTTAATATGTAGATAATTATTATACACAAAATATTAGAGTATGAATATAACAAAATACACATAACACACTAACAACCAACACATTCAGACATACACCAGACCTATATCAGGTAAAACTCACAAGTTCATCTAGCGTGTCATTAAGGGTCAAGGTCATTAAGGGTCATTTTCA
>OGQZ01002543.1_pt1 | contig 12507 bp, 8 predicted proteins | sample 1553321 | NCBI WGS metagenome assembly OGQZ01 (sample SAMEA2579958, study PRJEB22360) | human gut metagenome | reverse complement strand
CGGTAGGGCAGCCGCACCCACTCCTCATAGCCGCGCAGGCTGTCCGCACCGGCGCTTTGCAGCCAGGAAAAACGGATCACCAGCATCTCGCCGTCCAGTGCCCGTGTGAGCCGAAGGGCGGCATAGCAGCCGCAGTCAGCCACGATGATCTGACGCCCCGGCTCCCGCTCCAACTGCTCCAGCGTATCACGCAGGATTGCAAAGCGGTACGGGGATTTATGCCTCCGGGATATGGTGTGGAGATACAGCAGTTCTTCACTGCAGGATACTTTTACCAAAACACTGTCAAACATCATAAAGAAACCTCCTGTCATGCCGCATGGGCTCGGTCCAGTGCGGCCCGTTCTACCAAAAACGATTCTTGCTTATACTGTTCCTCTGCCAAAGTCACTGCAGCGCCTCCCAGAGAGTCAAGATACTGGCGCCCATTTTTGGACTTTGAGATGTAGATATAGATTGGGGCGCTGACATACCGCCCACTGGGATAGCATCCGCGATACTGATTTGACAGCACCGCAACCGCGTCGAGTTCTTCCGCTTTCTGCGTTGCCAGTGCCACTACCATTTCTTTTGCCGCCGTCTCTTCACTTTTCTTCAATCCAGAGGTATAAATGTGTTCCAGAAACAGCACCAGCTTCTCACTGTATGCGTGACTGCCTGTGGGAACATCTTCTTTGGACAGATCAGCAAATTCAAAATTGAGCGTTGATGGCTGCTGGAAAGAGCCTTTCGTCAGCCGGAGACACGCCCGTGCTACTACGCTCTCGTCTTTGTAAACCAGAATGATTTTTTTGTTGCTATCGAATGCGGCTAAAAGGCAGTCCCTCTGGCTGCCCTGATAGCAGGATAAGCAGGTAAAGTGCGGAAGCTCGCCCATGCGGATTGTGTGGTAAAAATCATCCACCTCTTTCGCCATAAGGCCCAGTCTGGTCAAAGAGAGATTCTGTTTCCAGACATCTTCCCGCGCCTCTTGAATTGGGTAATGGATTTCCTGCTTCAAATCACCAGCAAAGTATTTCAGTTTATAGAACTGGCCCATCAGCTCTGCCTGTACAATACGCCGGAGCGCCTCGCAGTTTTTTTCACTTTCGTTCCTATACTGCAATTCGTTATACAGCGGGCGGACCATCGAGCTGCCGCCCCGGAGCAGGAAATTCACAATCCCCGGCTGATACTCGCGGACGAACTCCTCGGAAAATCCCATGTTTTCTTTCAGATAGGCCCAATTCTGATCGGTAACCAGTATTGAGCCGCACACCTGACTCCAGTTTGAAAAGCCTGTGATCTTGGAAGCGTTGCTGACCGCGAAAACCGCATCCGCCTCTGTCCGAAATTCCGGGATAAATGCCTGAATCTCCGGATAGTGCTGCAGCATAAGCATTGCAGTCTGCCGCGTCAGTCCCCGGATATGCCCGAAATCTTTCTCATACCAAGCTCCAAACGGCTTTTCCAGCAAGCATTGAGTTGCCTGTTCCAGCGCCTCGTCTCCGATATTCTGGCTGACAAGATCCCGCTTTATCAGCTGCCGGATTGTGAGCATCCTCTGGTCCACGGAGAGCGGGGAGAGTTTGGCGTACAGTCTTACATATACTTCCTCTTGGTGCCACAGCAGACGCAGTTCCTCAAAGGTATATTGCTGGCCCTCTTCCAAAAGTTCAAAGTAGCTGGTTGTCCGTTCAATAGAATCACTGTCCTTTAAGTTCTTAACCGTCAGCGAATTGAGATTACAGCGTTCGCAGAAACCGCTCACAAATAAGAGCGAATACCGCCCCAGCGAGAAAAATAGTTCGCTGTTCTGATTCACCAGATTCAAAAAATGCTTTTTCTTGTGCTCCACCGCATAGATAAGGAGCTGGACCTGAAAATACTCTACTTGTTCAAAATTGATGTGAAGGCAGCCAGCGTAAAGGGCATTGAGATAACTCAGCCTGCTTTGCAGGATTTTCTGCCGCCGCTCTTTGCTGATGGGCAACAGCTGACTCAGCCACCATTCGACATCATATTGTCCGGCCCGGTTTTCCAGCCAGAGCGTCCAGAATTCCGATAAATCTTCCGCATCATACTCGAAGGCTTCCATCAGCCGGCGGAATTTTTCTACATCCGGCATTTGCAGCCATTTGAGATTTTTCAGACTGTCCGCATCCAGAAACAACTCCACTCCCCACACATAGTTCATCATCAGGATTTTCTGAAGGGGCAGATTCTGCTCCAACAGCTCTACAGCCTTCCGCTCATGGTCGTGCCAGTTGAATAGATAAGCGCCAAGAAACGGCAGCCGCATCATTGACCGCTGATGTTCCGTCAGCGGAGAGATTTCCTGCCACTCCAGAACAGGGAAGGTATCCAGGTTGTCTGCAACGGCCCGTTCCTCTTCTTCATACCGCACCAGCGGCTGGTAATGCTTCATGTACTCAAATTTCAGGGAAGGCTTGAGATCCAGTGCCGCCGCCCCCAGCACCTGTTCCTTCGGATATTGGGACAAGTGCTCCTGATAGCTTCTTGCCGATTGGAGCATCGTATGGATGACAGATACCTCTACTCCCTGTGCGCACAGGGCCTGATACAATTCTGCAAATTCTGGAACTTGAATCAATTCCCTCTGGATCTGCGTGGCTTCTTCCTTGCGGAGCTTCTCTTGCAGGCCCATATCTTCGATTTTTTTACAGGTCTGATCCAGTATTTCTTCTGGAAATTCTCCAGTGAAACGCAGTTGCAGCCCATCGCGCTCCATTCGGGACAACAAAGATAAATGCTTTTCCGCATAGATCATGCCGCAAGACCTCCCATCATTGTTCTCGCCATATTCAAAATTTTCTGCTCTTCTCCTGGATTGTTTCGTGCCAAATCACCGCACAGTTTGAAGAAGTGTTCTAATTCGTCCGCTTCAAATGCCGCCGCACAGCCTGCAGGCTGTTCCCGCAGTTTTTCGTACACCATATCCAGGGCTTCTTTCACATCCCTATCGTAATAGAAACTTTTTGTAAACTCTTTTAGAGAAGACATCGTACCGTCATAGGTCTGCTCCAACCGTTCGCATTTCTTCTGGTGCTCCTGCTCCCGGCGAAGGCGTTCCTCCCGTTCCGCTTTTTCAGCGTCGGCTTTTTGATCGGCTTCCAGCTCTTCCTTACTGTAGAATTTTTCCTTTAGATGGTCCGCACGGCCACCTGTGTACTTCCCGCTGGATAAAAGGCTTCGCAAAACGGACGCAAGCAGCCGCCTGTCGTATAGCCGCTGCACATCCGAATCTTGTAAAGCGCACCAGATAAACTCTTGATAGCATTTCGGCTCCATTTGGAAAAAAGAAGCCTCGATCCATTCAAAGCTGCCGATGCTGCTCTTCTGTCAGGAAAGAGCGTTTGATAAAAAACTCATAGTCTCTGCTGCTGTACCGATTACCCCTTACAAAAAGTTCATGAAAGAAAAACCGCTCCCCAAAAAACTTCTGGAGCTGCACTGGGGTGTATTTCTGCAGCAGACGCCGTACAAAACGGAAGCCCTGCCAGCTGGAGATATTCATGGCATACCCCAAGAGCAGTTTCATCGGCTGCGCAGAGGGGCCGTCTCCCTGATGCTGTTCAAAAAACTGCCACAGCCGGATTTCTTTTCTCTCTACCAGCAGGGCAAAAGCTCTATCGGAGGAACGGTGCCATTCCTGAAAGCCATCACAGTAATCGACGCCCGTTAATTCCCGGTATCTCGCCAGCCATTGAACGATTGGCGTTTTTCCACAAGAGCAGAGCATCTGATCTGTAAACAGTTCCCAGTAATCGCCTTGCGGCACTTCTTTTGCCAGAATATTGTACTGGGGGTCAAAGGCGTCAAAGCGATACGGGAATTCCTTTTTGATGGTTTTCAGCATCCAGATTATTGTCTGCGGTGCGGATGGTGTGAGTTCTTTTTTGACCGCCTCCCAGAGATTTGGATACCCATTGTACTGGACAGCAAACTTTTCATAGCGGCCAAACAACCATCCAACATAGGCATAGAGCCCTTCCGACAGTCCATCCGATTGGTTTAAGAGCATTTGGCAGCACGCCGATGCGATTTTTTCTGCGGTGGTCCCGTTCCAGGAGATCCTGTCCCGGATTCTGTCTGCCCACACACAAAGGGAATTGGTCAGTATAATTTCCTGACCGCTGTAGCCGGCGTCTGTCAGGATTGAAAACTCCCGGCTGTCCGGTTTCATGTTCATTCTGAAAAACTTCGTCAGTGTTCGCAAAACAAGATCTGGCTTTCCGCGATACGACTTGATATACGGAGCATAATGCTGGACCAGCCATTCCAGCACGCCGCAGTTTTCAGGCAGGGAAAGCGTGCGTTCATTCCCCAGCAATCGGAGAAGCTGGCTGTGCATAGTGCGGTACCCTTCCTCCTGGTCATCGAACAGAGACAGGACAAACAAGGCATCCTCGGTCTTGGCATATTCTGTGGCAGCCAGTTCATCCAGCAGGGCGTGTCGGCGGGGCATATCTGTTTCCAACAGATAAAGAGCCCCTTGCAGGTACACATCTCCATTGGAAGTCCGACGGACCATCTGGAGAAAACTGCCGCGCTGATTTCCAACAAACATATTGTCTGACTGAAGCGCACGGGTTTTCCCCAGCGCCAGCGCCAACGCACGAATAATGCGGACATCTTTTCCCAGCTTCTCTTCAAACCGTTCCAGGACCTCGCCGGGGTAACGGAGGTTATAGGCTTCAAAATAATTCTGTTCTTCTTCCTTTTGTTGCCAGATTTGCGTGTCCACAATATTTCGATAGATCTCCCAGGCTTTTTCTTCTTGAGAGGTGTGTACGACAAGATCTACAAACGCATAGTACAGTTCAAGATCAATGGCCTGTTGATATACCTTGTAGGCTGGCAGAAATTCGTTATTCATCTTCGCTCCCTCCTCACTTTGATTCGCTCCATCTGCCTCCAGTAGAGTAATTCCACTCAATCGTTCCATCTTCATAACGGATAAGACCATGAGCCGTCAGAGTCCATCCATCAGAAGTTCGCCGCATCTGTGCGGTGGTATCGTTTAATAGGGGCCTTTTTTCCACAGACAGGCATAGATAACTCCTGTCATTTCGGTTTTGATAAACCTGCCCCACCTGCGGAACAAAGTAACTGCCTTTCATGCTGAAACATCTCCTTTGCCGATAAAGAAGGGGAGGACCGCACCCGCAGCCCTCTCCCTTGTTATTTTTTGACCTGTTTTCTTTTAAGCCACACCAGCCATATTGAAAAACTCATTCGGCGTCAGCACCCGAATGCCCAGCTCCCGCGCCTTGGACAGTTTGCTGCCGGCCTTCTCACCGCAGACCAGATAATCGGTCTTGCGGCTCACCGAACTGCCGGCCACAGCGCCCAGAGAGGCGATCAGGCTGTTCATCTCATCGCGGGTATAGGGCTCTACTTTGCCTGTCACCACAATGTTCTTCCCGGCAAATGGAGTGTCCTGGCCGACTGCCTGATTGTTGGCCGCGGCCGGCTTCTGGATGTTCATCATCATCTGTAATTCCTCCCAAATACAAAAATTTTCTTCATTGCAGAACCATTCATGGATATTGTTGTGCAGCGTCTCTCCAAAATCCGGGAGCTGGCGGAAGTCATAGCCCGTATAAACCGCGTCCCGAAATTCTTCAAGACTGCCATGGAACTCCCGGCAGAGAACACCGCTGGCTGTGTTGCCGATCATGGGAATGTCCATGGCAATCACATACCGTTCAAAGGTGGTGTTGCGGCTCTGCTGGACAGCATCCCACAGACGCTGCCAGGACTTTGCACCAAAGCCCTCCATGCGGATAATTTCATCCCGGTGCTGATCCAGCCGGTATAGATCCAGATAGCTGTGAATCCATCCACGGCCAATCAGTTTTTCCAGCGTCGCCTCGGACAGTCCCTCAATGTTCATCGCCTTCTTACTGACAAAATGGACAAACTTTTTGAGTTTCCGTGTCTCGCAGGTGGCATTGTCGCAGAACAGGGTCTTGATGATCCGCTCCTTGCCGTTTTCATCCCGCCCTTTGGTTTCATGAACGCGGGTAGGCTGGCCGCAGCAGGGGCACTGGTGCGGGAACGCCGCTTCCAGATTGAAACCGCCCCTGTCCATGTTTTCCTCCACATGCGGAATGATCATATTCCGCTTGCTGACCAGTATGCGGTTGCCCGGCATCAGCTCCAAGTCCTCAATGAAGGACAGATTGTGCAGGCTGGCCCGTGTCACTTCGCATCCTTCGATTTCTACTGGAGCAAAGATGGCTACAGGCGCAATCTCACCAGTCCGTCCCGGCGTCCACTCGATGGAACGAAGTGTTGTCTTAAACAGCTCGTCCTCAAATTTGAACGCCAGCCCGTCCTTATAGTGATGTCCTGTGCGCCCGCATCTTTTGGAAAAGGCAATATCATTGTAGGTTACAACGATGCCATCGATGGGAATATCGCTGTCTTTTGCATACTGCTGCAGCTGCTTGATGCCGTCCTCGGTCTCCGCCTGCGTCAATGGCCGCTTCGTCACCAGATACTTGCACGGGGTAAAGCCCAGCGGCCGAAGTTCTTTGAGGCGTTCCGACTTGCGGGGCAGGTCATCAAAACCCTCCAGAACATTGAAGGGCATGAAGGTCACACACCGTTCCATGCACTCGCCGGCATCCCGCAGGCGCACCGAGCCAGCCGCCAGATTACGGCCATTCTTGTAGGTTTCACCATTCTCATCCACTATCGAAGTGTTCAGACGCTCGAAATCACGGGGACGGATAAACGCCTCACCGGTGACTACCAGACGCCCCGGGTACTGAATATGGGCTGGAATCCCACTGATTGCTCTGGCGTTGTGAGTGACAATCTCACCCTCATCACCATCGCCCCGTGTGGCCGCTTCCACCAGTTCGCCGTTCTCATAGGTCAGTTTGATGGTAAGGCCGTCCAACTTGAGCATGATCATCACCTGATGCTCGCCCATAAACCGGCACAAATCCACGCTGCTTTTTACTTTATCCAGAGAAAGAAGCGGGATTTTATGGGCGGTTTTCTCTAACTTGCCTACCACGGGATAGCCCACGGTGACAGTGGGAGAGTTCGACATCTGGATGCCCGTCTCCTGTTCCAGTTTGTGAAGTTCGTCAAAGAGCCGGTCATAGACCTCATCGCTGACGCTGGGATTGTTGTAGTTATAGTATTCGTTGCGGTAGCGGTTGAGCCGGTCGGTCAGCTCCCGCTGCTTTCTCAAAGTATTCTGTTCCATCAGGCCGCCTCCTCATCCAAAACGCGGAACGCCATAATCAGCGTTTCCGCCGTCTTTGTTTGATTCATATATGAACTGCACACACCGTCCTCAAATGACCAGGTGCTGGCTGCACCCCACCACATTATGGAGCCCCGTCCATCGTTTGCCGCATTGATGCGCGGATCGGGCGGATTGAGGATTTTGGTGTAAACACCCTGGGTATTGACCCATGTAACCTCCCGCAGTTGGCCGATGCATCCGGGCCGGCAGTGGCCGGTGACCTCCAGGCGTGTGCCCGGCCGCAACCTGCGTTTGAGCTGATTCAAATTTTTAATCATGCTGCACCTTCTTCCTTCTTCCGTGGATGGGCGGCATAGCGCCCAAAGTTTAATTCCCTGATCATGTCCTGAATGGTGTCGTCATCCTCCCACGCAGTGGAGAGGGTGGCCCGCTCCGGCCCTTCGCCCACATGGATGCTCACGGTCCCACCGTAAATCTGCATCAACACATCAGGCCGCTGGGCGCAGACGATTGCTAAATTTCCAATCTGTTTCATTTTCTTCTCCTTCTATCTGATATTCAGCCAGACCACAATGGGCCGGTCAAAGTCCGCAGTCACATAATTCTTTCGCATATGGATAGGGCGGTAACGCCCATCCAGTTCGCACTCCACGCTCTGCTCAATACGGCCTTCGCTCTGGGCCAGATGCTCCCGGAATGCGCGCAGGGTCTGCAGGCGCACCGCCGGCGGGTCGTTCTCCCTGCATCGCAGGTCCGCACAGTACACATAACTGCACGGATTTTCTTTGAGCATAAAGCCGTAGGTCATATACAGGCGGCACTTGCGTTCCCGCTCCCGCTCGATATGCTTCACATAGTCTACGGCGCTCTTGATGCCCTGTGTCAGATAAAGATACCCCATCTGATAACGCTGCTCATCCGACAGGGGGAGCTCCGTCTTTTCCTGCCCCGGCAGTCCTTTATAGATGTGGAAGCTCTCCGGTGCATAGCGGTAACCGTGGATGTGGTACTCAAAAGATGTTTTTCTCATAAAGCCTCCTTGCAACAGTTGGCCGGACGCCCTCAAAGGACGCCCGGCCATTGCACCTGTATCATGCAGCCGCAGGGAGCTCCTGCTGCTGCACGATTTCTTTGTTTTCCATCAAGTCAGCCAAAAGCACATCTGCCAGCAAATGGCCGGCAAGGTGCCCGGTATGGATGACCACCCGATCTTTCTTCATCTGGATAAACTCCTCGTTGCGCAGGACGCGGCTCTGCGCGGCCAGCTTCAAATCTTGGCCTGTAAGCCGTGCCGCAATGACTTTTTGCCACTTCTGCAGAAATTCCGTCGCCTGCTCGATGTCCTCGTGCTGGCGGTCAAACAGCGTGCGTTTTTGACGCACAGTGCCGTCCGGCTCGATCTCCAGTGTGTAATAGGGATCTTCTGGTTCCTCCGCTCGGCGCAGAAACATGATGAAGCTCTCCCGGCGCTCGATGCGGTCATAGTACCGTTCGCCGGCGCCGTCATTTCCGACACAATGGTGAAGCATCCGTCCCTCTTTGATAATATCAAAAGTATTTTGAGGGGCAATGACCAGATAATCTTCATCTGCATAGGCATACTTTTTCTGCAATTCCTCGCAGATGGAGCGAACATGGGGGTACTTCTTGTCCATGTTCTCTGCTTGAAGCTCCAGGCTTCCAGCCTCACACTGGATAACCAGTTCATCATGCCGCTGACGCAATTTACGCGCACGATAGATAATTTCATCGCTGGTGTCGATATGCAGACGCTCTGCCATAGCAAGGTAGTCCTGCCATGTGGTCAACGCCTGCCGACAACTTCCGTCAAAATACGGCTTCTGTTTTTGCAGATAGTTTCGGATCTGAATCGGACTCATGCGGTCCGCGATGAACAGAATATCTTTGGCGCTGATCCGTTCTTTTTTTAACCAGCGAAACAGTTCATCCGGTATGCGTTGATTGGTCCGCTTTTCAAGCTGCAACCATGCCAGGTCTTCCGTATCGCCATTTATCTGCCGCAGACGGCGGAATTTGGGGCCGTCTAATCCCAATGCTCGAATCAGTCGCGTCTCATTTGGATAGAGTATCCGTTCCCGCACAGAATCACAATGTTCAAAGCATTCTTTTGTCAGCCTCGGCAAGTCTGCCTTCCAAATCTGCTCCATCTTCGGCATCCGCTTCCAAACAGCCAAATACTTTTCCGGATCAGTCACCGGATGGGTGCGTATCCACTGCACAAGGCCAGTGCCGAACAGCTCCTTCTGTTCCATGCAGGGAAGGCTCTTGCCATAGACCCTGCCTGTCTGATTGCCACAGTAACTATAGTAGCAGGGATTACCGGAAATCCAGCGTGTTTCCCGCTGGCAATACACGCCCCAATAGTAAGAGCGTATTTCTCCACTGCGGTCATAAATCGAACGGCGAAACTCATGCCAGTAAGGCTTTCCAGAGGGCAGACTGTCTTTCCAGTAAGTCCTCTCTGCCCAGAATTCACGGAGAACAAAGCCATCCTTGCACCGCTGAATCAGATAAGCATAGTCCTTTTCTGTCCGAATATACCCGGCGCGCCCCAGGGCTTTGAATACAATGGGATGCCGGCAGCAGGCACAGCGTCCTTTCTTATTGTGATATGGATGCCCGGATATAGGGACCTCTTTCCCACAAAAGGTACAATAACCGTTTTGGGCTCCGCCGCGTTTATAGCGATAGAAGATGAAATTTTCCCGCACAGCCACCTTATCAATCCAGCGCATCCAATCCTTGGGCAGTTCAGGCACCTGAGCCAGATCCTGATCCCACGCGCCGGTAATTCGTTTATGCCTCTGCTCCAACTGTTCGTCCCGTACATTTCTCTGAAAATCAAGGATACCGAGATCACCGCCGCGTTCCCCACAAAGATAGTCCTGTACTACGGCAGCATCTTTCTCACTGGCCCAGCAGGTGGCATAATAGTTTCTCCCCGGCCAATTCAGCCTGTCCAGTTTGGCGTCCCGCCATTTTTTCTCTAAATGGTCGTAAGTCAGAAACTGGTGCGCTTTCTTGTCAAGGAACACTTCATAAGCAGGATTGTTGCCATCCAGCCGCAGATGTTCCGGCAGATAAAAAGCCGCTTTGAGGATGCCATCCTGAACGACACAGTTCATATATGGATAGTAGGTCCGTTCAACATAGCGATAGCCATAGGGGTTTTCATGCTGTTTCGGCTCATCTGCTATTGCTGCCTGTTTCATCTCCGGCGTTGCCGTCAATTTCGGCATTGCCAGAAGTGCAGATTTCTTCAATTTAGTTCACCATCCTTTTTTCAAGCTCCACTCCATACCAAATTCCTGGTTGGAGCGTTTTCCCGTCGATCTCCGCCACCACGATCTGCTGGATGCCGCCGGTAGTGCCGTCCTCTTTTGCAAACGCAAGTACATCTCCGTTCCGAGTCCCTTTTGCAATAGGGTCGGCGCCGCGCACCGCTGCATAGCCATTCCACGCTTCAGCTTTGTCCGCCTTTATATTGCTGTTCCACTTCCGCTTCGGGTGGTCTGCCATAAAAGCAAGGCCATGGAGGAAGAGTTCTTTTTTTGTCAGCCGTTTCAAAATTGTCAACTCTGTACAGGAAATTTTGGAATCGACACCATCTTCGTCAATGTCTCCGCCAGCATCGACAATATAGTATTCTGCGTGGTTTATATCTCCGTAATAGCGCAAGCAATCCAGCGGATCCTCAGCACAGTGAAAGCCATTATGAGCGCAGTTGGCCTTTTCCGTTACATTGAGTCCCATCCTGAACTGGTAACCTCTGCAAATCAGGCCGGGAAGAAATCCTTTATATGCAATCATGCTGCACCCCCTTAACCTGCCTTTGTCATGCCGAGATCCAGCAGCGACAGCTGACCATCGTTGGCAGGCTTTTCCTTCTGCACAGGCTTCGGTTTGGCTTCTGCCTTTTTCTTTTCCTTCTGCTTCTTTTTGGTGGTTCTGGCGAAATCTTTTCCATAGTAGGGGTTCGGTACAAACTTTTCTTCTTCCTTATGATCCTCTTTGGCGTCTGGGTCGCGGAAATAATCCTCTGCCCACTGGTAGCACAAATCGTCCGGAACATCACAGCCATACCCTTGGCTGCCCGGACCTGGCTGAATGCCGCTTGCTTTGAGTTCATCCTGAATGTAGTCCCACGCCTTGCGGCTGATGTACTGGAAACAGTGGATCATTGACTTGCGCGGGTGCATGGTGAGGCGTGCGAAAGTAATATCCTCCAGGCACTTGGTTTGGATAAATTCTGCCACACACTCCTTCATGTTGCGCCGGGTCAGTTTTTCTGTATCTGCGCTGACCCGCTGCATGGAGGCGTTCACCACCTCGTCGTCGCTCATCGCGGCCAGACGCTCCAGCTGCTCCTGCTCGGCCTTTTTCTTTTCAGCCTGCCGGGCTTCCCATTCTGCTTTACGCTTGGCTTCAGCCGCCTCATGCTCGGCACGGCGTTTTTCCTCGTCCGCATCGGTGGCTGCATCGGCCTTGGCGGGCGCCTCCTGCTCTTTACCGGCATCATCCCCATCCGTGTCCGCTGCCTCGGAAGCATTGTCTCCGTTCATGTCTTCCAATTCCTCGGCCTCATCGTCTGCATCAAATGCGGGCGATGGCGGCGTTTCCACGGTAGGGGAAGCCGCTGAACGGCTGGCCGACGGCACCAGCTCGTCAAAAGTTTCCTCATCCTCAAAGGCGTTTCCTGCCGATACCTGTTCTGCGGGAAGTCCGAGCTCCTCCTGCTTATTCAGCGCCATTTCTGAAAAATATCCCATAGTGATCTCCTTTCCGTCGTTTCATAAAAAAGGCACGGAACAGGCCAATGCCCATCCCATGCCTTTGCCACATTCTTTTACAGCACATAAACCAATGTACTGTAACCGTCAAAGCAGTAACACACCACATTCGGATATTGCTTTGACCATTCCTTGATTTGATCCTGTATTGCTTGAGCCGCCCTGCGCGCCGGATCGTTCCACGGCGGCGGAACCGTCACCGTAAAAAAGCCTTTTTCTTTACGGGGCCGCACATCAGCGTCCAGATGGACGCATTGCTCCAGGAGCGCCAAAAGCTGGCTCTCCTTTGTCTCACTCACGACAACCATCAAAACCTCTCTTATGTCTTTTCTGGAATTTCCTTCTTTGCGAGCATAGGGGAAAACTTTACTTGTCTAAACTGGTCTTGTCCGCTTACATAATAATACGCCCGCTTGGTACCATGATTTAGTTCCACTACATCAGAAATCGCCATCGGCCGCCCGC
>OGQZ01002528.1_pt1 | contig 12543 bp, 9 predicted proteins | sample 1553321 | NCBI WGS metagenome assembly OGQZ01 (sample SAMEA2579958, study PRJEB22360) | human gut metagenome | reverse complement strand
ATCTACCGGGTGGATGAAGCGTTCGGGCACGCCTTGCAGCCGCTCTGGCAGACGTTTGCCCGCACGACGAGCGTGCAGCTCTCGCATGCCGACATGACGCCGTTCTTCAGCAATATCCTGCCGGCCGTCGAGAAGATCGCGGACGTCGACGTCGACGCGGCCTTTGAGGAGGAGTTCCTGCTCGTGCCGCTCGCCGCCGAGCTCTACCTCGACTACGAGGGCGCGGGCATCGCGGTGAAGCCTGTCTTCGTCTACGGGCACATCCGCTTCAACCCTGTCGTGCAGGAGGCGCCAGAGGCGGATGCCCATCACCTGCTCGTGCGCGACAGCGAGGCGGAGCAGGAGCTCCTCGCCGTCTTTGCGCGCTACGGCTTCACGAAGAAGCGCGACCAGTTCGTCCAGCTCGACGAGGAGAAGAGCTACGACTTCCTCACGCAGGGCCTCGAGGAGCTGCCGGACTCCGTCGAGATCTTCTACGAAGAGAGCTTTGAGCGGCGGCCCGTGCGGCCCATGCCGAAGATCACGGCGGGTGTCAGCGTCAACGACATGGACCTCCTCGAGGTCACCTTCAACATGAAGGATGTCGACTTCGCGGAGCTCCTCGACATCCTCGACTCCTACCGCCAGAAGAAGCGCTACCACCGCATGAAGGACAGGAGCTTCGTGACGCTCGGCGACCAGCAGCTGCGCGCGATTGCTGAGCTCGTGGAGAATGCGGGGCTCAAGAAGAAAGACCTCGCGAGCGGCAAGCTCGAGCTGCCGCTCTCTGAAGCCATGTACCTCGACGCGCTGGCCCGCGAGGACCAGGGCCTGCAGCTCTCGCGCAGCCGCCGCTTCCGCGAGGTCGTGCGCGGCATCCGCCAGCCGCAGGAGGCCGACTACGAGGTGCCCGTCTCGCTGCAGCCTGTGCTGCGCGACTATCAGGTCACGGGCTTCAACTGGCTCTCGAGCCTCGCTGACCATCACCTCGGCGGCATCCTCGCCGACGACATGGGCCTCGGCAAGACATTGCAGGTCATCGCTTTCCTGCTCGCGCGCAAACAGGCGGGGGCGAAGCCGTCCCTCGTCATCACGCCGACCTCGCTGCTCTACAACTGGCTCGAGGAGATCGGCCGCTTTGCGCCATCCCTTGAGGCCTTGGCCGTCGCTGGCACGAAGGCGGAGCGGGCGGCACAGCTGCAGGCGCTCGCGGGCATCGACGTCGTCGTGACGACATACGACACGCTCAAGCGCGACATGGACCTCTACCAGCAGCAGGAGTTCCGCTACGTCTTCCTCGACGAGGCCCAGCACATCAAGAACCCCGCGACGCAGAGCGCGCGCGCCGTCAAGCGCCTTCCGTCTGAGAGCTGCTTTGCGCTGACGGGCACGCCGATTGAGAACACGCTGACGGAGCTCTGGTCCATCTTCGACTTCCTGATGCCTGGGTACCTCGGCAGCCAGTCGAAGTTCAAGCAGCGCTTCGAGATCCCCATCGTGCGTGCCGAGGACAAGAAGGCCGCCGCACAGCTGCGGCAGCGCGTCATGCCCTTCATCCTGCGCCGCATGAAGAAGGACGTCTTAAAGGAACTTCCCGACAAGGTCGAGCGCAAGCTCATCGGCGAGATGACACCGCAGCAGACGAAGGTCTACCGGGCTTACTTCATGAAGAGCCAGCGCGACTTCATGCGCGAGGTCAGCCTCGCGAGCCCCGGCGAGCGGCGCATCAAGATCCTCGCCATCCTCACGCGCCTGCGCCAGATTGCCTGTGACCCCGCATTGTTCCTCGAGAGCTATCACGGCGGCTCAGGCAAGCTCGACATGCTCGAAGAGCTCATCGAGGAGGCCATCGAGGGCGGCCATCGCCTCTTGATCTTCTCGCAGTTCACGACGATGCTCGCGCACATCGCTGAGCGGCTGCGCCGCAAGGGACTTGCGTACTTCAGCCTCGACGGCGCGACGCCCGCGCTGACGCGCATGAAGCTCGTGCGCGAGTTCAACCGCGGTGCTGTGCCGATCTTCCTGATCTCCCTGAAGGCGGGTGGCACGGGGCTCAACCTCACGGGCGCCGACATGGTCGTCCACTTCGACCCGTGGTGGAACCCCGCCGTCGAGGACCAGGCGACCGACCGCGCCTACAGGCTCGGCCAGCGAAACAATGTCCAGGTCTTCAAGCTCATCATGAAGGGGACCGTCGAGGAAAAGATCTACGAGCTTCAGGAAAAGAAGAAGTCCCTGATCGACCAGATGATACAGCCCGGCGAGAATTTCCTCGCCAAGCTCACCGACGAAGAAATCCGCGCGCTTTTTCAGGGATGATAGCGCCTTGCATGTGTTTTTTTTGCCGCGCATGTGTGATAGAATAAGAAAGAGTATGGAAGAAAGGTGGAGAAACCATGAACATTACGATTGGCAGTGACCACGGCGCGGTAGCGCTCAAGGACGAGGTCAAGATGGTCCTGAAGGAATACGAGGATATCAAGGTGACGGATGTTGGCACGTTCGGCACGCAGTCCGTCGATTACCCCGACATCGCGGAGAAGGTCTGCGCGGATGTGACGAGCGGCAAAGCCGATTTCGGCATCGTGCTCTGCGGCACGGGCATCGGCATCTCGATCGCGGCCAACAAGGTCAAGGGCATCCGCTGCGCACTCTGCAACGATGTCTACTCGGCCAAGAAGGCGCGCGAGCACAACAACGCCAACGTCCTCGCGATGGGCGGCCGCGTGCTCGGCTTCGGCCCAGCTGGCGAGATCGTCCGCGCTTTCGTCGAGAGCTCTTTCGAGGGCGGCCGCCATGAGCGCCGCGTCAACAAGATCATGGCAATCGAGCAGAAGTAAGCTCCTGCCATCCGTTAGCCAAGCAATATGCATAGGGAAGCTGCCGAGACCCAGCGGCAGAGAAGGAGGAACCCCATGAGCCTGATGGACAACCTGAAACAGTCGGACCCGGAAATCGCGAAAGAACTCGACCTCGAGCTCAATCGCCAGCGCACGAAACTCGAGCTCATCGCCTCGGAGAACATCGTCTCCAAGGCCGTGATGGAAGCGCAGGGCAGCGTGTTGACGAATAAGTACGCAGAAGGCTATCCGGGCAAGCGCTACTACGGCGGCTGCGAGTACGTCGATGTTGTCGAGCAGCTCGCCATCGACCGCGCCAAGAAGCTCTTCGGCGCGGAATACGCCAACGTCCAGCCGCATTCCGGCGCACAGGCCAACATGGCCGTCTTCTTCGCACTCTTGACGCCGGGCGACACGGTCATGGGCATGAACCTCACGGACGGCGGTCACCTGACGCACGGCAGCCCGGTCAACATGAGTGGCAAGTACTTCAAGATCGTGCCGTACGGTGTCGACAAGGAGACGGAGCGCATCGACTACGACGCGCTCGAGAAGCAGGCTGAGGAATGCAAGCCGAAGATGATCGTCGCCGGCGCATCCGCCTACGCGCGCATCATCGACTTCCCGCGCCTCGCAGAGATCGCCCACAAGGTCGGTGCCTACCTCATGGTCGACATCGCGCACATCGCCGGCCTCGTCGCCGCTGGCCTCCATCCGAGCCCGGTCCCGTACGCCGACGTCGTCACGACGACGACGCACAAGACGCTGCGCGGCCCGCGCGGCGGCATGATCCTCTGCAAGGACGCAGAGTTCGGTAAGCAGTTCAACAAGGCCGTCTTCCCTGGCATCCAGGGCGGCCCGCTCATGCACGTCATCGCAGCGAAGGCCGTCGCGCTCGGCGAGGCACTGCGCCCTGAGTTCAAGGAGTACGCAGCGCAGACCATCAAGAACGCCAAGGCGCTCGCTGAGACGCTGCAGCAGGATGGCTTCCGCATCGTCTCGGGCGGCACGGACAACCACCTGATGCTCGTCGACCTCACGAGCAAGGACATCACGGGCAAAGAGGCACAGACCGTCCTCGACGAGGTCAACATCACCTCGAACCGCAACACCATCCCGTTTGAGCCGCGTTCCCCGTTCGTCACGAGCGGCATCCGCCTTGGCAGCCCTGCCCTGACGACGCGCGGCTTCAAGGAGGAGGATATGCGTGAAGTCGGCAACATCATCGCGCTCGTCCTGAATGACCCGGAAAGCGAAGAGAAGAAAGAGGAGGCACGCCGCCGCGTCGCCGCTCTCTGCAAGAAATATCCGCTCTATGAATGAGGCTTTGAGCCGTTTGCGAGAATAAGTGACATGGCCCCGCTCTGCGGGGCTGTGTAATGTGTAGAAAGGGGTATCTTTTATGGCTGAACCAATGAACGTCCACGTCATCGACCATCCGCTGATCCAGCATAAGCTCACGATCATGCGCATGAAGGAGACGGGCACGAAGGACTTCCGCGAGCTGCTCGAGGAGATCTCGATGCTCATGGCCTATGAGATCACGCGCGACTTCCCGCTCAAGGAAGTCGAGATCGAGACGCCGATTTGCAAGTGCAAGGAGAAGATGCTCGCCGGCAAGAAAGTCGGCGTCGTGCCGATCCTGCGCGCCGGCCTCGGCATGCTCAACGGCGTCGTCAACATGATCCCGGCGGCCCGCGTCGGCCACGTCGGCATGTATCGCGACCCGAAGACGCTGAAGCCGGTCGAGTACTACTGCAAGCTGCCGGGCGACGTCGCCGAGCGCACGCTGATCGTCGTCGACCCGATGCTCGCCACGGGCGGCAGCTCGTCGGCCGCGCTCTCGCTGCTCAAGGAGAAGGGCGCCAAGCACATCATCCTCATGTGCCTCGTCGCCGCGCCTGAGGGCGTCCGCGTCATCAACCACGACCATCCAGATGTGCCGCTCTACGTCGCAGCCATCGACGAGAAGCTCAACGACAAGGGCTACATCGTCCCGGGCCTCGGCGACGCCGGCGACCGCATCTTTGGCACACTGTAATCAAACGTAAGGGAGAAATTCATTTTGAGTAACTTAGAAGTTGGTATTGTCGGCCTGCCGAACGTCGGCAAGAGCACGCTTTTCAATGCCATCACGAAAGCCGGCGCAGAGGCCGCGAACTTCCCGTTCTGCACGATCGAGCCGAATGTCGGCGTCGTCGCCGTACCAGACCCGCGCCTCAAGGTCCTGCATGAACTCTACAACTCGAAGAAGACGACGCCGGCCTCCGTGCGCTTCGTCGACATCGCCGGCCTCGTCAAGGGCGCGTCCAAGGGCGAGGGCCTCGGCAATAAATTCCTCGAGCACATCCGCCAGGTCGATGCCGTCGCACACGTCGTGCGTTGCTTCGTCGACCCGAACATCACGCATGTCGAGGGCGGCATTGACCCGCTGCGCGACATCGACATCATCCAGACGGAGCTCTGCCTCGCTGACCTCGAGATCGTCGAGAAGCGCATCATGAAGCTCGCGAAGATCGCGAAGTCCGGCAACAAAGAGGCGAAGGTCGAAGACGAGATCCTGCGCCGCATCAAGGCTGCACTCGACGAGGGCACGCCGGCACGCCAGGTCGACCTCTCCGAGGATGATCTCGAGCTCATCAAGGAGATGAATCTCCTGACGCTCAAGCCGACGCTCTACGTCACGAACGTCGCCGAGGACGAAGTCGCCACGGCTTACGACGAGAACCCGTACGTCCAGCAGGTCAAGGAATACGCGGCCAAAGAGGGCGCGGAAGTCGTCGCCATCTCGGCAAAAGTCGAGTCGGAGATCGCCGAGCTTGACGAAGAAGAGGCCAAGGCCTTCCTCGAAGACCTCGGTGAGACGGAGAGCGGCCTCGACCGCCTGATCAAGGCAGCGTTCGACCTCCTGGGCCTGCAGACCTTCCTGACGGCCGGCCCGGATGAGTGCCGCGCCTGGACCATCGTCAAGGGCACGACGGCACCGAAAGCCGCCGGCAAGATCCACACGGACTTCGAGCGCGGCTTCATCCGCGCCGAGATCGTCAACTACAACGCCCTCACCGCCGCCGGCAGCGTCGCTGCCGCACGCGAGAAAGGCCAGGTCCGCGTCGAGGGCAAGGACTACGTCATGCAGGATGGCGACGTCGTCAACTTCCGCTTCAACGTGTGATGGATAGGGCGCGGGGCCTAGTTTAGTTCGTTGCGCAGGAGGGGGCCTGTATTTCGGCTTCGTCGCTCCGTTGAATGGTCCCCATGGCTTTGCGGCGCATCGTTGGCGGTTCGCCGCCTGCCGCGGCGTTCTGACATAGTGGACGGATGCTGCTTGGCATTCGGGGACCAGCCCTGCGGGCAGTCACTGCGCTCCTGCAGGCGAAATACAGGCCCCCTCCCTCTTGACTCGACTGGTTTACACAGGAGCGTAGTTGGCGTGTTTTGCGTGGCCCCGCTGCTGTGTGGTAGGTGAGACTGCTGGCCCCCTCGTGCTGCGCACATTGGGGGAGTACCCGGTATCTGACCTCGCAATATGAGAAAAGAAAAAGACTGCCGCGCTTTGCGACAGTCTTTTTGATAGCAGTGTTCAGTAGAGCTCGGGGCGGCGGTCGGCGAAGACGTTGATGGTCTCGCGGATGTGGTGGCGCAGGCCGGGGCGCAGGCGGGCGGTCAGGATGGCTTCGCTTTCACCTGCTTCGACGATGGCCTCGCCCCAGGGGTCGAGGAGGGCGGAGTGGCCGGCGAGGTGGTTGCCCTGCTCGTCGGTCCCCGCCTCGTTGGCCGCGATGACGTAGACCTGGTTCTCAATCGCGCGGGCGCGCGTCAGGGTCTGCCAGTGGCTCAGGCGGCTGGCGGGCCAGGCGGCGGGCAGGAAGAGTACGGCGATGTCCTCGAGCGCGAGTTTGCGGATGAACTCGGGGAAGCGCACGTCGTAGCAGATGGCGATGCCGCAGAGCACGCCGTCGAGGCGGAAGGTCACCATCTCTCTGCCTGCCGCGAAGTCCTTGCTCTCGCCGCTCGGCGAGAACAGGTGCGCCTTGTCGTACGAGGCGACTTCTGTGCCCGTGCGGTCGAAGACGTAGCAGGTGTTGTAGACCTTGTCCTCGCGCCGGTTGGCGACCGTGCCGCCGACGATGTTCACGCCGTTCGTGCGCGCGAGCTCGGCGAGCACCGTGCGCGACTGTTGGCCGTCGAGATCCGCGTGTACGGCGATCGGCTGCGGGTAGAAGCCGAGCCGCCAGAGCTCGGGCAGCACGAGCACATCGGGCTCTGCGCGCATGGCCTCTGCGACCATGCGGCGCAGCGTCTTGATATTATCATTGGGCCGGGCGAAAGCGACCGGCATCTGCAGAATCGAGATTTTCATAGGAGGCCTCCAAGATATGATGGAAAAACAACAATATGCCGTCGGCGACATCGTGCGCATGAAAAAAGCACATCCGTGCGGCTCGAGTGAATGGGAGATCCTGCGCACCGGCATGGACTTCCGGCTCAAGTGCCTGGGATGCGGGCATCTCGTCATGATGCCGCGCACGAAATTCGAGAAGATGGTCCGCGCCGTCCGGCACCAAGAGGGATGACACTGCTTTCATTTTACCACATCATTGGCTGCCGTGCAGTCACATGTGGCAATCGATGGGTTGACAATGTGACACATGCACCCTGCATTACATGAGCGGAACGTTAGAATTTGCCCTGCAGGTTTACAAATGCGTTTTGACGTGTTACAATGACAACGTTCAATGAGGAACCAAAGAGCGTCAGGAATCCTGAGGAAACGTGGACACTCATGCGGTTCTTTTTCTTTGGTCCCGTTTGAACGAGAATTGTAATCGTTTTATACCAAAGGAGGAGTTCTTCATGAAAAAGACTCTCGTATCCGCACTGACGACGGCTCTCGTTGTCGGCGCTGCCAGCACGACGTTTGCTGCTGCTAACCCGTTCTCCGATGTACCGGCTGACCACTGGGCTTACGACGCTGTATCCCAGCTCGCAGCTGATGGCGTCATCGAAGGCTATGGCGACACGACGTTCCGTGGCAACCAGAACATCACGCGTTATGAGATGGCTCAGATGATCGCAAAGGCTATGGCTAAGAGCGATGTCTCCGCTGCCGACAAGGCCCTGATCGACAAGCTCGCTGCTGAGTTCTCCGATGAACTCAACAACCTCGGCGTCCGCGTAAGCAACCTCGAGCGCAACGCTGACAAAGTAAAGTGGACGGGCGAGGCTCGTTACACCTACACGAGCGCACGTCATGAGGACGAGAAGAACGACAACACGGACAAGCTGCAGTTCCGTCTCTACCCGACGGCTGAGGTCAACAACAACTGGCATGTCAATGCTCGTCTGACGGCTAATACGGATCTTTCCAGCGACAAGGGCGACGATGGCAATGTCAAGCTGACGTATGTTTATGCAGACGGCCAGTATGGCAACTTCAACGTCAAGCTCGGCAAGATGCCGCTGTACTCCGTTGCTGATGATGGTCTCGTACTGGATGACTTCTTCTCCGGTGCTCAGGTCAACTTCGGTAAAGACCTGAAGGCTACGCTCGAAGCTGGTCGTTGGAATCTGGCAAACGATGCTAATGGCCACATTGCTGATGCTGCAACGAATGATGATGCTGCAAACTATCAGGGTGCAGAACTGAACTACGGCCCGAACAAGCTCCGCCTCGGTGCTGCTTATCGTCACTTCAACAGCGCTGCTTTCACGAACATTGATAACTACAGCAACGATTCCAAGACGGACGATGCCAACATCTGGTCCGTCGGCGCTGGCTACAAGTTCGACCACAACTGGAATCTCTTCGGTGCTTTCGCTCAGAACACGGAAGCCGACAACTACGACACGGCTCATAACATCCAGCTCTCTTACAAGGGTTCGGATACGGCCAACAAGGGCACGTGGGGCGCTTATGCCGCTTACCGTTACCTCGGCCAGAATGTTTCGCTTATGCCGACGTATGATACGGCCCATTATAAGCACCTCAACGAGAAGGGCTGGGAAGTCGGTGCAAGCTACGTTCCGTTCACGAACGTCTACACGGCTGTTGAGTACTTCGATGGCAAAGACCTCGCTACGGACCGCGATGCCAAGACGCTGTTTGGCCGCGTAAGCTTCTTCTTCTGATTCCATCAGCAGAAGTCATATTCCGCAATCAAAAGACCGTTCCTTCGGGAGCGGTCTTTTTTTGTCCATAAGATGCAGAAAATTAATAGGATAGATTTGATTGCTAAGATAGAAACATATCCGGGATAATTTGTAATTTGAACAGGATTGTGTTACACTAATAACTAATTGGATGAGGTCATAAAGAAAAGAACTGAGGAAACATGGACACTCATGAACACCTTCTTCGTGAAATCAGCCAAGAATGACCAAATGTTTTATGAAGGAGGAGTTCTTTATGAAGAAGACTCTTGTATCTGCATTGACGACGGCTCTCGTTGTCGGCGCTGCCAGCACGACGTTTGCTGCTGCTAACCCGTTCTCCGATGTACCGGCTGACCACTGGGCTTACGACGCTGTATCCCAGCTCGCAGCTGATGGCGTCATCGAAGGCTATGGCGACACGACGTTCCGTGGCAACCAGAACATCACGCGTTATGAGATGGCTCAGATGATCGCTAAGGCTATGGCTAAGAGCGATGTCTCCGCTGCTGATAAGGCCCTGATCGACAAGCTCGCTGCTGAGTTCTCCGACGAACTCAACAACCTCGGCGTCCGCGTCAGCAACCTCGAGCGCAATGCCGACAACGTCAAGTGGAACGGCCAGGCTCGTTACCGTTACTGGAGCCAGCGTTATGAGAACGAGAAGGGCTCGAAAGAGAAGAAAAACACGGATCAGCTCAACTTCCGCCTCGAGCCGAGCGCTGAAGTCAACAACAATTGGCATGTCAAGGCTCGTATCGATGCATTCATGAATCCGAGCAAAGACGAGACGTCGGATCTGACGGTAAAGCGCGTTTGGGCACAGGGCGACTACAAGAACTTCCAGGTCAAGCTCGGCAAGATGCCGTTCTTCTCTACGGAGACGGCTGGCATGCTCTTCGATGATCAGTTCTCGGGTGCTCAGGTCACGTTCGGCAACCAGCTCAAGCTCACGGCTGAGGCTGGCCGTTGGAACCTCAACAGCGCCAACAAGCAGTCGGCTATCAATAAGACAGCTGCAGTGAAAGACGACGATGCTGCAAACTATCAGGGCGTCGCTCTGAACGGCACGGCTGGCAAACTCTACGGCGGCGCTGCTTATCGTCATTTTGAGAGCGATATCTTCAACCATGTCAATGAGATTGCGGGCAGCTACAAAGGCTACAAAGCAAATACGGATGAGGCTAACATCTGGTCCGTCGGTGCTGGCTATAAGTTCGACAAGAACTGGAACCTCTATGGCGCTTATGCCAAGAACGAGAAGGCTGAGGATTTCAGCACGGCTCACAATATCCAGCTCAACTACAAGGGCGCTCAGAAGGCCAACAAGGGATCCTGGGGTGCTTACACGGCTTATCGCTACATGGGCGGCAATGTTGCCTTCGCTCCGACGTATGAGACGTTCCTCAATGCTGGCGTCAACAACGTCAAGGGCTGGGAAGTTGGCACGGAGTACGTTCCGTTCACGAATGTCACGGCTGCTGCTTATTACTTCAACGGCAAGAAGCTGGAGAATGACAGAGATGCAGAGCTGCTGTTCGGCCGCGTAAACTTCTGGTTCTGATAAGAAGCTGCAATAGCGACGATTCACTGCCTAGGCAGATCAAAAGCCTTCCACTGGCAAATGTCAGTGGAAGGCTTTTTTGTGCGCGGATTCTCAATGATAGTGATAGTTGACAGAGAAAACTATTCTAACCGAAGCGTAATGGACTTCTAACAGCAGTGTAATTGTAATTGACTGAGTCAAGTAATATAATGATGGTGTCAAAAGGAAAGGGGCAGGGACCTCAGAGGAAACATGGAGACTCGCGATGCTCCCCGCACTCTTCCCACCAATCCAATTCACTCGATACCTTCTATATATGGTATAGAAGGAAGATGGGAGGAATTCATCATGAAAAAGACTCTTGTATCTGCATTGACGACGGCACTCGTAGTTGGTGCTGCATCGACTACATTTGCCGCAACGAACCCGTTCTCCGATGTGCCGGCTGATCACTGGGCATACGATGCTGTATCCCAGCTCGCAGCTGACGGCGTCATCGAGGGCTACGGTGACACGACGTTCAAGGGCAACCAGAACATCACGCGCTACGAGATGGCGCAGATGGTCGCCAAGGCCATGGCCAAGACTGACGTCTCCGCTTCGGACAAGGCCCTCATTGACAAGCTCGCCGCTGAGTTCTCTGATGAGCTCAACACGCTCGGCGTCCGCGTCAGCAACCTCGAGCGCAATGCCGACAAGGTGAAATGGAACGGCGAGGCCCGCTACACCTATACGAGCACGCGTGACAAATCCAAAGCTGACAGCAAGAGCAACGATGATGAGTTGCTGCTGCGCCTCGAGCCGTCGGCTGAGGTCAACCGCAACTGGCACGTCAACGCCCGCCTCGATGCCTCCACGGATCTTGCCAAGGATAGCACCGACCCGAATGGCAGTCATGGCGATGAGCAGGACACGGATGTGACGCTGCAGCGTCTCTGGGCAGATGGCCAGTACGGCACGACGAACATCAAAATCGGCAAACTGCCGATGCAGATCGACAACAATCTGCTCTTCGATGACGAGATTTCCGGTGCTGTCATCACGACGGGCAAGGATCTCAAGGTCACGCTGCAGGCAGGCCGCTTTGACCTCAACGGTGACACGAACAACGAGGCAATCGACAAGGCTGCCACGACGAAAGACGATACGGCCAATATGCAGAGCATCGGCCTGCAGTACGGCAAGGACAAGCTCAGCATCGGCGCTGGCTACCATCACCTGAACAGCGATGCGTTCACGGCGATGGGTACGAGCTACAAGTCCACGCAGGATGAGGACAACGCTGACATCTGGAGCGCGAACCTCCACTATGCGTTCGACAAGAACGTCGCCCTCGGCGGCGTTTATGCCGAGAACACGAAGGCCGACGACTACAAGAAAGCCGGCACGGTCGAGCTCGACTACAAGGGCGCGGAGCCTGCCAACAAGGGCACTTGGGGCGCTTATGCTGCATACCGCTACCTCGGCCAGAACGTAGCCTTTGACCCGTCCTACGATGGCGCTTGGGCCGGTACGAAGGGCTGGGAAGTCGGCACGAACTACACGCTCTTCAAGAACACGGTGGCGAGCGTCAAGTACTTCAACGGCGAGAATATCGATAACGGCAAAGATGCCGAGAAACTCTTCGGCCGCGTCGAATTCCACTTCTGATAAAACGAATCCCACTTCTCTCAAACATCATCATAGAACCAGAACCGAGAACAGCGGTCCCTTTTGGGGCTGCTGTTCTTTTGTTTATGGGGCTGATACAAGGTAGACACCCACGATTGTTATTTTTTTCCTTGCTTTTTATACGATATTGCTAATTTTTTGAACATTCACCCGTAAGTCTATTGCAGAAAGACGTGGGATATGATACACTGAGGTTAATCAAAGTGCGCTCAAAGAAGCGGCAGGTAGAGGAAACATGGATACTCTGTGTCGTGCTTTGGTCGGCTTTGGGAAAAATCACTTCTTATTATATTGTAGAAGGAGGAGTTTCTCATGAAGAAGACTCTCGTATCCGCTCTGACGACGGCTCTCGTCGTC
>OGQZ01002527.1_pt1 | contig 12546 bp, 10 predicted proteins | sample 1553321 | NCBI WGS metagenome assembly OGQZ01 (sample SAMEA2579958, study PRJEB22360) | human gut metagenome | reverse complement strand
ATCGTCCTTGCCGGGGCGATTTTTTCATATCTGCATGTACGCCGAAGGGTTACTTACGGAATGCGCGGATCAGTTCCAGCAGGAACTTACCGTCGATGACGTCGAAGGAAGCCAGCACGACCAGGCTAAGAAAGACCAGCACAAAGAGTGCAGTCAACCCGCAGACCGTGACCACGGCTACCTCCGATGAAAACAAGGCTTCCATCGAAGCAGGCATTCGTCGCGTGATACCAGAGGCATCACGACCCTTTCTCTTTCGGATTTATGCCAAGCATTGCGGCTCGACCACCGATGACCATCAAATTGCATCGTAGATGACAGCAAAATGCTGCGTTCGCTCTAGGGGACATCCCCCGATACAGTATAGCAGGAAGCGCACCCTGCATCAAGACTTACACCGCCATCACAGAATTCTGCACTTTTTCGGGGCTTTTATCACAGAATTCTTGGCTTTTTCGCTTTCAAAATCACATTTTTCTCAACCTGCCAGATGACGCCAGATGTTGCTCAAAGCGATCATGAGGCGGTGCGGCAGGAGGGATGTGATGATGCGGTGCAGAGTCGAGACGAGGTCGGGCGTGAAGACGGTGAAGCCGTGCTCCGCAGCCCAGAGCGAGCGCCGCGCGACGGGCTTCTGGTCCGTCGCGAGCGGGAAGCCGCGGAACAGGCCCGCCTTGTCCGTCCGCTTCGCCTCGTGGATGAACTCCGTGTCGCGGATCCAGTACGGGCAGATGGCCGTGACCGTGATGCCGCGCCCCGCGCCCTCCGCCGCCAGCGCGCGGCTGTAGCGCAAGAGGAACGCTTTCGTCGCCGCATACGCCGCGAGGTACGGGATGGGCTGGAATGCCGCGCACGAGGCGATCTCGAGCACCTGGCGGGCCTGCCCCCCGCCCGCCCGCCCCCGCTCCGTGAGCTCCGCCGCCGCGCGGCAGTTCAGCGCAATCATGCGCCCCGTCGTCGCCGCCCCGATGTCCGCCGCCATGCCGATGCGGCCAAAGCCAGCCGCATTGACGAGCACGCACACCGTCACCGGCTCCGCCGAAAGCGCTGCCGAGAGCGCCTCCAGCGCGGATTCCTGCGTCAAGTCCAGCGCAAAGACGCGGCACGGCAAAACCACCTCCGCCGCCAACTCCCGCAGCCGCTCCTCGCGCCGCGCCACAAGCCAGAGCTCGTCGACCGACTCCCGCGCCAGGAGCCGCGCAAACTCCCGCCCTAGCCCGCTCGAAGCGCCCGTGATCAGAGCGATTTGTTTCATGGCCCCGACTCCTTTCTGAAAATCACTTGTCGTGCATGACGACCCACGAAGCGACCGTCCGCGCTGCCTCGATATCCTGACGGAATGCATCATCTGTCAGGTCCTTCTGCTCGCCAATCTCACCGTTCTCGATGTACAGGCGATGGTTGAACGCCCGGTCCGACTTCATGAGCGGCGGCAATAGCGACGCATACGCGCTACCCGTCGGCAAGATCAGCTCCGCCAGCGTCGGTGCAATCTGCAAATGACTGCCCGCCATCTGCTCATCCAGAAGGTCCTGCCGCACGCCATCTCCGTAGAAATAACAAGGGATGCCGCTGAGCGCCCAGAGCGAGACATCCGAGGCAAAGTTAAAGCGCTCCGCATGGTCGCCCGTCACGACAAACAACGTCGACGGATCATCCTGCTGCTCCTGACGGATGAAGTCACCCATGACCTTGTCCGCATACCAGATATGGCCCAACTGGTCCATCGTCGCCTTGTCCGTCGGAATCGACGGAGGCAGTTTCGCAGCCACCTCATCGCGCGGAAAGCCCTCCGCATCGACATCGTAGGCAAACGGCGGATGGTTGCTCGTCGTCAGGATGAAGTAGAACGTATCCTGCGCATCTCCCTTCATCTGCTCGCGAATCCCATCGAACAAGACACCATCCGGCACGCCCCACGACGAACTCTCACCCTGTTCCGGCAGTTCATCCGCGCAATGAAACTCATCAAAGCCCTCGCGCAGCGTGAAGTGCTCGATGTCCTGCCAGCTGCGCAAACCGCCGTACCAGAACACCGTCTTATAGCCCATCTTCTTCATCGTCGCGCCAATGCCGAGCCCGTCCAGATGGCCATGCTTGCCCATCGTGTAATTGACGTAGAGCCCGACATCCGGCAGCCCTGTCAGGAAGCCATTGAGCGATGTCATCGTGCCATTGCCGTTCGGCAGGAAATGATACGAATGCGCCCCGTTCGCCTCCAGCCACTCGCCCGTCTTGGCCAGACCGAGCGCACGGTACTCTGGCAGCAATGGCCAAAGCGCATAGTTCTCCCCGAGGATCACAACGACATGACGGGGCCGTCTCACGAGCGGTGCTTCCGTCGTCCGGCGCGTGAATGCCTCTTCAATCGAATCCGCATCTAGGTTGCCGCCAAGCCGCGCGATTGCCGCATCCCGCTCTTCTTTCGAGATGGGGCGAACCGCCTTCTCCGTTGCTCGCTCATGTGTGCTATAGGCGCGGTAGAGCGCCTGTCCATCATCAAGGATGGCCTCATTGAGCACAACATACTTCGTACGAGCCGCACTCTCCCATGGAACACCGCTGTCCGAATGGAACGCCCCGCCAAAGCGGCAGAAGATGGCAAACACCGGCACAAAGACAATCGCCAAGCCAGTCCAGATGCGGACATGGCGCCGCGGCTGCCAGACCGGCGTACGCAGGATTTTCTGCAACAGCCAGATGAACAATGCCATCAGGAGAACAGCCCCCAAGAGACGCGGCCAGAACTGATACTGCTTCACCGCCGTATCCCAGATAGCCCATTTATCATCCTTCATGCCGTTGAATAGCATGATGTTGAATCCCTGATGGAAAATCTCATAATAGGGAATGCGGATGACAAAGAGCAGCGTCATCAGGCCCACGGCCACACTGCCAAGTATCGCCCGGATACGAGCCACCGGCCATCTTCCCCATATCGCATAGGGAATCGTGCCAAAGACAAACGAAAACGCCACAAGGAACGCCGTCGTCTTCAGGCTGATACGAGCCCCCAGCCAGAGAGCTGCTGCAACATCTTCCGCACGAGCATCGCCAAGCTGACCCGAATAGATCAGCACGAAGGCAATGCGAAAGACCATGAGCAGGATGTAGATGTACAAGAACAGCTTTGCATCCTGCTGCAATGATTTGAGAAAACGCAATCTATCACCTTACATAATGGTTCAAGCACTGGTCTGCATGACGGACAATCCAAGCCGTCAGCGACGTCATATCCGACGACGCATGCCGCCAATGCGTATCTTCTGGTTCATACTTCTTCGTTCCCTCTCGATCCGCCGCTTTGACCGGTTCCACCAGACCAGATGCCGTCTCACCAAGTTCTGTGGGAGTAATCCACTGCTTCGGCGTGACTAGACCATCCGGCTGAGGCCGTGTCAGAGAAGGATACAGAGAATAATACGAGAAGCCCTTCGGCGCAATCAGTTCGAGCACCGTCGGCATGATATTCAGATGCGTGCCAATCGTATTGTCCCCGAAAAGATTCTTCTGTATCTCACGGTGATGTACGAGCAAAGGCGTACAATAAAGCTCCCGATACATGTAATCGCGAGGAACGAGTGATGAATTGCTCAAGTCTCCGTAAAGATTCGAATGATCGCCTGTATAGAGAATCAAGGCATCGGGGAAGCGCTCCTGTATCTCCGCGATAAACTTCTGGACAGCGCGGTCCGCATAACGTGCCGTGCTGAATGCCTTGCGCCGTTCGTCATTCTTGCGGATGTCGTCGCCGACATCCTTCAGCATTTCATCTGGATCAGCACGCAGGACATCCATCGGTATCTTATATGGACCGTGATTCGACGTCGTGTAGACAAAGTGGAAGGTCGGCTGCTCTATTGCCTTCATTTGCTTCGCCGCTTCTTGCAGGAATACATGGTCGTAAATGCCGACCCAAGTCCTCGGAGCATCCTCTCCACAGAAATCGGTTGCACTTCGAACCTCATCAAAGCCCTGTGCCCGGCCAAAGTGATTGAAGTTGCCGTTCGATGCATTGCCGCCATACCAGTATATCGTCCGGTAGCCCAGCTTCTTCATCTGGCCGGCAAATGATGTCACCGTCTGACCCTGCCAGAACGATTCCATCTCGTTGAGTTCGAGCTGTGCATCATAGATGCCACTCATCAATGAGACAATTGACGGACGGGAGATATTGCCTGCAGGCAGGAAATTTTTCATATACGCTGTATGTTCATCCTGTATCCAAGACTTCGTCGCATCAAGGATATGCAAATCCGCATAGAGTGGGTCAAGTGCCCATTGTGGCACACTTTCTCCTACAATGACAAAGACCTGAGATGGCTTTTGGATGATAGGCCCCTCAGCCGTACGCTTGAACAGCAACAGAGGATCCCTTTCTCCCTGCCAATTGCTCCCCTCTGGCAAGATGCGCTGGATTGACTGCTCCAATTCCGCATCGCTATGCTGCATCTCTTCAGCCAGCGGCTTGCGCCTTACCCACTTGAGCGCCACGAGATCATCCACGCATGCCCGAGCCAGGAAGGCATCTTCCTTGACAATCGATGGTATCGTGTCCCACTCCGGCTTATTGCGATGATTGAGCGTGCCACCATAGCGTACCCAGTAGAATCCTAAGATGGCGAACAGAAAAACCGCCGTATTGAATGCATACTGGACCATCGGCTCCGAGAACTGCGGATACGGAATAGACGGCAACTGCTGGAAGTAGAAGCAAGCAGCACTAACGAACAGGACGTAAGGCAGATACCCCAAAAGGATCCAACCACCATGGTCTTGATGGAAGAACACATCCACGAGATTATGCTTCTCTGCCTTCCGCCCCATATGGACAAGATAGTTGAATGTATCATGGAAGTGATGATAGAAAATCATCTTGCCTGCAAATGCCGTATACAAGATCAAGCCATACAGGCACCCCAAGAAGATACGCAGTTCCAAGCCGTACTCTCGAAAGAACCCAAAGAATATCGAAGGGATGGATATCAACACCATTGATATCAAGAACACATACGCATTAAAATCCATCCCCCACCAGAAGCCAAAGCGAAAGCATTCGCGCAATGCCTTTCTGTGTCCTGTCAAGGATGGATAGGGTTGGTATACTTTTATAAATATAAAACGGAAAATAGCGCTTAGAATAGGGAATAAGATAAACAATTTAAAATCTTGTTGTATCCCCTGAAAAAAGATATCCATATATGCTCCTCATAGCCTCATAAATACATTTATTAAATATAGGAATTCATAAATTTATTCTTGTTGCATGATTTCTTTTTTTATTCTATCAAAGACATACTGAGGCTTGATTGAATACATACAAATAGGATGCTCATATCCCTTCATACATCTTTCATACCAGTATGGAACTACCCCAGCGCAATCTTTACATTTTGTTGCAACAATATTGATATTACGTTTATATCCATAATACCAAATAGGAGTTGGTCCGGCTACTACTACACATTTTGTACCTAATTGACTTGCTAAATGAACTAGTCCACCCTCACAATCTATGTGTAGCATAGAGTTTTTCAAGACGTATTTAGCAAACTCAAAACTCTTTCCAAATAAATATTTATCAACATTATTCAATTTAGGTGCATTTGAGCCTCCCAATTGAACAATTTCTATATCTGGTCTATGAAACTTTATCATAGCTAGTAACTGTTCTAAATATTCTTTAGGCCATAATTTTATCCTTACCATATCTATTCCATAATTAGTAGTTATATATTTTTTTCCTGAATTCCATTTATAAAAATCGTATTTATATTTATCATCTAAGAATATCTTAACAAACGAATTGCCAGTAGGAAGTATGCCTCCATTTCCTATTGCATCATATCGAGTCAATCCCCAAAATTTACACCTCATCATAAAATTATAATAATCTTTTTCTACGCCACATGAAAAATAACTCTCAGACTTTTTCAAGTAAATAAGTTTTTCATATAAAAGACTTGATATTTTTTTTACTCTATTATGCGCGATATATTTAACTTCAGAATAGTGGGTTGTTTTTATAGCAAAATCATAATATTTTGCATATCTTTCATGGAATCGATTAGGGTAATACCCATGTATTCCTTTATATCCCCAAAAAACTGTTTTAGCAAAAACTAGTTTGTTTTTAGGAACGAATATGTCAACTTCATTATTTGGACAAGCTTCATTTATCACTTCTACTATTTTAAGTAAAACAATATAGTCCCCTAAACTTCCATCTAGCAAAAAAGCCCAATATAGTTTATGTGTATTATTAATTTTTCTCTTTTTTATAAGCGAAGCTGCTCGTCTCATCATATGACTTTTTTCTTTAATCTCTTCAAAGAGTCTCATGGTTTATCTCATCCTTGTAATATCATATCGATTTTATGGATAATTATATCTGGCGATAATTCATTTATACATTTTTGATTCTTACAAATATGTCGTCCTGCCTTACAAGGAGAACAAGGCAGATTTAAACTAATTGGGTAACAATTTGTTTGTGGTGCCCACTGACAGATATTTGCAGTAGTAAAAATGGGTACTGTTAATGTCCCCACTGCTGCAGATATATGCATAGGTCCACTATCAGAACATAACAATAACCTAGCATTTTTAAGAATATATATCAAGTCCATCATATTTGTTTTATTCGTCATATCAATCAATCGAGACGAATCTATCTTTCCTATCATATCTCTCAAAGATTGATCTGACTGCATACCTAAGAAGACAATTTCATATTCATATCTCTTTAATAAATAATTAACGATAACATTTATTGTATAGTTTGGAATATCTAAAGCTGTATTAGCAAATGGCGATATACAAACATAGCCTTTTCCTGGTGTATGGCCATTTTCCTCAAAAATCTTTTTTGTAGCTTCTATTTCTGCCTTTTGAGGCGCAGAAATTTCTGTTTGGTTGCTATATTTTAGCGCATCAATCTCTAAAGCTTCACAAATATGTGACATAAAATATTTAGATTGATGAAGATTGTCAGGAACATGCTCATCATATTGGAAATACTTAGTGCACAATCCCCACTTTTTATTTTTTTCTTTACAAGGACCAATCCTATGAGGAACGCCAATCAATTTTGCTAAAGCAAATAACAAAGGCTTATAATTAATGAAAATAACGTAATCTTGCCTCCACATTTTTTTCAATATAACTTTTGTTCCTTCATCCATAGGACAAATATGATCAACGTATGGTAATCGTTCAATAACATGCAAACTATTGCGTTTCGACATAATTGTCAAAATGCAACTTGGATATCTCTCCTTCAGCGCACGGAGAATTGGTGATAATACTACTAAATCACCTACGCCAGGGCTGCATTCAATAAAAATCTTTTTATTATTTAAATCTTTCATAATACCGATTCCTTTACGCCGAATCAAAAATCGTTACTTAATATTTCCTGACATGATTTATAAACCTCTTCCACTGATAACCTTTTCATGCATAATGGATCTGTGCATTTACTCCCATGATATCCATCACATGGACTACATGGTAAATCGGATTTTACAATTTTACAATGCATTCTAGGTGCCCATCGGCATGGGTCAGTATATCCATATAAAACCACACAAGGTGTTCCAGTAGCAGCAGATAGATGGATTGGCATGCTGCAGGAGTTTACTAACAGGTCTGCATTTCTAACCAGTTCCCCTAGTTGTCGTAAGCTAAGCATCCCACATAAATCTATAACCGCTTTTTCATCCCATTGATAATCTAACTTTTCTTTTCCAAAAATTACATTTTTCAATCCATAATTATGGTATATTTTCTTAAATAATTCATTCCAATTATCTAAGGGCCAATTTTTTAAATAAAATGCAGTGATGGGTGATGAAACTATGTATCTACCCCCCATCTTTACGCCAGAATCATTTAATTTTTTTGCAAGGTCCTTCTTATCAAATTCAGTTGCAGATGCTATATATAACCGATTTAAAGCCTCATGCGAAATATTTAAACCCAAGCCAGCATTGACAATATCCCCCATGACATAAGGTTCATAGGTATGATCCATATATGATTGCCAAGGAATTTCTTTCGTTAACCAAAATCCTCTTTTATGAGAAACGCCTATACGAATAGGTATCCGTGCCAAAGCGCCTGCCAGTGCAGGGCGATATGATAAATCCAAATATATTGCTATATCGTATCCACGCATCTTATTCCATAGTTTTAAAAAACCATCTTTCTTTTTATTGTAGATAAATATTTCATCGATAAATGGTAAGCCCTTCACTATATCGTACGCATTGCTAAAAATCATAAGTGTAATATAGCTATCCGGATATTGTTTTTTTAACTCAGAGAGTATTGGTGTTGCTAAAATAACATCACCAATGCCGCCTTGCTTAGTCACAAATATTTTCTTTCTCATTTTATACTCCTGTATGTTCTAACAAGGTATAGCACTGCCGTAATACCATTTCTGATGTTACATGCCACAAACAATTTGGTTTTGGATTAGTAGGACATTCATCTGCCCTATATGTACAAGGGCAACATGGCTCATTAGTCGTTAAAACACGAGCATTTTTATTGATTGGATGCCAGCGATTAGGGCTTGTGCATCCATACATCGTAACCATAGGTATACCAGTCGTAGCCGCAATATGTGTTGCACCAGTATCCACTGTCACAAATAAATCTGACCTTTTCAAAACTGCTGCCAAGTCAACTAGATTAGTTTGCCCGCAAAAATTCTTCACCTCAACAGGCATATCTGCAATAACTTCATCTGCATAAGACTTATCATTAGGTGCACCAACGATAAAGAAACTAGCATTGTATCTTTTATTGAGTTCATCTACGACTTTGACAAAATATTCTTTTGGCCATGTTTTTAAAGGAAAAGTTCCCTTGACGCATAAGGCAATATATTTTTCTCGTTTAGGCAATGTATCGAATAAAACATTTGCTTTTTCTTCATTTTCTGGCATGATACGGGCAAATACTGGCTGAGCATGACTCGTCTGTCCTGTAAAGCCTCGTACAATATCCTGGTATGTCTCCGCTTGTAAAGTATTATCAAGATTATGAGAGATATGTATTGTCTTTGTATAGAGCCAAGTTACACGGCTTGGCTTATCATCAAAGACACGGTCAGGTCCTACTCGCATGGGGATTCTCGATAACCAACACAGTAATGCAGGGCGCAGTTTCCGGTCGAATGAAATACTGAGGTCAAAATGATGTGATTTGATTAAATTAACCATTTCCATCATCTTACGAAAAGAATTCTGCTTGGCTTTATAGTCAAATACAATGACCTCATCAATAACTGGATTATTTTCTACCGCTTGACGAACTACGGGCTTTACCAGCATAGTGATTTTTGCATTTGGATATGCTTGTTTCAACAATGAAACAGCGCTTGTAGTCAAAACAACATCACCAAGATTAACCAATGCATTCACTAAGATATTGGAATACGTTTTATTCTTCTCTTCCATTATCATATATCTCCATTATTCCATTCATACAGATTTCAAGATACCTTTTATCAGTTTATCTTGACCATATGCAATATTCGCCTGATTTAATCCCTGTTGATACTCTTCTGTATTGCTCACCAAATCGTCAATAAAGCCTTCTAACTGCTGAGAGAATGCTTCTACTGAGCTCAAATCAATCGCCTGACCAATCTTGAACTGCTGCAAGACTTCTGGATTGAGTTCTGGAGACGCCAATACTGGTTTGTAGAAGCCAATCGCCGTAAAGAGCATCGCACCCCAATGATACCGATAGCGCTCAGCTGCATAGGGCATCATGATGGCATCAACGTCTAAGAGAGCTTTTTGCCACTCCAAGCCAATGAGATTCTTGTGCAAGAATTTGATATTCTTATGGTTTCGATAATCTCGTGCAAACCGCTCAAACAGTTCTCCATCTTCCGGCTTTGCGGTAGCTCCCTGTACTACCAGCTCAACAGGAACTGAAAATTTTGCTTTAGTAAATGCTTCGAGGAAAAAGCCAAGGTTTTTTTCTTTGCGGAATTGCCCGAAAAATCCTATTTTTATAGGTGGTTTAAAAGTCAGCTCCTTATTGACAGATAATTCCAAAGGTTTGAAAACAGGTGGAGCAATCAGGTCAACATTGTGCAGTCCGCTATTCTTGAAATCATCTCTCAACGTAATGACCTTGAGATAGATATTCTGATACGATTCCACCTTGCGAGCTTGTTGCTCGAACTTTGGCTGCTCATGAGGATTGATACCATGGAAGATCATATAAACAGGGACTGGTGAATCCTTGAGCTTACTGCGCAGAATAGTACGGATATACCGCCATGTCCCTGTTGGGATGATAATCGCATCGCAGTGATGCGCACATGCTTTGTCATATGCAGAATTGAACCATGCAACACGGCGGCGCTCTCTGATCAATGACAAGAAGATTTTCTTGATTTTTCCAGCACCAGCATACGTGACGACTTCGCCACCTTCAAGATATTCCACATCACAATGGTAGTCAAGCTTGAACGGGAAGTGCTCTGGCACAAAGAAAACAGGTTCATGACCCTGCTTCTTGAGTTCCTCAACAAGGATACGGTCAAACTCCACCTCATGACCTGCTGGCATGACGATAGACTCTAGAATCGCGACACGCATATTCAGGCTCCTTTCCTCTGCAACTCATGGAGTTTCAGATACTTGAGCATCGTATAAAAAAAGTGCGTACAGCACAGATACGAGCCAATCCATCCATCCAAGAAGCCACGGCGCACTACGAACATCTTAAAGAACCCGCCCAGAGCGTGCATGAATATGCTGGGCAAAGATGTGCGCTTGCCTCGCTTATAGGCATCTTCTGCCCAAATGGTCGTATAAAGGCAAAGCTTCTCTTCCCATTCATGCCAGTCCTTATAGGTATGATGCTCGATGTAGCCCGGTAGCCGTTTGGCTGGCAGCTGGCACTCGGGGTGCTCGTGGACCTTGTTGACCCAAGTGACGCTCTCGCGCGGGAACATGCGCAGGACATGGTCGGGATAGAGCACGCCATAGCTGAAGGTCACGCAAAAGGCGACGGATTTACGTGTGATGGCGTATTGCGCATCCATCTTGCCGGACGCGACGATGTGCTTGACCTCAGCGATGAGCGCATCATTGAGCCGTTCATCGGCATCGAGGTAGAGCACCCAGTCGGCATTCGTCTGCTCGAGTGCAAAATTGCGCTGCGCTGAAAAGTCATCTGTCCATGCACGGAAACTGACCTTGGCGCCGTGTTCCTTTGCCAAGTCAACAGTCCGGTCCGTGCTGCCCGAGTCGATGATGATGACCTCATCCGTGCACTTTTTGGCATTCTCCACTACCGAGACGATGTTCTCTTCTTCATTGCGCGTCAGAATCAAGATAGCCAGTGAGCTCATATTTTCCTCGTTTTCTCGTCATTTCAACAGTGCATGGACCTTCTCTGCGATAGAAGCGTCGACTTCATCGAGCAGAGCGTAGCGCTTGCGGTAGTTGGCGCGCTTGCGCGTCGGGACTTCTTCCATGGTCTTGCGGTATTCTGTCATCGGCAGCTCGTAGAAGCGCTGGTCGGCACAGGGGCGGCCGCCCGACTCTTTCCAGAAGTCGCTGAAGCTCGTCTTGAGCTTGCGATCGCGGCGAATGTGGTTGTTCGCATAGTAGCCGTAGTTCGTGACGGCGTAGATGTGCTTGAGGCCGAGGGCCTTGGCCGTCTCCTGTGTCGCGTGCAGGATGAAGTTCTTCGTGCGATAGGCGTGGCAACGCTTCGTGACCTTCTTGACGATGTCCTTGGCATTCTCCATGTTCGGCCCCTGCATCGCACCGATCCAGAGTGCCCACTCACCGGCCTTGTTCGGCGCGATCCAGAACATCATCTGGTAGAGGTCTGCTTCGTCGAGGCGCAGGACAACGGACAAGAGCCCTTCTTTACGCTGTCCCGGTTCATTTGAGAGTTCAAAGCGCAAACGACCAATCTCATCATGGCTTTCCCAAAGAACATAATTCTTATCTCCATAAAGGCCTAGGAACACATCTTCCTTGAGATACTTTAACAAATATTTCATGTGCTGCTCGACAATCTTAGCACGCTCTGCGAACGTCGATTTGTTGTAGAAAAAAGCACGCGTCGGCTGCTCATAGACAAAAGGATACTCTTCTGCCACTTGATTGAGAAGCGCATTGCTCGTGAAGAATTGATGCAGGCGCTTCATGCGCCCCATGTTCAACAGGCAGCGGCCGACAAAGACCACCATACGCCTGGCTTCGCGCGGATTTTCTGTATTGTAGATTTTCTTTCCTAAGCTTATATAGTCCAGCATGCATTCCATTCCTTATATGTATTCTACAAGATGACCTCGTCATCCTTCTCATCATAAGTTTACTCTAAACAAGTCCATTGTGCAAATAAAAAGCCCTGTCTTTCGACAGAGCTTTAAAACTTCCTATTCGCCTATATTTTTTGAACGAGGTCCAGCAGGCTCCCGCCCTCGTAGCGCAGGCCTTTGAGGCCGGCGTTCTTGGCGCAGAGCATGTCGCCGTCGCTGTCGCCCACGAACACGTA
>OGQZ01002519.1_pt1 | contig 12558 bp, 10 predicted proteins | sample 1553321 | NCBI WGS metagenome assembly OGQZ01 (sample SAMEA2579958, study PRJEB22360) | human gut metagenome | reverse complement strand
AAGAACTTCTGTCTTATCAGATTGAAGGACTGATTGTTTTAAGTCACACTCTTCCCTCTGAGAAACTCGCTTCCTACCAGATTCCTGTCATCGCAATTGAACGCGAAGCAGAGCATATCAGCAGCGTCAATACTGACAACTATATGGGAGCACTTCAGGCTACTTCTCTGTTGATTCGAGATAAATGTGATATATTAATTCACATAAATGTCAATGTGAATAAATCCGCCCCGGCTTATGACCGAATCCGGGCCTTTCAGGCAACTTGTGAAGAATATCATGTGCCATATGATATAGATTTGAGTGTAAAAGGTGCTTCTTATCATGAGCTTTTAGATGTAATCCGAGAGATTTTCAATAAGATAGAATCAAAATACCCCGATCAAAAAAAAGGTATCTTTCTTGCGAACGATACCTATGCTAATATGTTTCTTAATTTAATTTTCCAAAAATACGGGACATTTCCTGCCACTTACGAGATTGTTGGATTTGACAATTCTCCGATTGCCAGCGAGGCAATCCTTCCGATCACAACCATCGGGCAGCAGATCGATGTGATTGCAAAAACTGCCATGGATCTTCTGGTCCAGCAGATGGAGGAACAGAAAAAGCGTGTTCCCAAACCATTGGGTGAACCCATCCATAAACAGATTACACCTATATTAATTCGCCGCAGTACAACAGAATAATTTATTTTTCATGTAAAAAAGGCCGGGATCCTTTCGGATCCCGGCTATATATGGGGGGAGAATAAGCAATGGAAGTTAACCTTCGATTGCGATGTAACCATCTTTTTCTTCAACGGCTTTCGGTGCTTTCTTCGGCACAGAAAGTTTCAGAATACCGTCTTCATATTTCGCATGGATATCTTCTTCACTGACTGCATCACCAACATAAAAGCTTCTGCTTAAAGTACCAGCATAACGTTCACGTCTGATGTAGTTGCCCTTCTTATCCTGTTCATCTTTATCAAGACCTTTGGCTGCTGACAGTGTCAGATAACCATCCTTCAGCTGAACCTTGATCTCGTCTTTCTTAAATCCCGGAAGATCCACATCCAGTTCATAACTGCCATCAGTTTCACGGATATCTGTTTTCATCATGTTCTGTGCATGTTTACCATAAAGCGGATTCTTCTTGCCCCAAAACTCATCGTTAAACGGGAAGTTCATCCAATCATCATCAAATAAGTTTTCTCCAAAAATACTAGGCATTAACATAAGTCATCTCTCCTTTTATGATAAAAAATCTATATACAAGTCTTTCGACTGTTGCCTGCAAATCTATATTTAAGGGTACTGCCCGAAGTCTCCGGGCAGCACCACGAGCTTTTTAGCGGTCAGATATTGTCTGACGGGAATCTGATCAAATCAATTACTGATTATTCAATGGTAATATATTTCGGATCATTGGAAACCGGTTTTGCTTCTTTCTTCGGAACAAACAGTTTCAGGATACCGTGTTTGTATTCACCTTTGATGTCTTCCTGTGTAACATCTTCACCTACATAAAAGCTTCTCTCGCATGCTCCTGCATAACGTTCACGTCTGATGTAACGTCCTGTCTTCTTGTCATCCTGCTCTTCATCAAGACCTTTGGCTGCACTGACGGTCAGATAACCATCTTTCAGAGCCACTTTAACTTCCTCTTTCTTAAATCCAGGTACATCAATGATCAGTTCATAACCTTCCTTGGTTTCTTTGATATCTGTTTTCAGAAGGTTCTGTGCTCTGTGTCCATACAGCTTCTTCTCTGCTTTCTTCTCATCTTTGTCATCGTAATAGAACGGTGTAAAGAAATCATCAAATAAACTTTCTCCAAAAATACTAGGCATTAACATAAGTCATCTCTCCCTTTTCTTTATAATCTATATCAACTAACTTGTTAAGTACTGAACCCGGCTGGTATGGAGGATATCTAAGAGATTTTCTTTCAATCTTCTTATCTCTTTATCCCTCTTCCTTTGTTCTAGCTGTAATATAACACTTATTGTTAGCACTGTCAAGAGGTGAGTGCTAATTATTTTGTGAAGATTTTGTGAACGCTACGAGCCATGCAAAATGGTGAAAAAAGACGCCCTGCTAGTTTACTTGCAAAGGCGTCTTTTTTGCTATTTTATAGAGCGACAGCCCTACAGCAAGGGAATTCTTTCCCGAGCTGTGCATGGCATAACATTCTCTTTCGCACTCGATTTTCTTGGTTTGACCACATTTTTACGACAAATTCTTGGAAAAATATATTTGTCTGATTTTCTTACTACTCCTCATCTCTTTTATTATTAGATTTCAGGCATACTTGCTATTTTCTTCTATTCAGCCTTCCCCTCCGGGAAAATAATTTTAAACACAAAGAAAAAAATCACCATGGAAACTCCACCTGTAATAATTGTCACAAGCATGTTATAGACTGCCGGTGCCACATATGCAGATGCAACTGGCATCCACAGATTATTAAATCCATTACAGATCAGTGAAATCACCACCCATGCAACAAAATACCAAATTGCCTGATATACAGGATTTCCATGGCTTTTAAAAGTAATATTTCTCTGAAGTGGAAAATTGATACACTGTGCAAGAAATGACCCCAATTCATAACTGATAAAATAGCCAAGTCCACCACCGATCAGTATATTCCCCGTTGCATCACGCAATACATTATACCCCAGCAAACTCCATGTAAATTTTACTCCAAACAGATTCATAGAAACCTTTGGCCACATAAATTCTGTACCAGCCAGACCAATTCCCAAAATCCCTGGTAAAAATGTAAATACAAGATACTGGAATACTGTCACGCCCATACTGAATATAACAAAATAGAATATCTGATAAAGCCATTTTGCAAGAGCAGAATGTTTCTCTTCAAAACATTTCCATATATTTCTTATATGATTCATCTGCGCTTCCCTCCAGCTCCTTTTAATAATTTTTCATATTTCTTATTATTTCTTCTGTTTCTGAAATATCCGCCAACTACTTTTTTTACTCCACGCATAAAGTGTCCATTCACAGCATCGACAATTCCATATACCATTTCCATACTGACTGCCCCGCCGGTCATCTTGGCAATACCTCTAAATGGCATGTTGTAAATAAATAGAATATTCAGATCTGGTTTCCCCTGTTCTTCACTCTTCTTTTTCATTTTTGTGAGACATCTATATATCAGTCTTGCAAGTCTGCTTTTTGCATAATACATCTGGCAGATTGCATCATTGATTTCCAGATTTCCACTCCATCTTCCGTTCGGTATCTCATGACCAAGAAGTTCACGAAATTCCTCATCCGATATTTTCTGCACGATTCCTGTATAATAGTAAGGCATTTTTGCCGGATTATAAGGATATCCTTTACTGTTTCCTGTTCTCTCGGTCATACCTGTTAAACGAATATCTGCAACACTGGCTCCTACCATAATCTGATAAGTTCCTGTTTCTGTTTCCCACTGTCCTGTTTTTATATTCCAATAACGGAATGTCTTATCATCAAAGGGAATTCTGATCTGTCTGCTTTCTCCTGCCTTTAAATAAACTTTTGCAAAACCTTTCAGTTCTTTTTCCGGTCGGAACACTATTGCATTAGGAAGTCCTACATACATCTGAACAACCTCAGCTCCATCTCTGTCACCTGTATTGGTAACCGATACTTTGATTCCATCCTCTTCTATGATAAGATCAGAATATGTAAATTCCGTATAGGAAAGCCCAAAGCCAAATGGATATTGCACCCGGACTTTTGAAGTATCATAGTAGCGATATCCTACATAAACACTCTCGCGATATTCCGATGTTTTCTCATTACTTGGATAATATCGGAATGCCGGTGTCTGTTCATAAGATATGGGATATGTTTCTGCCAGTCTTCCTGATGGATTCACTTTTCCGGTCAGAATATCCAATGTTGCAGAAGCGCCTGCCTGTCCATTCAGATAGCCATGCAAAATCGCTTTGCAGCAGGTGTGCCATGGCATTTCTATCGCAGATCCTGCACTCAGTATTCCAATAATATTTTCATTCACTTTACTGATATCCTGCAGAAGATCTATCTGATCCTGCGGAATACGCATATGGGTTCTGTCCAGTCCTTCTGATTCGCTGATCTCATCAAGACCAAAACAGAAAATTACAATATCCGCGTTCATAGACAAATTTAATGCAAACTTTCTGTCATTCTCATCTACATCTCCATTTCTATGATAGCCTCTTGTCATTCCCAAAATATTCAGATTATATTGTTGCAAAATCGATGACATATCTTCTACTTTTGTAGGATTGACCATAGAAGATCCTGCCCCCTGATATCTGGGTGAAAAAGCAAAATCTCCAATAACAGCGATGGATTTTTTTGTATCCAGCGGAAGAATCTGTTTTTCATTTTTCAGAAGAATCATGCTTTCTGCTGCTGCTTTCCTTGCCAGTTGATGATGTGCGTTTCTGTCAAAGTTTTTATCTGAAAGCTTCTTCCCTGATGTCAGTTCCATCACTGCATCCACCAGTTCTCCAACTCTTTCATCCAAATCCGCTTCCTTCAGCTTTCCATTTCGGACAGCAGCAATCACTTCTCTTGCAGAATCGTACCCACAGGACGGCATCTCCAGATTTGAGCCGGCAGCAACACCTTTCACATGGTCATTGCTTCCGCCCCAGTCTGTTACTACAATTCCATCAAATCCCCATTCTTTGCGCAAGATATCTGTCAAAAGATGTTTGTCCTCATTAGCATAAATCCCATTAATCTGGTTGTAACTGCTCATGATTGCTTTTGCGTGTCCTTCTTTAACAGCTATCTCAAAACCGGTCAGATAAATTTCTCTTAATGTCCGTTCGTCAACAACTGCGTCCATTGCCATTCTCCGAAGTTCCTGACTGTTAACCGCCAGATGCTTCGGGCAGGCATAAACGCCTTTACTCTGTATTCCACGAATATATGACGCTGCCATCTTCCCGGAAAGATATGGATCTTCTGAAAAATATTCAAAATTTCTTCCACATAATGGGCTTCTTTTAATATTTAATCCCGGACCAAGCAGGATATTTACATCCATACTTGCTGCTTCCTCTCCAAGAGCCTGTCCAATCTCTTCCCCCAGATCCTGATTCCAGCTGTTTGCTATCGTCGCTGCTGTGGGAAAACAAGTTGCATTCAAGGATGCATTCAGTCCCAGATGGTCTCCTGCTCCTGCCTGTTTTCTGATTCCATGCGGTCCATCTGAAAGAAAGATGGACGGGATGGAAAGCCTGTCAATTTCTCTGGTCTGCCAGACAGTTTTTCCACTGAGTATCGCTGCCTTTTCTTCTATTGTCATCTTTTCAACCAATTTTTGCTGTTTCATAACTGTTTTCCATCCCACTTTCATCCTTATTCAGCATTCTTTCTTTTCTTATATCCTCTGATTACCAGTACTTCCATTCCTGCCATGAAAAGTGCTATTACAATGTCGATACCAATTCCTGCTTTTTTCCAGTTTTCCATACCTGTTTCTTCGTGTTCTCCATCATAAGCCCAGCTGCTTACAACTGTATACATGACATTTTTGCAGGCATTTCTCATCTGAAGTACAGATGTTGGATGTTCCGGATTGGCTACATTGTTCTCTTCTCCGTTGAATGTGGACAGCATTGCATCTACCCCATTCGCCAAAGCTGCATCTGCATTCATAAATCCATGACCATTGTTTCGGAAGAAGTCTGTAAGCGCCATTCCCCTGAAGCCCCATTCATCTCTGAGAACTGTGTTCATAAGATTACTGCATTCTCCAGTCCATTTATCTCCAAGGAAACTCCAGGAAACCATAACCGCATTTGCGCCACCCTGTTTTACAGAGATTTCAAATGGTTTCAGATAGATTTCACGGATTGCCTGCTCATTTGACCAGACACTTACCATCTTTGCATTTCCTTCATACAGTGCAAAATGCTTAATGTAAGAATAAACTCCATATTTTCTTGCACCTTCTACTGCATTTGCCCCCATATTTCCTGCAAGAACTCCATCTTCTGAAAAATATTCATAGTTTCTTGCTCCAAATGCGGTTCTATGAGTATTCATACCTGGTGCATACCAGCCCTCTGCACCCATTTCCTGACTGATCTTGCCCATGCATTCACCCCAGGCCTGTGCAAGTTCCTTATTCCATGTGGAAGCAACCACAACTTCAATTGGAAATCCAATAGAACCAACTCCTGTAAAGTTGTTATTAATTGCTGCTGGTCCATCGAAATCAAGTGTAGCCACTTTTCCCACAGAATCCATGGCTGCTGTCTGATAACCAGCCATTGCAATCATATTTGCCATTTCATCAACAGTAAGCTGATCCAGAAGTTTTTCCCAACGAGGATCGTCATAATCAGCATCACGCATATCAGCTAATGTAAGTCCATTATCTGCTCCCGTTGTCGGCATTACATCCTTATCATTAAGGTATGTAGTCTTATCAAAGTTGCTGTTCAGATGATATTCAGAAACATATGGCTCACCCAGCTCTGCAGATGCCGGTGCTGCTGTAGCCTCTTCATAATTTGCAAAATGATCTGCTCGTGATAAATATGTCACATCGCCTTTTGCATCTTCAAATACATTTGTTGCTGCAGTATCATCTGATGCTCTTTTATTTTCTCCCTTATATACTACATCAGCATCTGCGGTATAAGTTTTCTGATCCAGCACAGTGTGTGAATCGCTGTTAATAGAGATTACATAGTCACCTTTTTCAAGAACATACGCTTTTGCATTATTCTCATCATAAGAGGCCATATCTTCTATACTAAATGTAACTGTAACAATCTGAGATTTTCCCGGCTGAAGCAGATCTGTTTTTGCAAACTCAATCAGATTTGCAGAAGATTTCTCAATTCCGCCATTTGTATATGGCGGTTTATAATACACTTCTACTACATCTTTTCCTGCAACATCTCCTGTGTTGGTTACTTCTACATCTACAGAAATCTGTCCGTCTTTTTCCTCCAGTTCACCCATTTTCTGTTCAAATTCCGTGTAACTCAGACCATATCCAAATGGATACTGTACAGTCTTATCGTAATCAATCGCCCCTTCCTGCGCAGCAGTTTCATAGTACTTGTATCCTACATAAATGCCTTCCACATAATTGGTAAATGCCGGAGCATACACCTGCGCAGTTCCTGCATTCATTCCTTCAACGGCCATATCTGCCAGATTTGTATACTCTGTTTTTTCTGCATTATTCCACCACGGAGCAGTCGTCATATCATAAATAAATGTATCCGGTGTTTTTCCGGAAGGATTGACTTCACCTGAAAATACTTTACCAAGTGCATTAAATCCCACATTTCCCGTTCCGGGGCACCATACAACAGATTTAATCTGAGGATATTCATCTGCGAAACCAAGTTCAAACTGATTTGCTCCATTATAAATCACAATCACATTATCAAAGTTTGAGCAAACCATATCCACCATATCTCTCTCAGTTTGTGAAAGCTGTAAATAATGCTCTCCCTCAGGAAAATCATCATATTCATCTGAATTATTATCATATGCTGCTTTTCTTACATCCATAGGAATATCATTATGACCTTCACCTGCTTTTCTGGAAAGAACCACAACTGCCACATCAGAATACTCTTTCGCACTTTTAATAAGCTCATCACTGTAAGTATCTACAGGTGGCTCCGGTAATGTCCAGCTCTGTTTCTGGATAGACATTTCCGGATTATCTGCACCATAATTGTTATAAAAATCAACCAGTTCCTGGTTAATAGAAAATCCGGCATTTTCAAGTCCCTGATTCAGACTGACAATATCATACAGATCATTAATTCCACCGGAACCAGCTCCTCCGTAAGCCGGATTAATAGATTCCCAGCCAAAAATATTCAGTTTTTTTGTTTCATTTAAAGGAAGCAGGCTTTCATTCTTCAGAAGAACAATTCCGTCTTCCATAATTTCTTCTGCTACTTCCGCAGCTTCTTCATTTGTTTCATCGCTTAAAGTTCCATTTCCCGTTGCCAGTCCAATCAACGTAGACATTGGTCCAAAACAGATCATATTCACGCAGACAACAACTGCAAGAACCATTGCGATCGCAGCTTCCCTTCTTATCAGAAATTTTTTGTCCCTGCACATCCTGCGGCACGCGATCATAATTACGATTCCAATTACAAGTGCAGCAACAATACCGATAATATACGGTTTGCACAACTGTAATACCGCCAGGACGTCTTCCATTTCAACACTGATCATTCTCTTCTCCTCCTTTTTATCTGTCCTGTAATTTCAGGAACTGTTTCCTGTTGACCTTACTATATCATATCTTTTTCATCGTGCCGGTTTTGGCACAACATGCAAAAATATGGCATGAAATGCAAAAAAACACCCAGAGCTTTACATTACTCTGGGTAAAAGAATCTTTAATTCAAACCAGTTCTGATCCACTCCAAAATCCACCGAACCATTATATTTCTCCACAGCAGTACGAATGCTTTTTAATCCAAATCCATGGTTTTGTCGATCTACTTTTGTTGTTGTAATCAGATCATTTTCATTTTTCTGAATTTTATCTTCACAATAATTTTCTATTTTAATAAAAACAAAACTCTTTTTTGCAGATACCGTCAGATGAATCAGTCTTTTTTCCACTTCCGGTATCATAATTACATGTTCAATTGCATTATCCAATGCATTTCCAAAAATGGAACACAAATCTGTTACATGTATAAAATCCAGTAACTTACCATCCGCTACACAGGTAATCTGTATGTAATTTTTTCGACAATGAAAAATTTTAGCTGCAAGAATTGTATCCAGCACCTGATTACCTGTTTTGCTCATATTTTCAAAGGCAGAGACTTCTTCCTCCATTGCATCAATCCATTTTTTACGTTTTTCTTCGTCTGATTCTGCACGAAGTGCTGTGATCTGATGCTTCAAGTCATGATATTTCATCTGTATGAGATCCAGACTGTCCTGATAATTTCGATACTGCTCATATTGACTTTTCAGGATCACATTCATTGCTGAAAGTTCTTTTTCGGCAATATACTCACTAATCCTGCTCTGATAAGCATGCAGGATTGCAATTCCTCCAAAATCAATCAGGGTTCTCATAGAAAAAATGTCTGCACGTTCTTTGCTTGCAAATGGTACATTTTCACTCAAAAAACTCAGATTACTGAACGCAAAGATTGTAACTGCCATGATTGCTGCTGCTACAACTTCTTTTACAGTCATCTGCTGAAGATAATCCTGTTTCAGATAATCCCTTTCCAGATAAATATCAATGACAAAACAACCACCGAAAATTATAATCGTAATCAAAATTTCAGTCCAGAAACTTTGAATTCCTCTCACCTGTACAATAGATACAATCTGCCACTGCAGAGAAGCAACAAACTCTGCCAACACAAATGCTCTGGCACAGCAATATCCTGCCCCAAGAGGTTTCATGCTTCCTCCAACCATAAGAAATACATACATTATAGCAACAGCAATAATCATACAGGGAATCCATAAAACCTCTGATACATTACCTGTCGCAACCAGAAAAGCACACTGCAATGCCAGCATAAGCAACACACCAATAAGAAAATGTGCAGATTTCATTTTTTCTCTTTTCAACATATAGAGATAAACCAGACACGCTCCCCACTCCGCAATTGCTGTATAAATTCTTGGAATATCCTGGTATAACATAACTTCCTCCGTTATCCGCCCAACAAAATTAATCCATGTTCAGATTTTGCAAAAGTTTATTCATAAATTCCTTTTTTCTAGTTCTGCTGACTGGTATATGTACACTATGAATCACACAGTCAGAACCAACAATGCCTTCTACATGATTCATGTTTACCAGATACCCCTTGGCGCACCGGAAGAAATTATGAACTATCAATTTTTCTTCCAGTTCCTTTAACGTAACTCTGGAACTGTAATCCCCTCTTAAAGTATGAAAAACTGCATTATGTCCCTGTCCTTCAATAAAATAAATATCTGCTATATCTGTTTTTACGATTCCTTCTCCAATCGTAATCATAAGAAATTCCTTTGCTTCAGAACGAATACGTCCAATTGCTTTATCCAGTTTCTGCGAAAAAGAAAAATACTCAACTGGTTTTACTACATAATCCATTGCATCAACTTCATATCCACGTACTGCATATTGAATCATATTTGTAATAAACATAATAATTACTTTCTGATCCATCTGACGGATTTTTTCTGCTGCTGTCATACCGTCCATAAACTGCATTTGAATATCCATCAGAATAATGTCAAAACCGCCACTGTAATTCTCAATGATATCTTCTCCATCACCAAATACCGTAACCTTTATTGATCTTCCCCTTTCCGTTTGATATTTCCGGATATACTCTGTTAATTGTTTTACGTAAATTTCTTCATCTTCCACAATTGCAATCTGTATCATCCTATACCCACCTAAATCTCCTTATTCTGTTAAATAGAAAGTAGAAATTTAAAAGAAATTTTATATCTAATTTTCGATTATCCGCATAAACACTATACTTTCAAGTATTTTGAAGTATAGAAAACCATTCATTTTACCACGAATTTACCACGATTGAATGAGCCTTGATATGATGATAAAACGACTAAGGGAGATAGCACAAATAACTGTGCCTCTCCCTATATTTTCTTTGTTTATTCCGTTGATTACTTCATTTGATTTCAAACTTTAACGCCTTTTTATATCTCGTTTTTTTATTCCTATTATATTCATACCTCAATTCTACTTTTTAAAGCTAATAAGTTTTCCGTTGTATTTTACAATGATGAATATGATATAAAACACTCCTACAACAATCAAAGTAAGCCCTATGTAGTAGCCTAATTCAGAATGAGAGATTAAATTGATAATCGGCATAGCAATAACGCCAATGCTAACCAGCAGAGAACCTATTCCTATTCTTTTTGTAAACGCTTTTTTATCTTTTGGGTTGAGATGTGTATAATGATAACTATGTAAGAAAGTAATATTTTCTTTTATACCCACTTGATAAGATAAAAATAATAAAAACAATCCCATAACTATTTCAACAACCACTTCTTCTATTTCCATAATCATACACTCCTTAATCAAAATAAAATAATTCCTCAAATTTTTTATCTAAAGCTATACAAAGCACTAATGCTAATTTTGCTGTTGGATTGAACTGTCCTGTTTCAATAGAACTTATTGTGTTACGGGAAACTCCAACCATTTCTGCTAATTCCGTTTGCGATAATTTTTTTTCTTTTCGCACCTCTTTTAATCTATTTTTTAAAATTAAATGTTCGTTCATATTACAAACCTGCTGTCAAAAATTTATAAAAGTAATACAACATAAATAGGACAAAGAATAGGGCAGTAACAAATTTAGGTTTACTTCTTGAAAGATATGCTTCATAACTCATATATCCAAATGCTACCGACCAAATAATTGTCATTATGTCATTGTAAGGTTCTTTACAAATAACCTTAATAACAAAGATTAAAATGCAGACAAGCAACACAAACATTAGCCCAAAAGATTTCCCTTTAAGTTTAATGTGTTTTTCATACTCATCAAGATATAAGTTATCTTTTTTGTTTTGTGACAGTATTTTTTCTTTATCCATTTATATTACCCCTTTCCAAAAATACCAAGTATACTTGTCATTTTTATTATAATACTCAATCTCTAAAAGTCAATGTTTTTATACTGTTTTCTTATTATTTTATGACGGCGTATTTTTTTCCATGAGATTATACGCCGTCAATAATTATGTTACAATTTTCCAGTTACTATCCTTATGGAGCATAAGCTCATACTGTGATACTTGCGTCGCCTTTGTCTGATTGTCGATAAACTCATGACACTACACCTTGTTTCCTCTTGTCTGCCAGAAACAGAAAAGAAAAAGCCCTGTCAAGAGCCTTGCCACCATTGGTGGTGCTTTGCACTCTTTACTGGGCTTTTTGTTTGCTGTATCTTCCATGCAAGAGGAAATTAAAGACCTCTGTTCCATTTCGCCTTTAGATAATCTTCATAATCTCCCTCGTTAAAGTCTACTTGTGGAGAAGTATTAGGAATATTATTTCTGTTGTCAATATCCGCAAGCTGACGGAATATCCAATCATCATAAGGGTCATGGTATTTATACTCTTTGGGCTGTTCTCTGTATCGGTCTAACCCTCGCATTTCTTTATGCACTTTCATCATGCGTTCTAATTTCTGACGCTGTATCAACTGCTTGATTTCCATAAGTTCTTCCAACTCCGTAACCTCATTGGTAATGTAGTTATGAATATACTGTATGAGTTTATATTCCATGTAAAATCTACATTCTCTTTCGTCATTGAAAAATTCATTTTCAGACAGATAATCTAAGGAAACATTGAAATCCTGTTCACGTTTGATAACGTCCATGATATATGGCTCGGTGTGGTCGATATACTTCCATTCTCCCGACAATAATTCATTCGGCGTTACACCCAGCACGTCCATTATCTTTTCCAGCGTATCAAAGGTAGGATAATTCACGCCACGTTCAATCTTGGAAAGGCTCTGCATATTGATACCGATTTTGTCCGCAAGTTCCT
>OGQZ01002515.1_pt1 | contig 12574 bp, 18 predicted proteins | sample 1553321 | NCBI WGS metagenome assembly OGQZ01 (sample SAMEA2579958, study PRJEB22360) | human gut metagenome | reverse complement strand
CACGTTGCCATAGTCGGTCAGGGCGCGCTCGGCACGGCGGCTTCGTCGTATCTTGCGCGCGCCGGAGTCGGACATATACTCATCATCGACAATGACATTGTCGAGCTGAGCAACCTTCAGCGTCAAACGCTTTTTGAGGAGGGCGATATCGGGCGCAGTAAGGCCGACGCAGCCTGCGAGCATCTCAGGAAAATCAACAGCGATATTTCAGTCACATCGTCGCGCGAACGGCTCACGGAGGACAACGCCTCTGCCCTGCTCGGCGGCGCCGATATCGTCATTGACGCAAGCGACAATTTTGAGGCGCGCAAGATAATTAACGACTGCTGCGTACCGCGCGGTATTCCGTGGATATACGGCGGAGTTGTGCAGAGTCAGGGTATGACGATGAATATCGTGCCGGGCGGACCGTGCTTTGCCTGTCTGATGCCCGGCGAAGCACCGGAGCGCGGCACATATCCGATAGCCGGCACGCACGGCATACTCAGCACCGCCGCACCGTTTATCGCTGCCGTTCAGGCGACCGAAGCGATAAAGATAATAACGCACGGCTTTGCAAGCAGCTCCGTGCGCAAAACGCTTCTGTACGTTGACCTGTGGGATAACGTGTTTCAGGAGCACAGCATCGTAAAGCTCCCCGGCTGCCCTGTGTGCGGCGGAAAGGATCAACATGGCAACAGATAAATCGAAAGTCGGCGGCGGTGTTTTGCTGCGAGCCGACGGAACGGAAATGTCCGCGTCACCCGGCGCAGAGAGCTGCATGCAGGACGAGGGCGGCTATGTGTTTCTCCGGCTTGCAATTTTTGTTGAGCGCGACATTATAAGTCAATGCGGCTTCTACACCGCTCCGGAAATTCCGGACAGCATCAAAAGCGCCCTGTCCGAGCTTAATTTATCGGACAGCGAGCTTAAAAAGTCCGCCGACATTGCCGCGCTTATGCTGCACGAATGTCTGAGAAACTACTCCATGAAATACAATCAGGCAAGACAGGAGCGCCTTAGCAAGACAAAAAGCGAACAGTGAAAAAACGATAAAAAACACAAGTTCCCGGCATACCATTCTCCGTGGTATGCCGGGAACTTTTCTATTTAGATTTCACTTGCATTTTACTCACTTCAAGCCGTGCAATTTACATTCCGCATTTATACTTGATTATTATTCTGAAAAATTTTCCGCCAAACCGGAAATCATATTTTAAGAAATCAGAAACGAGGTATGATATATGGCTTACAAAACGATTGTTATCAATTACGCGCCCAAGGCAAAGAAAATGGCCGCAGCCATTGAGCAAAGAGCAAATGAAATGGCAAGTGTGGGCTGGGAGCTGGTCACTTTCTCCTTGACGAACTCCGCAAAAGCTATTCTGGTATTCCGCGCACCGGAAGCTGCCGCGCAGCAAAGCGCCGTGCCGGAAGAGACCGCCGAGGCTGTCGGTGACGCGGAATGAAGCAGGCTGTTATTGACATCGGCTCCAACTCCATCCGGCTGACGCTCTACGAAACGGAGCAGCAGCGCTTCAAAATCTTGTTCCGGGAAAAGATCATGGCCGGTCTTGCCGGATATGTGGAGGACGGAACACTCAGCGCCGAGGGCATCGAATGTGCCTGCACGGGACTGCTGACCTTCCGCGGTATTCTGCAAACGCTGGAGATCGACTCTGTTTGTGTGTTTGCCACGGCTTCCCTGCGCAATGTTTGCAATACCCAGCAGGCATTGTCCGTCATTCTCGCAGCTACAGGCTACTCGGTGGAAATCATCAGCGGCGAAGAAGAGGCGCTCCTTGGCTACACGGGCGCCATGCAGGAGCTGCACATGACCAGCGGCGCATTTCTGGATATTGGCGGCGCAAGCACAGAGATCGTTACATTTGACAGCGGAACGCCCGTGGACTTTGCAAGCTTCCCCATTGGCTCTTTGAGCCTGTATCGTCGCTGCGTGAAAAAGATCCTGCCCGGAGAAGGCTCTCTCAAGCGCCTGAGGCATGAAATTGCCGGAACGCTGGACGTGAGCGAGGGCGCGCTCGATCCGCGTCCGCTGATCGTCGGCGTAGGCGGCACGGCGCGCGCCGCACTGAAGCTGGCACAGCACTATTACAAAAGCTCCGAGGATTGCCGCAGCATGACCGATGAGCAGCTCGATGGTCTGTGCGAATTCCTTTGCAGCGGAAAAAAGGATGCCATTGATCTGATCCTGCGGCTGGAAGCGGAGCGGATCCACACGCTGATCCCGGGACTGCTGATTTTACAGCACACATTCCATTTGTTCCATGCTCAGCAGCTCATAGTCAGCAAATACGGCGTCCGGGAAGGTTACCTATGCCAAAAAATATTAAAGAGCAATACCGATACGCCCAAAACCGGGAGCTGAGCTGGCTGCGCTTTGACCGGCGAGTGCTGGAGGAAGCGGCAGACCCGGCTGTACCGGCGCTGGAACGGCTGAAATTTGTCTCCATTTTCTCCAGCAACCTGGATGAGTTTTTCATGGTGCGCGTGGGAAGTCTGTTTGACATTGCCCGTATGACTCCGGATGACAAGGACAACAAAACCGGCTGGACGCCGGAAGAGCAGCTGCACCACATCTATCACGCAGTTCCGGGTCTGCTTGCCATGAAGCGGCAGATCTATAACGGAGTCATGGAAAAGCTGGAGCGCAGCCAAATTGCCGATGTTTCGCCGGACGCGCTGGATGCCGGAGAGCTTAAGCAGGTGAACCGTTTTTTCAAGTCCGAGCTGCTGCCCGTGCTCTCTCCGATCCTCATAGGCCCCAATCATCCGGTGCCGCACCTGGTTAACAAGCACCTCTATGCTGCGGCGCTGCTGGAAAATAAGAAGGGGCATAAGGCGGTTGGCATTGTTCCTGTGCCGGACAATGTGCCGCCCTATCTGCTGCTGTCTGACGGAACGCGCTTCGTGCGCACGGAGAACGTTCTCCTGCGCTGGCTGCCGACGCTGTTTGACACCTACAGTGTGAAGGAAAGCTGCATCCTCGCGGTCACGCGCAACGCAGACATCAGCTTTGACGACGAGAAATTTGAAGACAGTGATGCAGACTTCCGCCGTCAGATGAAAAAGCTTCTCAAGCAGCGCGACCACCTTGCTGTTGTGCGGCTGGAGCTGAGTGCATCGGTTTCCAAGGAATTTCAGTCGCTCCTTTCCTCGCTCGTCCGCGTTGAAACGCATCAGGTTTTCGTGGATACAAGCCCACTCAATCTGCGGTATGTGTTCCGGCTGATCGGCGAGCTGCCAAAAGACCGTTCTGCGCGGCTTCTGTATCCGGCGTATCATCCTCGCTGGGCAGAGGATCTGCTGCGAGAGCAGCCCATGCTTTCGCAGATTCAGCAGCAGGATCGGCTGCTGTTTTACCCGTATGACTCCGTGGAGCCGTTTCTGCGGCTGCTGAACGAGGCAGCGGAAAATCCGCAGGTGCTGTCCATCAAGATCACGATCTATCGGCTGGCCTCTTCCTCCAAAATTGCGCAGGCCCTATGCCGCGCAGCAGAAAACGGGAAAGAGGTTCTGGTGCTGATGGAGCTGCGCGCCCGTTTTGACGAGGAAAACAATCTCTCCTGGGCCAGGATGCTGGAGGAATCCGGCTGTCAGGTCATCTACGGCACGGAGGGCTTCAAATGCCACAGCAAGATCTGTCTCATCACAATCCGCAGCCATAACAAAACCAGCTACCTGACGCAGATCGGCACGGGAAACTACAACGAAAAAACGAACGCCATGTATACGGATCTGAGTCTGATGACGGCGAACGCCGCCATCGGTGAGGATGCGGCGGCATTCTTCCGCAACATGCTGGTAAACAAGCTGGACGGAACATATCGCGAGCTGTGCGTCTCCCCGTTCGGCATCAAGAGCATGCTTCTGCAACAAATCGACCGGCAGATTGCCTTGGGCAGGGATGGATACATCTGCATCAAGGCGAATTCCGTCACCGAGCGAGAGATCATCGACAAGCTGGCAGCGGCCTCCCGTGCCGGGGTCGAGGTGCAGCTCATCATCCGCGGCATCTGCTGTATCCTTCCCGGCATCTCCGGCGATACGGAGAACATTCATGTCACCAGTGTGGTCGGGCGCTTTCTGGAGCATGCCCGGATCTATCTGTTCGGTCGCGGTGATAGCGCCGAGGTTTACATTTCCTCTGCCGACCTCATGACGAGAAATCTCAATCGTCGCGTGGAGATCGCGTGTCCTGTGTATGATCCGCGGCTGCGCGAGCAGCTTAAATGGATACTCGATTCCCAGCTTCGCGACACGGCCAAGGCAAGTTCGCTGCTGCCGGACGGCTCATATTGCCGCAAGCACAGCGCGGTTCCGTTTGACTCGCAGGATAATTTCATGCATCAGTCGCCGCACATTCCGGCAGAACCGGCGCATGCGCCCACAGGCTTTGCAAAGCGGCTGAAGGTTCTGGCCGAAAGGATCTTCCGCATATGAAACGTTTTCTGAAAAAAGCGATAAAATAGCCAGTGTCAAAATGCCGCAAAGCATTGATAACACTGGCTTTTTAATATGGTACGCCCGACGGGATTCGAACCCACGACCTTCAGAGTCGGAGTTTTGATTTTGGCGTTTTTCATCGTTGTGTAATGTGGCGCAAAGCATTGAAAAATCAAGGTTTTTTGAATTTGCCGTTTTTTATCGTTTTGCAGAATAATTCAACTTTTCGCAATGGAGTTGAACTAAAGTTGAATTATTCTTGTGCCATATATTAGTTGATTTTGGAGCGGGTGCTTGCATTGTGTCGGCATATGTGATACTCTGTCGATGCACCCCCAAAGGTGCGGGCGCTGCACAACGGCAGGCGGTTAGCTACATCTCCGCAGAGGAGGTGAGGCAATGCGACTTACGATAACCCTATCACTGCGAAAGCTGATAGTCCAGTTTATCATAAAAAGCAAAAACCGCCACTCGGCCAAGTGACGGTCTTTGGCGGCTTTTATAGCTGCTTTTACCTAAACATACCGAGCTAACCGCGTGTCGCAGCGCTCTTTCTGCGTCTATTATAGCGCCTGCCTCGATCTATGTCAAGGCGGGCATTTTATTTATCTTCCCCGTCGCGCTTGATCGTCTCGTCTACGGCGCGGTTTATGAAGCTGTTGACGCTCTCGCCCTTGCTTTCGGCATGGGCTTTTATTATGTCTTTTTTGCCTTTGGGCATGCGGATTTGAAATACATCGTAATTTTCCTTTATGTATTTGTTGACGGCTTTCTGCTGAGCCTTTGAAGCAGGCATATAGCACCTCCTGTTATGTTGTCACCGGGCGCGCGGCGTTTTTCAGCCTCTCCCCCCATTGTGGTTTTATTGTACCACGTTTGTCTATTGAATGCAATATACATTTTCAACAATATATTGAATGCAATATTGGTGATAATGTCAATTGATATATTGAATGCAATATAGTATACTATAATCACAACAGGGAAACAAAGCCCAGCGCGAAAGCGGACGGAGTAGGCGAAAGCCGAAACAAGAGCGCCACATAAGAGCGGGATCGGATAAGGGAGATTGAGATTGCAGAGGGCATAGATGCTTAATGCCACCCGCCGCCGGGCTTCCCGGACAAACAGAAAGGAGATAACAAAATGACCATGCAGGAAATGGCAAAAAACGAGGCTGAAGTATTGGCAAAGGAAATTCAAAAGCTGCTGCCAGACGCCAGCTTAAGCGATTTGCGGGTGCTATACTTCTATCTTTTAGCGGGAACAAAGTAAATAGGAGGCATACGATGACTGACCGCGAGATACTGATAAAAGAGCTCAAGCGAGTTATGAACACAGCCAGCAACTACGAATTGCGGTGCGCGTACATCCTGCTGCTTAGTATGACACGGTAGCAAAAAGACCGGCCTTTTATAGGTCGGTCTCTTTTTTTGCGTGTACATTTTTACACATTTTCCGCAAAAAGCAGATAGCTTTCCTGTACGCTTGCGCCGGTGCGCCTGAACGAACTCAGGCCGGTGTTACTGTAGCAATTAAAGCCTCGCAGCCGGGTATTACGCTGCATAGCCCGCAGTCCTCTGCCTTCCCTGCTTTTTATTTCGCTCGGCGTGGTCTGCCGCTCGACCGCAATGCTCTTTATGGTCTGACCGTCAAAGTATCGTCTGCGTATAACGTCGCTGCATTCGGCAGGGATGGCCGCCATAGCCTCGCACAGCTCGTCGTGCAGCTGCTTCCGGTATACATCATTCTCGACGCGCTCGAAGCTTTCAGCGCCGCTAGGGTCAGGCACAGTGTCCTCAAGCGTTATGTCCTCGTCTAAGGGCGTTGACAGGCTGACCGCGTTGTTTAACGGGTCATTTGCCGCGCGGACTGTCCTCAAGCCGTATAATGCTGTGTAAGCCTTTTTCAAGTGATAGCTATACCAAGTAGTAAACGCACCGCTATCGGCTTTGTAGCTCGTCACAGCTTCGCTCATGGCTATGTAAGCCGTGCTCATGAGATCGTCAAACTCAATGTCGCATCGGAGCGGGAGCGCCGCAAGCCACCTGTTTGCCGTCTTCATTGCATAGCGCTTTATCTGCTCCCATAGCTCAAGCTGCCGCTCCCCGTTGCCGTCGCGGATAAGCTGTGCAAGTTCTTCATTCGACCTCAAACATTGTCACCGTACTCATAGCTGCAAGCAGCCGGAACGCCTATATTTTCAAGAAACATTGCCGCCTTGATCGAATCCGGCTCACGGCATATATTTATTGCACGTTCTGCATAATCATTGAAAGCGGTAATGCGTGTATCAGCATCACAAGGTCGATCCGCATACAGCGCCTCATCTTTGTGATTATCAGCGTATTTACACAGGAGCGAAAGCATGAGCGAGTTGCCTTTATGCTTGTCACAAAGCTGCTGATATTGTGCCTGGCTCATGGGTAGATCAAGTTTCAACAGGTCGGCATCTGGGTGCAGCTTGCTGCTATCCAATGCGTTCCACTCTGTTACTGCGTCGTTATGCTCCCGCTTAACTGCATCTATTCTGCGAACAGCTTCAACATGTGCCGTCTTTCGCTGCTGTTCGATCTCTGCGCGGAGTCGGTCTGCATCTACTCGCGCTATCATTTCCTTTTGCTGCTTGTCTTTCAGATCATGTTCCAGCGCTTTAAGCGCCTCAAGTTTGTCCATATACTTCGTAACTGCGTTGTAAACTCCGTTTTTAAAATTCATGTTTTTTGTCCTTTCAGTTAAAATTAATATCAACCGCATACAATTGCTCGCTAAAGGTTTTCAGCGTGATTGCATCTGTATGCAGATGTATTCATGTGATATCATTCGACAGCATCCGAAACAAGTTCCCCTATATCAAAACCGTCGTTTTTAATGCCCTCAATAATTAGCTCATAAAGCGACATGCTCAGAGCATCGAAACCTTGCGTTGATATCGGATAGTCGATAATGCGTCGCCCGTCGGGAGTGTGTGCGCCGTGAGTAAAAAGGTAGTCAAACGCTCCCTGCGTTGTATAGAATTTATCGCCGCCTTCCACGATGAACACGGTGCGATCTTCGGTGCTGTCCTTAAAAAACTGTTTCAGCGCCGCTATACGTTCGTTAATTGTTGCCATTAAGATTATCCCTCCATCGCTCAAGCTCACGCAGCTGCTCCAATATATCGGCGTGCTCGCTTAGCTTTAGCGAATACTCTAACATCGTCCGAGCGGCTGTTATCCTTGCCTGCGTTTGTTCGTCCTCGTCCTCCACTATCGTGCGCAGAGTGCGCAGAGCCGGGCTTAACGTCTGCTGTGCCTGCCTTGCAGCCTCGCGCACCAGCTCCCTGCAAGCGAGATTGTAGCGCTCTTTAAACTCGGCATCCTTCATGTATTCGCGCAAGGTGCTTTCACCTATACCGGCAAGAGCGGCGGCCTCCGCCTGTGTACGGCTCACCAGCAGCGCCGACAGCGCTTTTTCTCTTTTGGGTGTCAAATTACCTATTCACCCCCTTTACAAGCGTCAAAAATCGCCGATTTCCTGTTATAAAGCCTCATCCAGTCTGTAAGGCGCATTGTTACCAGCCATTGCTGCCTGTTGCGGCGGTGAAACAGTGCCGGTACACCGTCGTTAAACCGCTCTGAGTCGGCTATAGACTGCTGCATTGCCGCAGGCACGTTGAGCTTCTCGACGCGCTTGCATTCGATATGTACGCCCGGCAGGCCGACAAGATCGGGTACAGTCCCGAAGGACAGAGATCCTCCGCGCCGTATCTCGTAGCCGTATTTACGCAGCTCCGATGCAAGCTCCCGCTCGCCGTCAGCGCCTTTGCGTTGTGATCTATTGCTCATCAATCGTTCTCCGTGTGATCGCATCTGCATACATCTGCATACAGATGCATGCATGTGATATCATATGCTTTCAAAAAGCGGTGGGTTTTGTTATCAAGTGTCTGTTTTGCTTTCGTTTGCTTTTGGTCGGTTAAATTCGGTTTCGGTCGGTTAAATTCGGTTTTATCCGCTTTTTAATGATATCCGAAAACCTCATGAGGTCACCGCTCGCACACGTGCACGCGCGCGCGTTGTTTGCGCGCTTGCGCGCTCTGTGTCTGTTTCTTTTTCTTCTTCTATTTCTTCTTCTATTTCTTTTTCTCTAAGGTACCCTATAGGTGACCATAGGGTACCTATAGGGGGGCTATTCTTCATCGTTCCAGCGCTTACGAGCTCCGCTGCGTCCGGCCTGTACTTGCTTTTCGTAATCGTCAAATGCCTCGTCAATATACGGTTTCATCGTGCAGAACACAACATTTGCAAGCGGATCAAGTTCAGGGAATGAACCGTCATCAAAATACGCAAAAGCAGCTTTTAACCCTTTGCCGACAGCCTCATCGGGGATCGAGTCTATAGTTGCCTTGCTGCTCAAAAAGCACTTAAACCAAGTAGGGCGTTTACTCATTTGTTTCTACCTCTCATAACTCCAGTATTTCTTGTCCGTTCTCCTGCGCCTCAAGCTCCTTAAGCCTGTCCTTCATGGCACGGAGCGTTTTCCTGTTGGTGACCATTCGGGCGTCTGCCCGGTGTATGTATCTGCATATCTCGTACCGCTCGCAATCGGGCGACGGCAAAAAGTACCCGTTGTCCGACGAAAGGATCATTGAGCCATTTCTTCGTTCGCATTCTATGATCTTTCTCACCTGTCGTTCACTCACGCCTACGAGCCTCGCAAGCTCGCGCATGGGCAGCGCGTTAGCCTCGCCCTCAAGCAAAAAGGCTTGAACTCCGCGTCGTTTGATGTTAGACTGGTCAATGAAAGTTGTGTTCGCAGATACGCTTTCGTTTGCCTGTTCGGGTGTTGCAGCATCCGAGCGGGCTTTTTCATTTTCTATCACTGTGCCATGCCTCCGTTTACCGCGCTCATCGCATCGAGCTTGTCTATCAGCATGGGAACGTTGACTTTATAGGTCTTGCCGCTGTAGAAGCCAGGCAGCTCGCCCGCTCTGAGCATTTTTCTGAGCTGAAACTCGGTTATTATCCCGCGTTCTGCCGTCTGTCTGATGGTTAGATATTTGTCGTAATCTTTCACGCGATTACCCTCCTGATTAATCTATTTCATTTGCCGTGCGGTATCATACCACAGTTTATGGGGTCAAAAATCCCACTTTTGTCTCAACTTTTTCTCATTTTTATGCTTCTGCGTATATTATACGATATTGTTTTTGCGCTTAGCAACTTCAAATTGTGTACACGCCATTCTTAAAGTTTTTCTTGCTTTTTCGTTCCATTTAGATTATACTTGGAACATAAATCTAAGTCAACGAAAACGTTCCACATTTGTCATATTGGGAACATTTTTGCTTTTGAAAGCTGAGGTTACTATGTATAGGAACATTATAGGAGCTCGAATAGGCCAATTACGGGAACAAAACAAAGAAACACAGAACACTTTATCAGAAGCAATTGGGGTTAACCGAAAAACAGTTGACAACTGGGAGCAAGGCATACGAGAAATTAAAGCTCCAGATATTATAAAACTGGCTCAGCACTTTGACGTCAGCGCTGATTATCTGCTTGGACTCTCTGATATATCTTCTGCAAACGCCAGTATGGTAAGCGCTCACAGATATACTGGACTGAGCGAAAAGGCTTTAGAATTTTTGAACTTTCTTTGTGACAAAGACGAAAACGGGATATATCCCGCTGGGTTTACCGACGATGATATCTGCTACCCTCTATTAGTTGTCGACACTCTTTTCCAAAACGGTGACGATTTATTCCTTACTTTAGTATACATTAGCGATGCGATAAGTGAGATGAATTCTCCCGACGTGGAATTAGAAGATATAGAGAAAGCACGCAATTCTATAAGAAGTGACTATAGGCTCGATATAACATCTAAACACGATTTAGGCCGATTAAGGTTGGCTTACGCAAAAGATAGCCTTTCGTACCAAATAGATAAGCTCGTAGGCGATTTAATACTAAAGGATAGAAATAAGCATGAGCAAGAAATCATAGATAAGGCTAAGGCGGAATGCATTGCCAAAAACAGAGCTGACACCGAAAGGAATATTAACAATGGCTAACATTCAAGCCCGGAGAGACAAGGGCGGCAAGCTGATCTCCTACTCTGTCCGTGTGCATCGCGGCATAGGCGCGGACGGGAAGCCGCTCAAGCCCTACACGGCCACCTTCAAGGTATCGCCGACGTGGACGGAGAAAAGCGCGCGAAAAAAGGCCGAAGCTTTCGCCGCGACCTTTGAAAAAGAATGCCGCGAGGGTGTGACCTCCGACAGCCGTATGAAGTTTGAGGAATACTGCAAGTATGTGCTTGAACTTAAAGAGCGGCGCGGAGATAAGCACACGACCATTGCAGACTACAGAAGCATGACACCGCGTATCTACCCCGCTATAGGGCATATAAAGCTCCGTGAGCTGCGTCCTGATCATCTTAACGCGTTTTATTCACAGCTGGCGCAAAGCGGCTCAAACAGGCGCACAGGCGGAACACTCAGCAACTGCACGATACGCAGATACCACCGTTTCATTTCGATTGTCCTGTCTCAAGCCGTCAAAGAGGGACTTATACCCATGAACGTCGCCGCAAGGGCGGAGCCGCCTAAGGTCGAAAAGCACGAGCCTAATTATTTGCAGCCCGCAACGATCCCGCTCATGCTGGACGCTTTGGAGCGGGAGCCTTTAAAATGGCGTATGCTTGTCCATCTAATGCTTGTTACCGGCGCACGGCGCGGCGAGATACTCGGCCTCAAATGGGAAAATGTCGATTTTGACAATTCACGCATATACATATGCCGGTCGATATCCTACACGCCTGATCGCGGAGTTTATGAGAGCACCCCGAAAACCGCAAGCAGCAAGCGCTATGTATCGCTGCCGCAGGAGACTATGCAGATGCTTAAGCAGTACAGGACATGGCAGAGCAGCGAGATACTGCGTCTCGGCGAGTATTACCGCAGACAGGGTTTTGTATTCTCGCAGGATAACGGCGCTCCCATGTACCCGGACAGCGTGACAACATGGCTTGACCGCTTCAGCAGGCGTTGCAGTCTGCCGCATATCACGCCTCACGCCCTCAGGCACACCATGACGAGCCTTTTGATATTCAATGGCGTTGATATTGTCAGCACAGCTAAACGGCTCGGACACTCTCAGGTGTCGACCACCAGCGATATATACGCGCATGTTATCGAGCAGGCCGACAAGAAAAACGCGGATATACTCGGTGATATTCTCTTGAAAAAGGCTTGAATTTTTAAAGCGAGTTGAATTAAAGTTGAATTATCGCCCGATTTAAGCCCTTAAAAAGCATAAAAACAGCCAGTGTCAAAATGCCGCAAAGCATTGATAACACTGGCTTTTTAATATGGTACGCCCGACGGGATTCGAACCCACGACCTTCAGAGTCGGAGTCTGACACTCTATCCAGCTGAGCTACGGGCGCATTTATAATGCCCAAATATTATAGCAAATCGCACAGCCGATGTAAAGCAGTTATTTTCGACGGAACGCGACATTCTCTTGACGCGGCGGCGAAAAAATGCTACTGTGTTCCGGGTGATAATTATGGAAACATGGGACGCATACGACGTTGACAGAATACCGACCGGAAAAAGCGTAATCCGAGGCGAGAAGCACCCGGAGGGGCTTTACCACATGGTCGTGCACGTCGCGATCTTCAGCACGGACGGCAGACTGCTCATCCAGCAGCGCTGCACACAAAAGGTCACATTTCCCGAGAAATGGGACGTCACCGTCGGCGGCAGTGCGCTTTCCGGCGAGACGAGCCGACAGGCAATGCGCCGCGAGCTGCGCGAGGAGCTTGGGCTTGACGTCGACTTTTCCGACCTTCGGCCGCGGCTGACGGTGAACTTCGAGGACGGCTTCGACGACTACTACATCATTGTGAAGGACATTGAGCTTTCCTCGCTTGTTTTTCAGGCCGAGGAGGTCATGGACGCGCGCTGGGCGACGCTCGACGAGGTCATGTCGATGATCGATTCGGGCGAGTTTATCCCGTACATGAAAAGCTTCATCGCATTTCTGTTCGAGATGCGAAACGGAGTTGACAACCTGAATATATAAAGTTGCACCGCACGGGGGATAACCGTGCGGTGCGTTTGTATTTTGTGGGGCAT
>OGQZ01002497.1_pt1 | contig 12649 bp, 12 predicted proteins | sample 1553321 | NCBI WGS metagenome assembly OGQZ01 (sample SAMEA2579958, study PRJEB22360) | human gut metagenome | reverse complement strand
GATGACGATACGAGGATATCATAGTCTAAAAATTGCGGCGAAGCCGCAACCCCGAACCTGTTCCCCGCCAAATCTCCCTACTGCGCGTACCCTCTCTCTCATGCTATAATAGAGCAATATATAGGAGGTACTATGCGGACAGTTTATATAGCTTTATTCGTGACCGTGCTGGATCAGCTGGTGAAATGGATCGTCCAGCAGCACATGGTCTGGGGAGAATCGATCCCGCTCATTTCCGGGGGATTTCATCTGACCTACATTATCAATCCCGGTGCGGCCTTCGGCATTCTGGCGTATCAGAGATGGTTTTTCCTTGCGATCGTCATCCTGCTCTTTGGGGCGTTCTTCTTCTTCCGGAAGTGCATCCCGGAAGAGCCCCGCTATTTCCCAGCGGCGATCGGTATGCTGCTCGGAGGGGCTTTGGGAAATGCCATCGACCGCGTGCGCATCAGCGGGGTGGTGGACTTCTTCGATTTCCGCATCTGGCCGATTTTCAATGTAGCAGACATTTTCATCTGTGTCGGCGTGGCACTGATTGTATTTTATTTTTGGAGAAATAAAGCATGAGTGAGAAAGTATACGTCGTGACCGAGCAAGAAGCAGGCGAACGTCTCGACCAGTTCCTGAAAGAGGCCTCCGGGCTCACCCGTTCCGAAGTACAGAAATGGATCAAAGACGGCCGTGCGCTGCTCGCCGATGGCAAGATGATCCGTCCGAATTACCATGTGCAGGCAGGCGATCAGATTTCCTTTTCATGGGAAGAGAAGAAAGAGCTCACGCTCATCCCACAGGACCTTCCGCTTGATATCCTTTACGAAGATGAGCACATGCTGGTCATCAACAAAACACGCGGCATGGTCGTGCATCCCGGCTCGGGAAATCCGGACGGCACACTGGTGAATGCCCTCCTCTATCATGTCGGCCCTTTGCTTTTTGAGGCCTGCGAAGATCCCATCCGCCCGGGCATTGTACACCGCCTTGACAAGGATACCTCAGGCGTCATGGTCGTCGCAAAGTCGAAGGAAGCCTTCCCTGTGCTGAAGGAAGAAATCGCGACCCACGAAGCGGAGCGTCACTACGTCGCTCTCGTCCATGGGCAGATGGAAGGAAATACGGGTGTCATCCGGTTCCCCTTGGGACGCAGTACGAAAGACCGTATGAAATGGGACGTCCAGCCTAAGACCGGCAAGCATGCCGTCACTCACTTCCGCGTGCTCGAATTCATGCCGCACTACTCATGGATCGAGTGCAAGCTGGAAACCGGACGCACCCACCAGATCCGCGTCCATATGGCACACATCCGCCATCCCGTCGTGAATGATCCGCTCTACGGCTGGAAGAAAGACCATTTCCCCATCGAAGGTCAGGCGCTCCATTCGTGGACACTCGACATTCGCCATCCTGTGACAGGTCAGGCGCTCCACTTCGAAGCGCCAATCCCCGCAGATCTTGCACTCTGCCTTCAGATGGCGAGAAAAGGGGAAATGTAAAGCGCGTGTTTTTCTGGAGGGAGCCTTGTATTTATCAATCCCTAGCTACTTAAGTTTGAAAGCAGGGATGAGTGGCTAGGGATTGGGGATTAGGAGTGACTAGTGACTGGTGACTGGTGACTTAAATGCCACCTTCGTGCATCGCCCTATTTATACTCCGCGGCGCTTCTATGTTTTTATGCGCCGCACCACCATTTCTCATTTCTCATTCAAGCGAAGCTTTCAAACGGAATCAAAGGGCAGCACATCCAAGGGGCTAACCCAGTCCCCAGTCCCTAGTCCCTAGTCACCAGTCACTAGTTCCCCGAAAGCCGAAAGGAGAATTTCTATGATTACACGTACCATATCCGTTCCGGGATTTCGCATCGGCACGGCGGAAGACCGTGTGGGCCTTACAGGCGTGACCGTCATTCTGGCGCCGGAAGGCGGCGCGACCGCGGGAGTCGATGTGCGCGGCTGCGCACCGGGGACGCGGGAGACAGATCTTCTCTCCCCAGAGAAAACGGTGCAGCAGATCCACGCGGTCGTCCTTTCCGGCGGCTCCGCCTTTGGCCTCGAAGCTGACAGCGGCGTCATGAATGCTCTGGCAGAAGACGGCGTCGGATTCCCCGTAGGGCCGGTTTCTGTACCGATCGTCTGTGGCGCGGTGCTCTTCGACCTTATGATCGGTGATCCGAAAGCCCATCCCGATCTTGCCATGGGATACAAGGCAGCGAAGCGGGCGGATGTGATATTTCCCGTCGGCTGCTACGGCGCAGGGACAGGTGCGACGGTCGGCAAGCTCAAAGGCGCAGAACATGCCATGAAGAGCGGCGCAGGTTATGCCGAGATTTCCCTCGAAAGTGGATTCTGTGTCGGGGCTTACATGGCAGTCAATGCGTGCGGCGAAGTATACGACAAAGAGACTACGCTCGCCGGTATTCTTTCCGATGATGAGAAAACCATCCTTTCCTCGCATGACCTCATGCTCGCCGGATTCAAGCGCATCTTAGGCGGCAATACGTCCATCGGCTGCGTCGTAACGAATGCAAAACTCACCAAAGCGGAGTGCAAAGCGGTGAGCGGTATGGCACATGATGGCTTTGCCAGATCCATCCGCCCCGTCCATACCACGATGGATGGGGATACGGTTTTTACCATGGCATCCGGCGAGATCGCTGCGCCTGTCGATACGGTGGGCTATCTTGCGGAAGAAGCCATCCGCCTTGCTGTTCTTGATGCGGTCAAGAGCGCGGAATCGATGGGTACTCGCCCTGCGTATGCGGATATAGCGGGCGGGGAGTAGAGCGTGCGCCTTAAGGAAACACTGATTAAATCTGACAACGATTGAATCAGTGTTAGCCCGTGGGGCGGGGCGCCCTTTGATTGCGTTTGAAAGCCTCGCTTGAATGAGAAATGCGAAATGGTGGTGCGGCGCATAAGACTATAGAAGCGCCGCGAAGTATAAATAATGGCAATGCCCGAAGATGGTATGTAGTCACCAGTCATCAGTCACTAGTCACCAGTGACTTGCGGCTCCTAGTCCCTAGTCCCTCATCCCTGCTTTCAAACTTCCTTATTTCCCCACAGGCGGTCAAATTGACATTTCCCTTCGTATCGCATACAATAGATATGTACCCTTGGGGATGTACCGGTTTCGACAGGAGATTCTGGGACATAAACAGCGAGTCGGGATCCCACCTTCCCGTTAAACGGTGGAAAAACCTAAACGCAAAACGTGATTTTGCATTAGCAGCCTAATCTGCTAATGTCCCCTGCGGTTTTCCTATGACCGCAGGCTGACATCAACCAATAGGATAGAGCGGAAGGAGGCTTGGGACTTTCGCTTCGAAACCAATCCTAAGATCGGCAAAGGCAGTTTGTTCCTGTACGATACTTTGCTTAAATCGTAAAACAGTGAACTGCACTCGGAGAAGTTTATGGGACAGGCTTTTTGGACAGGGGTTCGACTCCCCTCATCTCCACCAGCCAGTGATAGAATCGCAGCGATGCGATTCTTTTTTTATTGGTTCCTATCATTCGGTTGCAACAGGAGCCATGCATAGAGACGATGTAGGGGATATTGACTTTGTTTGGGAAACGCTGGGGACATGGTGCCGGATGGGAAGAAGACATAAAAAGAAGCAACCATAAATGCTGGTGGCGAGGGTTATGGCTCAACCACTGCTACTACCGCTAGACCTACACTTACTCGTCCTAGCGGAGATACAGGTGCTTCTAACAATAATATAGATAGACCGTCGAAAAATGTCAATACAAAGTCTGCTTTAAACTTTGCCATCGAATATAAGAAGAAAGCAGACAAGCTGAAAGAGCAATTCGATATATCTTTGACTCTGCGCTGTTTTATAACATAAAAAGCCGCTGCATCACCGATTAAAATAGGGTCTACGCGAGTGGGTCATCTGATGATGACCGCTTTAGATACTCCCGATAACCTGACGGTTCATAGAGCCGACACTAACGGTGAAGCAACCGCTTCTACTGTCATTGTAGCAGAAGTGCTTGATGGGATCAAAGAGAGAAATAACGTTTCATAGGTAGTAAAAGATAATCAAACTATGACGATAACACTTTCTTGACTAAGAATATGCTGTCTAGTTGGAAACGCATTAAATGCATTATTCTATAACGTAAAAAAGGAGGAGACTTAACGATGCTCCCGTCTGAGGGGTACGAAAAAACTGCATCGAATAAGTCTCCTTTTACGATTACTATAGCGGAAATGCTTAATGGAATCAAGGATAGAAATAACGTTCTGTATGTAGTAAACGGTAAGCTGAACTACATTGCTAATACTTTCTTAACTTGGTAGCCTTTTTTTGCGAGATGTTCGCTGAATTGACATTTCTCGATATTCATGCTACAATTCAAATAGAGAACATTCGATGTTACAAAAGGAGGTACCAACCATGATCCAGATGATTACAGGCACAGAAAATTTCGACAAGGCGCTGGAAAAGGGGGATATGATCGCCGGCTTCAGCGCACCATGGTGCGGCCGTTTACTACCAGGGGGCGGCTACGGCCGCCGCCTGCAGCCGATGATCGTGAAGCTGTCGGAGGAGATCGACATCCCGATCTACGGCGTGAATATCGATGAGGATGAAGCGCTGGCAGAGCGCTATCACATCGAGACGATCCCGGATATCGTGTATTTCAAGGACGGAAAACCGGTGGACAGCATCATCGGCTATGGCAATGTGGGGTATCCGGAGCTCAAGGCGTTCGTAGAGAAGAATCGGGGGTAGTGGCTGGGGTTGGTGACTGGGTGATAGATATCAGACGTCAGATTTCAGGCATTCCGCTTTTTTCTAGGACATCAGCGTTTCCCTAGCCCCTTCCTCTGGAAGGGGCAGGCGAGCGCAGCGAGTCGGGGTTGGCTCGTGGGGCGTGCCGTTCCTTGGCCCTTGATGAGAGCTCTGCTTGAATGAGAAATGAAGGTGGCACCTTCGCCGCGGATATATGGGGCGATGCCCGAAGGTTAGTGGATAGCAGGTTTCCCGTTTAGGAATACCAAACATGGACTGACTGCGAATGACAAAGATTTCTCGCTTCGCTCGAAATGACGATACGCGGGAGTTTGATGTCTCCTAGTCTCCTAACTTCCTAACCCCTAGTCCCCAATCTCCAGTCCCCAGTCACTAGTCACCAGCTACTCATCTTTTAGACAGACCTTCTGGTCTGTCTTTTTATTTTTCTTCCTCTTTTCTAAGGCTGCGTGGTAAAATAAAAAGAAAATTCAGAAATGAGGAGACACCATGAGAGAGGACGAGGTGGATTCCCTGGTGAGGCTGGGGAAGGACTATCTTCATATACGAAATTACGATAAAGCGATGGAGTATCTGGGGCATGCCGTGATGCTGGGCAAAACGAATGCGGCGCAGGATCTCTATGCGCTCGGCGAGCATTTCTTGGCAGAGAAAAACTACAAGAAGGCAGAGGAGGCTTTCCAAATGCTGGCAGATCGCGGGCATGGGGAAAGCTGTCTCATACTTGGAGAGATGTGTGAGAAGGGTCTTGGCCGCCAGCGGGATTATCAGGCGGCCTTTGGCTTCTATAGCGAAAGCTTCCAGCAGGGAGTCGACCGGGGGGCGTACCGGGCAGGGATGCTCATGCGTGAGGATGCGCTTCGGGTGGCCGAGGTGCGAGACATCGCACTTACCTGGCTGGAAGAGGCGATCAAGGCGGGGATCTATGAAGCATATGCGGTGGTCGGGGATCTTTACAGCGAGCATTTCACGGCGGGCTCGACGCCGCGAGATGATCAGGAGGCATTTTCATGGTACATGAAGGGGGCGATGCGCGGCGATGCGCTGTGCCTCTTTCGCGTGGCGGTGTGCTTCGCCGAGGGCTATGGGACGAAGCAGGATATCCCGCGTGCGCTTCGCCTCTATCGGCAGGCGGCGGATGCCGGGAGTGCGCTCGCCTGCCGGCAGCTTGGGGAGATGTATGCGGCTGGTATTCACGTGCATCGTGAGATCCGAAGGGCGCTTACGTGGTTTCTTCGCGCCTATGAGCTGGGGGATCAGGAAGAGAAAAGAGCGGCTGCGATAGGGATGCTGCGCGTGGTGCAGGCGTATATCGATACGCCGCGCTATGAGGAGGTCGAAGAGCTTCTCCATTCCTTTCTGGAGAAGCTTTATGCGGCGGGAGATACGAGCTGTCTCTTTGCACTTGCAGATATCGAGCGACGCCGGGGACGGATGGATCTCTATCTGAAGGATCTGGAGATGGGGATGCAGGCAGGGCATGACAGCTGCCGTGAGCGCTGGGTGCAGTACTATATGAATGAAGTGGTGACGGAGCTGCGGGTACTGGAGCCGATATTTGACGAGCTCGCCGAAAGGCGGGGCGAGAGAAAGTTCTTCGATGATTATCTTGCGCATACGAGGCATGCGGCTTCTTGCTGCGAGAAGGCGGCAAAGGCGGGCAGCCCGGAGGCCTGGGCGCTCCTTGCGTATCTCTATCTCTACCATGGCGCGGATATCGGGAAGAGAAATGCGGATTTTCTGGAGGCTGCGGCGAATGGAAGAAATGCACGGATCATGGATATGGATCTCTTTCTGTGGACGTACTTTGCGGGTCCCTCCGGAGAGGAGCAAGGAGAGCTTCATAACGAGAATCCTTTGAAAGCGTTCCGGTTTGCGCAAAAGATGGCAAAGAAGCGGAATGAGGATTTCTATGAAGTGCTGGCGGATTACTATCGACGCGGATATGGGACAGAGCCGAATCCCCAAATGGTGGAACGGTATCTGGATAAAGCGGCTAAAGTGAAAGAAAAGGGGAAAAGGAAATGACATTTACATCTTATATCGATCAAGTCAGAGCGGAAAGACCGCTTGTGCATCACATCACGAATTATGTGACGGTCAATGACTGTGCGAATGCCTGTCTTGCGATCGGTGCATCGCCTGTCATGGCTGATGCGGTGGATGAAGCGGAGTCGATGGTCTCCATCGCGCAGTCGCTGGTGCTGAATATCGGGACGCTGAATGTGACGAAGGTCGAAGCGATGATGGTGGCAGGCCGCAAGGCGAATGCGCTCGGTATTCCAGTCGTTTTTGACCCTGTCGGCGTGGGGGCGACGCCTTTCAGAAATCGTATGGCGGCTGAACTCATGCGTCAGATCCGGATGGCGGTCGTGAGAGGAAATATTTCCGAGATCTGCTCTCTGGGAGGAGAGGCGGCGCGGACCAAGGGGGTCGATGCGGGTCAGGCAGATGTCAAGGTCGCGGAAGAGGTCGCTTCGATGCTGGCGAAGAAATGGCATGCGACGGTCGTCATCAGTGACAAGACGGATATTATCACAGATGGGAAAAGGGTCATGCATATCCGAAACGGCTGCCCGGAGATGTCGGATATCACGGGTTCCGGCTGCATGTGTACCACACTCGTCGGTGCGTTTGTCGGTGCGCATCCGGAGGATCCCTTCGGCGCCTCTGCCGCGGCGATGCTCTCGATGGGGATCGCGGGCGAAAGAGCCTGGAGATCATATGGGCATCAGGGGATTGGCCATTTCCACATGGGCATCCTGGATGAGCTTGGTAGCATGAGCGCCTCTGTCATGGAAGCGGAGGGCAAGTATGACATCTTTTGATCTTACGCTCTACCTCGTGACTGACCGGCGTATGCCCAAAGAAGGATTTGAAACTGTCGTCGAAGAGGCGATCCGGGGCGGCGTGACGCTCGTGCAGCTTCGCGAAAAGGAAGGGGACACGGGCCTGCTCTATGAACGGGCGCGCAGGCTGAAAGAGGTGACGGATCGCTATCATATTCCCCTCATCATCGATGACCGCATCGACATCATGCTGGCGGTGGATGCAGCGGGTGTCCATGTGGGACAGAGTGATATGCCGGCGGCCCTCGCGAGACGGATGATTGGACCGGATAAGATCTTGGGCGTCTCAGCTGCCAATCTCACCGAGGCGCTGAAGGCAGAAGCAGACGGCGCAGATTACCTCGGCGTTGGTGCAATGTATCCCACGAAGACGAAGATGGATGCTGACTTCACGACCAGAGAGATGCTGGAGGCGATCAAGCGCAGCGTCCATATCCCCGTCTGCGCCATCGGTGGTATCAATGAGAAGACCATCCCTGACTTCAAAGGAAGCGCGATCGACGGCTTCGCCATCGTCTCTGCCATCATGGCGAGCGAAGAGCCAAAGGCAGCCGCGGAAAAGCTAAAACGGATGATCGGGCAGACGCTTGGGGCAGAATGAGGTTAGAAATGTGAAATAGGAAATGAAGGGCGGCGCGCAATAATGGGAGGCGCCGCTTTTTTGTTGGAATGAGTGGCTGGTGACTGGTGACTAGTGACTAGGAGACTAGATGAAATCAGACTCTCGTACCTCATCTGTCTTTCATACCGCCAGTGCCCTATCCGCCCCTACGGGCACCTTCCCCTCGAGGGGAAGGCTAAATCGGTACGGCGAAGCCGCCACTGCAACCCTGAAGTTTGAAAGCGGGGATTGGGTTTACGAAACTCTTCCCCGCTGAGCAGCCCCTTAGAGAAGGGGCGCGCCAAAGGCGCAGGATGGATCCTCGTGGCGGTTTGAAAACCAATGTGGAGCTATCCGTCTCACATACATGTCATTTTGAGCGAAGCGAGAAATCTTCTTTGCAGACCGATAAACGAAGGATGTGTGAAAGCAGAAATACGTAGCACCAAGGCGTTGTTTCCCTGTCCATGCTTATGTGATACTGACCTGAGCGTAATAAAGACCCTCGGTAGCGCTTTCGATGACGATACGGGAAAGGGATACCCCCCCAAAAAAGTTTGAAAGCAGGGGGGACTAGTGACTGGTGACTAAGAGACTGGGAGACTAGAAGACATCAGACTCTTGTACCTCATCTGTCTTTTATACCGCTAGTGCCCTATCCGCCCCTACGGGGCACCTTCCCCTCGAGGGGAAGGCTAAATCGGTGCGGCGAAGCCGCCACCTTCATTTCTCATTCGAGCAGAGCTTCCATCCAGAGTCAAGGGGCGCTCCGCCCACGGGCTAACCCATGATTCTATTTCCTCTTGACCTGCACTACAGAGTAGTATAAAATAAGGTTTGATATTGGCTTTATATTCGATAGGAAAGGCCGATCTGCCCTTGGGTAGATTCAGAGGAGGATGCAGAGTGAAGTATTTTTTGATTGGTTTGACAATGGTTGTTTCCTTACTGGTGATCGTAGTCGTCGTAGCTCAGGAATCCAAGCAGGCGGGAATGGGCTCGGCCATCGGCGGCGGCGCGGAAGGCGCTGTGGGCGGCAAAACCAGAGGTAAGGATGCTGTACTCTCCAAGTTCACGGTGGTATTTGGCATTGTCTTTGCTGTGCTTTGTCTCGTGCTTGGAAGATATATGAATACTTTCTGATGAAAAGAAAAGGGGCTTGCATAGAAGCAAGCCTTTTTTTATTAAGAGGGTGACTAGGGCTTAGTAGCCAGCGATTAGGGCAACCCTGTTTTGCCCGTTGCCAGCGAGCAGCGGCCAATTCATACAGGAGAACAACAATGGAAGAGAAGAAAACGCTTTTATCTTATAAGCCGGGGACGATCCTGCAGGGCGTATACAAGTCGTATGGCCGGTTCGGATTTTTGATCACCGATGACGACCACGAGGATGTGTATATTTCCGACCGCGACCACTTGAATGCGGTGAATAATGATACCGTCGAAGTGAAGACGATGAAGAGCGAGACGGGCCGCCACAATACGGAGGGCCGTGTCATGAAGGTCTTAGAGCGTGCCAATGATACCTTCATCTGCACCTATGAGATGCTGAAGGATGGCGGCGAAGCCGTGCCGATCGACGAGAAGGTGGATATGTACATCGAGATCCCCGAGGGACAGGAAATGGATGCCACCACGGGGGCGCGTGTCATCGTCGAAGTCACTCGCTGGCCGGGGGAATGGACGGATGCGGAGGGCCGCGTGATGGAAGTCATCGGATACAAAGGCGATAAGGGGCTTGATATAGATATCATCGTCGCGCAGCATCGTCTGCCGCATGAATTCTCGGAAAAGGTACTGGATGAGGCGGAAAATCTGCCGCGGGATATTCAGATGGAAAAGGGCCTTACCGATTTCAGAAAACTCCCGATCGTCACCATCGACGGGCCTGACTCGAAGGATCTGGATGATGCGGTTTACTGCGAGAAGAAGGCAAACGGGCATTTTGAGCTGTCTGTCCACATCGCGGATGTGTCGCGCTATGTGACGAAGGGGTCTCTACTTGATGACGAAGCCTATCGCCGCGGCACCAGCGTATACCTAGCGGACCGCGTCATCCCGATGCTGCCTTTCCAGCTGTCGAATGATCTCTGCAGCTTAAACCATGACGAAGACCGCTATGCGATGTCCTGCGTGATGGATGTGTCGCCGGATGGCAAGGTGAAGACCGAGCTGGTCACGCCGTCCATCGTGCGAGTGGCACGCCGCTGCAATTATCCGGAAATCAATAAGGCCTTCCACGAGGGCATTATGCCGGAGGATCTTTCCCACTTCATGCCGATGCTCGAAGCCCTGAAGGCGTGCGCGGATGCCCTTCGCGCTGACCGCACCCGCCGCGGTGCGCTTGACTTCGATTTCCCGGAATATAAAGTCATTCTCGATGAAGAGGGGACACCGCTTCGCATCGAGAAGCGCATCAGAAGTGACGCGGAGAAGATGATCGAAGATGCTATGATCGCGGCGAATGAAGCGGTGGCGCGTTTCCTGGAAAAGACTGGACACACATCGATTTACCGCGTGCATGAGCATCCGGATGAGGAGAAACTGAATTCCCTGAAGCGTCTCATCGCCATCATGGGACTGAATCTCTCCATCCCGAAGGATCCGGAGCCGAAGGATATCCAGAAGCTCTTGGAAACGGTGAAGGGAGAAGACATCGAAGCGGTCGTGCAGGTGATGACGCTGCGGAGCCTTCCGCAGGCCTGCTACAGCACGGAAAATGCCGGACACTTTGGGATCGCGAGCGAATGCTACACGCACTTCACCTCGCCGATCCGCCGCTATCCGGACCTGATGGTACATCGCCTCATCCGGCAGGCGATTTCTGATGGCCTCTCCAAGGCAGAGCTCAAGAAACAGACCGAGTTCCTCCTGCGCGCGGCTGACCACTGCTCGGAGACCGAGCAGAATGCGACCGACACCGAGCGTGATGTCGATGACCTCAAGATGACAGAGTACATGGTGCCCTTCGTCGGCGAGCCATTCGATGCGCATGTGACCGGGGTCACCCGCTTCGGCGTCTTTGTGGGTCTTGACAATGGCGTAGAAGGCCTCGTCCACATCGACTCCATGGATGATGACGAATACATGTATCAGGAAGATACGATGACCTTGAAGGGCCGCTTCTCCGGGACGACCTATTCCATGGGGATGCCCGTCCGCGTGACCCTTGTCAAAGCGGATAAGGAACGCCGCGAAGTCGACTTCATTATGGGCGAGATCCATTCCCCGCTGAATCTGGAAAAGAAAACCAGAGCATCTGCGAAATCCAGATCACATTCGAAAAAGAAAATGAAGAAGGGGAAGAAGTGATTGGCGACGAGTAACTGGTGACTGGTGACTAGTGACTAGGGATTAGGATATTTCCTTTATAAGCCCGCTTTCCCTCCTTCCTTTGGAAGGAGATGTCCCGAAGGGGCGGAGTGTGCAAGCGAACTGGATTTTTAGGAGCAAACCGACGCGAAAATCCAGTGAGACGCTATTTCGAGCAAAGCGAGATGTTGGCTTCGCGAAGCGGGCTTATCACACATCGCGCGGGCCAACCCCGCCTAGCAGCGCTCGGCTGCCCCTTCCAGAGGAAAGGGCTCGCCGGAAGAGCATCTGGCAAGTCATGTACCACATTGCTTTATACAAAACTCACGGCGCTTCCAAATTTGATGCGCCGTACCTTCACTTCTCACTCCTAATTCCTCACTTGAAACTATGTATTGCATGAAAATTGACCAACATCCGTAAAGGAGAGATACATGGCCGAGAAAAAAACGGCACCGCCGATTGCGCTCAATCGGCAGGCACATCATAACTATTTCATCCACGAGACGTATGAATGCGGCATCGCACTTACCGGCACGGAAGTGAAATCCATCCGCGCGGGCAAGGCGAACCTGCGTGACAGCTTCGCCCGTATCCAAAAGGGCGAAGTCTACCTGTGGAATGCACATATCAGCCTCTATGAGCAGGGGAATATTTTCAACCACGACCCGCTTCGCACCAGAAAGCTGCTTCTGCACAAGAAGGAAATCCGAAAGATCGGGATGCAGCTGAAGACAAAGGGCTATACCTTGGTCCCGCTCAAGATGTACTTCAAGCACGGCAAAGTCAAAGTGGAGATCGGTGTCGCAACGGGCAAAAAACTCTACGATAAGAGAGAGGATATGGCGGCGAAAGCCGCTAAGCGCGATCTGGACAGGCGCATCAAAGAACAAAGGTATGATTGATTAGGGACTGGGGACTGAGGATTAGGGATTAGGATATTCCTTTATAAGCTCGCTCCCTCCTTCCCATGGAAGGAGGTGCCCCGAAGGGGCGGAGGTTGGCTAACGAAGTCACACATTCATGGAATTACCCCCGTTGAAACCGTGTCAACCTGAACCCCGAACCTTGAAGTTTGAAAGCAGGGATGATTAGTAGCTAGGGACTAGGAGCCGCAAGTGACTGG
>OGQZ01002476.1_pt1 | contig 12730 bp, 9 predicted proteins | sample 1553321 | NCBI WGS metagenome assembly OGQZ01 (sample SAMEA2579958, study PRJEB22360) | human gut metagenome | reverse complement strand
GGAGCATTACGAAATAATTTTCCATGATATAAAATAGGACCGGAAATGCAGCATATGCCACGCTTCCGATCCTTCCTTTTTTACAATTATCACATTTCGATCACATCAAGATCATCCGGAATAAACAGATTTCCGTGATAATACTCTCTGCCTTCTGCGCCGTAGAGTTCTTTACGTTTCTTAATGTTCTTATCCTCTGTATGATACAGTACAAGGTTTTTCACGCCAAGATTTTCAGCAAGCTCGCTGGCATCCTTGACTGTGGAGTGATGTTTCTCATAAGGATTGAAAATATCACGCTGTCCGTACAGGCAGAATGCTTCGTGGAACATCCAGTCACTGCCTTTGGCGTATTTCTCCTCGCACTCGTTGTATGGCTCATCGCCACAGCAGGTAAGTACCTTGCCACCGTCGTAGATCATCTGGAATCCGAACTGTTTTGCCTTGGTGGAACCGATGTCAAAGAAGGTCACTTTCTTATTGAGGATCGTTCTCTCCTCACCGTCTTTTACTTCGATCAGGTGAAGTCTGTCACCAATGTACTGTGTCTCCTTTTTATTCAGAAGCTTAAAGGCCATGTCTTTCAGAAGTCCGATCACCTCATCATGGGCATAGATATTCGCCTCGCCCTGGTAAGTACCTTTTTTCATATTCTGGCAGATGATGCGGATCACCCAGACGATTCCCATGATATGATCTACATGTTTGTGTGTTACAAAAATCTCACGCATATCCATCCAGTCAAATCCGGCATGTTTCAGCTGTGCGAGCAGAGTGTTTCCGCCGCCTCCGTCAACCAGAAAATGGCCGTACTCATCGCTGAGCACGAAACATGTATTGTAGCATTCTGTTACCAGTGCGTTACCTGTTCCAAGCATGGTTAATTTCATTGTTTTTCTCCTCCTGTATAGCCCTGGTCATCAAACATTCTGCCACCCATTGCTTTTGTTTTCTGACACTCTCACCGGCTGCTTCAGACCATATTGCAGATACCTGCATAACAGCCTTATGTTTTCTCGTTTTTTCTGTGTTTTTCGTGTCCAATGATAACATTATGGAGAAATATTTTCAATAAATTTCTATAAAAAGAGCCTCTTTCCTCCCTGCACTCTGCACATTGGACATAGAAAAGCTTTCTTTGCGCTCCATTATTTTTATGTTACAATGGTCCCATATCAATAATTATAACTGGAGGGATTTCTAATGAAGATCACAATCTTAAACGGCAGTCCGCGCCACAACGGCAACACACAGATCATGGCCGATACCTTTGCAAAAGCTGCTCAGGAAAACGGTCATACAGCAACTGTTCTGAACATTGCAAATTTACATATCCGCGGATGCATGGACTGCAAATACTGCTACTCCCATGAGGGCAAATGTGTACAGGATGATGATATGAAGAAGGTTTTTGCGGAGCTTTCTGATACCGACCTTCTGGTATTTGCATCACCAGTTTACTGGTTTGATATCACCGCACAGCTGAAAACCGTAATTGACCGTATGTATGCATGGGGAAGTATCGGATTTCCGTTCCACAAAACAGCTCTGCTCCTGGATGCAGGCGCAGATCATGTCTTTGATGCAGCCATCGCTCAGTACAAGGCCATGACCTCTTATCTGAAATGGGAAGATATGGGTATTGTCACAGTTCCCAATATGCTGGAAAAAGGCAGCATGAAAGTCTGTCCGCAGCTGGAAGAGGTTAAGAAACTGGCAGCCAGCCTGTAATTTTTGTATCACAAAGGGGAGCAGTCACATGGTTGACCATGGCTGCTCCCCCTTTTACATTTTTCTTATTACAGCATTTCTATCTCCATCTCAAAATACTGCTCCTGAAACCGGACCTGTTCCATGATCTCCTCTGCTGTCATGGTCTTATCCTCCGGAACTGCCACCCACTTGTCTTCCACATCATTGAGGCGGTGGATGATGGCGATCACTTTTCCTGATCTGTCCGTTTCATTTTTCTTCCTTTGTCAAACGGATATTCGCAATCCGCATTTGTTACGTAGCTCATGACCAATCTCTCATTCTTTTACATTCCGTCAGAAAAACTGACCTTCTCATTTCAATCCGTTCTTCTCTTTACCAGATCTTCGCCTCTACTGCTGCACGCTCAATTCCAAGACCCTTCATATATCGGTCCATAAATGCGTTGAATCCTTTTACACCTTCGGCTTCCGGTGCAAGTGTGCTGCCTTCGTTTCCTTTGAAGACATTTTCATCCAGGAAATCCGCAAGGTCTTCGCCGTCTTTTTTGTTGATCATATAAGAAGCCAGAAGCGCAATTCCCCAGGCTCCGCCTTCTCCTGCTGTGGACATTACGGATACCGGCGCATTTACCGCATCTGCAAGGATCTGCTGGCCAACACCCTTTGTCTTAAAGAGGCCGCCGTGTCCCAGAAGCTTATCAATCTTTACATGCTCCTGATTGAGAAGGATATCCAGACCTACACGCATGGCACCAAGGCAGGTGTAAAGATTGTTTCTCATAAAGTTTGCCAGTGTAAAATGTGCATCCGGTCTGCGCACGAAAAGCGGACGGCCTTCATTTAAACCGGTTACCGGTTCGCCGGAAAAATAATTGCAGGCAAGCAGGCCTCCACAGTCTTTATCTCCCTCTAATGCTTTCCGGTAAAGTGTTCCAAACAACTCATTCATATCCGGTTTCATGCCAAAGGCTTCTGCAAATTCTTTGAATAATCCAACCCATGCATTCAGGTCTGATGTACAGTTATTGCAGTGAACCATCGCAACGGTATCACCGGACGGTGTGGTTACCATGTCAAGCTCCTCATGTACATTCTTTAAATCTTCCTCGAGAACGACCATCGCAAACACGGATGTTCCGGCAGATACATTTCCTGTGCGGACTGCAACGGAATTTGTTGCAGCCATACCGGTTCCTGCATCTCCCTCCGGCGGGCAGAGTGGAATGCCTGCGGAAAGATTGCCGCTCTTATCCAACAGTTTTGCTCCCTCAGCAGACAACGTTCCTGCTGCCTCCCCTGCAACTAAAACTTTCGGCAGGATCTCACGCAGTTTCCACGGATATCCTTTTGGTCCGACAAGTGCGTCAAATTTATCGATCATTGTCTGATTGTAATCTCTTGTCTTTGCGTCGATCGGGAACATACCGGATGCCTCTCCGACACCAAGTACTTTCTCTCCGGTCAGTTTCCAGTGAATGTATCCGGCTAAGGTTGTAAAATACGAAATGTTTCCTACATGTTCTTCCCCGTTTAAGATCGCCTGATATAAATGTGCGATGCTCCAGCGCTGTGGAATATTAAAGGAAAACTCCTTTGTAAGTGCTGCCGCAGCCTCCCCCGTGATCGTATTGCGCCAGGTGCGGAACGGTACAAGTAACTCCCCGTCTTTGTCAAATGCCATATAGCCATGCATCATTCCGGAAAATCCGATCGCTGCGAGTGATGTGATCACCGTATCGTATTTTTCCTTTACATCCTCTGCTAATCTGCCATAACAGTCGGTAAGTCCCGTCCAGATATCATCCAGACTGTATGTCCAGATGCCATCCTCCAAACGGTTTTCCCAGTCATGTGCACCGGATGCAATCGGCTCCCCCGTCTCATTTACAAGAACCGCCTTGATCCTGGTTGAACCGAATTCAATACCAAGTACTGCTTTTCCGGTTTCAATCGTCTGCTTTGCGTTACTCATTATCCCTTCTCCTTTCAGATGTAAACCACTTCTTCTATACTTTCAGCATACAACTTGTATGCATGTGTTAACAAGTTGTTTTTTCTTAAAATACCACTTTATAAAATCTCTATAAATTCGCTTTATTCCTGACCATGTATGGTATAATGTATTAAGCTATGAGCAGTGCCAGATAAGAAGGAACACTGCGGAATAAAATACAGACCAGCACGAACTAATCACAACGTAAAAAGAAAGAGATTTTCCCATGCCATCAGAACATAAAACAAATGAAACCATCAAATACAAACTTGCCACCGCAATGAAAGAATGCATGAAATCCGCCTCCGTAGAGAAGATCACCGTCACGGAGATTGTGGAGACCTGCGGCGTGACACGCCAGACCTTTTACCGGAATTTTAAGGATAAGTATGACCTTATCAACTGGTATTTTGATAAAATTTTACTGGAATCTTTCGAACATATGGGTGAAGGGAAAACTGTGTATGAAGGACTGGTAAATAAATTTCATTATATCCAGCAGGAAAAGCTCTTTTTTAAAGCAGCTTTTAAAAATGACGATCAGAATTGTCTGAGAGATCATGATTTTCAACTGATCTGTGCCTTTTACACCGAACAGCTTGAGACACGCATGGCGTGCAGACTTTCCCGTCAGCTGCAGTTTCAGTTAGAAATGTACTGCCAGGGTTCCATTTATATGACCGTACAGTGGGTGCTTGGCTATCGCAAATGCTCTGCCGAAGAACTCGCACATGCCCTTGCATCTGCCATGCCGGAAGAACTGCAGACTGTATTTCATAAATACGGGTTGGTTTGATGCAGGAAAATGTTACATTCATAAACATTTCTGTTACAAAAAAACCTTCCAGGCAAAACAATTATGCCTGAAAGGTTTTCTTTTACTTATGACAATATACGAATCATAAAGCATACATTCTATGATTTCACCGCTGCAATTACATCAGTTTGCGGAAAAGATTCTTAAGATCTTCCACACTGGCATCTTTCGGGTTACCCGGAGCACATGCATCTGCATGAGCAGATTCTGCAAGAAAATCAAGATCTTCTTCTTTTAATGCCTCAAGTTTTGTCGGAATTCCCACATCAACAGAGAGTTTCTGTACGGCATCAACTGCTGCTTTACGATATTCCTCCACAGACATATCGTCCACACCTTTGACTCCCATTGCACGGGCGATCTCACGGTATTTCTCTCCGGTGCAGTCCGCATTGTACTCCATAACGATTGGAAGCATCATGGCACATGCAACACCATGTGGTGTATCATAAACAGCACCTAAGGTATGAGCCATGGAATGTGCAATTCCAAGACCTACGTTAGAAAATCCCATTCCGGCAATGTACTGTCCAAGTGCCATTCCCTCACGTCCCTCTTTCTTGTTGTCAACTGCATCACGCAGGGATCTTGAAATAATTTCAATCGCTTTCAGATGGAACATATCTGTCATTTCCCATGCAGCTTTGGTTGTATATCCCTCGATCGCATGTGTCAGGGCATCCATACCGGTGGAAGCTGTCAGTCCCTTTGGCATGGAAGACATCATATCCGGATCCACGATTGCAATGACAGGCATATCATGTGGATCGACACAGACGAATTTTCTCTTTCTCTCCACATCTGTGATAACATAATTGATCGTACCCTCCGCTGCCGTACCGGCGGTCGTAGGTACTGCAATGATCGGTACGCATGGTTTTTTCGTGGGTGCAACTCCCTCAAGACTTCTGACATCCTCAAATTCCGGATTGGCAATAATGATTCCGATCGCTTTTGAGGTATCCATAGAAGATCCTCCACCGATTGCGATCAGGTAATCAGCTTCCGCTTTCTTAAATGCCTCAACGCCGTGCTGTACATTCTGGATCGTAGGGTTTGCTTTGATATCTGAATAAATTTCATAAGCAAGTCCGTTTTTGTCAAGAATATCCGTTACCTTTTTTGTAACACCAAATTTGATCAGATCCGGATCAGAACATACAAATGCTTTTTTGAAAGCACGCGCCTTTGCCTCTGTTGCGATCTCTTCGATCGCCCCTGCTCCGTGGTAAGATGTTTCGTTTAACATAATTCTGTTTGCCATAATAACCTTCTCCTTTTCCAATACTTATGATACTTTGATTGTAACAGGATCCTATCGTTTTCGTAAGTGACAAAACAGCAAAATTGTAACAAAAAACCTGTATCAGCAAATTACTGATACAGGTCATGTTATGATCCATTATTATACATTGATTTCCGCTTTTACACCAAGTTCTTCCTTGTTTGCATCCAGAATCGGTTTTACCACATTTGCAATGAATTTATCCACCTGGATCGGTGCACGTCCCACATATTTTGCCGGATCCATCGTGGACTGCAGTGCCTCTAATGTCAGGTTAAATTCAGGATCTGCAGCGATCAGTTCAAGCAGATTGTTGTCTTTTCCTTCCTCTTTGACAGTCTTTCCTGCCTGCATGGATAAGGTACGGATCTTTTCATGTAACTCCTGACGGTTGCCGCCATTCTTTACAGCGTCCATCATAATGTTTTCCGTTGCCATAAACGGGAGTTCTGCCATTAAATGTTTGGTGATTACTTTATCATATACAACCAATCCATCCACTACATTTAAGCACAGGTCTAAGATACCATCGATTGCAAGGAATCCTTCCGGAATGGAAAGTCTCTTGTTTGCAGAGTCATCTAAGGTGCGCTCAAACCACTGTGTTGCGGAAGTGATCGCCGGGTTTAAAGCATCGATCATGACATAACGCGATAAGGATGCGATACGCTCGGAACGCATCGGATTGCGTTTGTATGCCATGGCAGAAGATCCGATCTGGTTCTTCTCAAACGGCTCTTCCACTTCTTTTAAGTGCTGTAACAAACGGATATCATTTGACATCTTGTGTGCACTTGCCGCAATACCTGCAAGAATATTTGCAACGCGTGTATCCACTTTTCTGGAATAAGTCTGTCCGGATACTGCATAGCACTCTTTGAATCCCATTTTTGCAGCGATCATCGGGTCGATCTTGTCAATCGTCTCCTGATCTCCATCAAACAGTTCTAAGAAACTTGCCTGTGTTCCGGTCGTTCCCTTGGAACCGAGCAGTTTTAAAGATCCCATGACATACTCTAGGTCCTCAAGATCCATGATAAATTCCTGTGCCCACAGTGTTGCACGCTTTCCAACAGTCGTCGGCTGTGCAGGCTGGAAATGGGTAAATGCCAGTGTCGGCAGATTTTTGTAAGTATCTGCAAATTTTGCAAGTTCTGCGATAACATTGACCAGTTTTTTATGAACCAGCTCCAATGCCTCCCGCATTAAAATAATATCGGTGTTATCACCAACATAACAGGATGTTGCTCCAAGATGGATGATTCCTGCTGCCTTCGGGCACTGCTGTCCATATGCATATACATGACTCATAACATCATGACGAACCAGTTTTTCACGCTCTCTTGCTACATCATAATTGATGTCCTCAGCATGTGCCTTTAACTCGTCGATCTGTTCCTGTGTAATAACCGGCTTTCCATTCTCGGAAAGTCCTAACTCCATCTCTGTCTCAGCTAATGCAATCCATAATTTTCTCCAGGTACGGAACTTTTTGTCCTGTGAAAAAATATACTGCATCTCCTTGCTGGCATAACGCTCAGATAACGGACTTGTATATCTGTCTGTACTCATTTCTGTTCTCCTTAACATTTGTTATTATCTATCTCTCAAAATCGCCCCGGATGTCTTCTTTCGGCGGTTCCATCGGGTAGGTACCCGTAAAGCATCCCTTACAGATACTTAATCCGCCGACCATTTCCTCTAAACGCTCAACTCCAAGGTATCCAAGGGAATCCGCACCAATGATCTTACGGATATCCTCGATGGAACGATTGTATGCAATGAGCTGTTCTCTCTCCGGGATATCTGTTCCAAAGTAACACGGCCATAAAAATGGTGGGGAACTGATCCTTACATGCACTTCGGTTGCACCGGCATCACGCAGCATTTTTACGATGCGGTCTGATGTCGTACCGCGGACAATGGAATCATCGATCATAATGATACGTTTTCCATCGACCGCCTCTTTTAAAACATTTAATTTCACGCGCACGCTGGACTCTCTGCTGCTCTGTTTCGGCTTGATGAAAGTTCTTCCGACATAGCCGTTTTTCACAAATGCAGTGCCATACGGAATCCCCGACTGCAGGGAATAACCGAGTGCTGCAGCATTTCCGGACTCCGGAACACCGACGACAAGGTCTGCATCCACCGGTGAATCCATGGCGAGGAAACGTCCTGCCTTGATCCTGGATGCATAGACACTGACACCGTCGATATGGCTGTCCGGTCTTGCAAAGTAAATATATTCAAAAATACAGCGCGCCTCTTTTTCTTTTGGCAGTGCTAAAGAAAGGTCAGACTGAATGCCGCCCTCCGGTGTGATCGTAACGATCTCACCCGGCAGTACATCACGGACATACTCCGCGCCGATCGTATCAAGTGCACAGGTCTCGGATGCCAAAATGTAGGCATTGTCACGTTTTCCAATACAGAGCGGTTTAAAACCGTACGGATCACGCGCTCCGACTAACTTTCTCGGGCTCATCACTACCAGTGCAAACGCACCCTTGATCTTCTGGCAGGCACGTCCCACTGCCTCTTCCACACTGTTTGAATTTAAACGCTCACGGGCAATGTGATAGGCGATGACCTCAGAGTCGATCGTCGTCTGGAAAATTGCTCCGGTATACTCTAAATCCTTGCGCAGTTCCATTGCATTGATCAGGTTTCCGTTGTGTGCGAGCGCTAACGTTCCCTTTACATAATTAAGAACCAATGGCTGTGCATTCTCACGGGTGGAAGCTCCTGCCGTCGAATAACGGACATGTCCGACACCGATATCGCCATGCATAGGTTCTAAATTATCCTGCGTGAATACCTCATTGACAAGTCCCATGCCTTTGTATGAGGTCACCTTTCCCTTGGGTCCGTTCGTTTCACTGACCGCAATACCACAGCTCTCCTGTCCACGGTGCTGCAATGCAAAAAGACCATAATAGATCGTAGACGCAACGTCTCCGCCATCAAAGTCGTACATTCCGAATACACCACATTCCTCGTGCAGTCCGCTGTCCCCATTCGTCTGCCATGGTGTATCTTTCACAAATCCATTGTTGTCCATAAATGTATCTCCATTAAGCAAATTTCTTACCTGTCAGAAGCTCATATGCCTCTTTGTATTTATTCACGGTCTTTTCGATGACATCATCCGGTAACAGGTAATCACTGTCCGGATTTGCTTTTAACCAGTCTCTTACAAACTGTTTGTCAAAGGACGGCTGTCCCTGTCCCGGTTTGTAACCCTCTAATGGCCAGAATCTGGAGCTGTCCGGTGTAAGCATCTCATCCCCTAATACAACATTGCCATTCTCATCTAAACCAAATTCAAACTTGGTATCTGCAATGATGATACCTTTTGTCAGTGCATATTCGGCACATTTTTTATATAAAGCGATCGTATAATCTTTGATCTGTTCTGCGTAGGAAGCACCTTTTCCCGGATACTCTTTCTCTAAGATCTCTCTGCAGCGCTCAAAGGAGATATTCTCATCATGCAGACCGATCTCTGCCTTGGTGCTCGGTGTAAAGATCGGCTCAGGCAGTTTGTCGGACTCCTGTAATCCCTCCGGCAGTTTGATGCCGCAGACCGTGCCGTTCTCCTGATAGCTTGCCCAGCCGCTGCCCGTGATATAGCCGCGGACAATGCACTCCATCGGCAGCATCGTGAGCTTCTTGCACTTCATGCTGTTGCCGAGGAACTGCGGCTGACGGAAGAATTCCGGCATGTCGTTGTTGTCCACCGAGATCATGTGGTTCGGAATGATGTCCTTTGTGAAGTCGAACCAGAACTTCGACATCTGCGTCAGGACCTTGCCCTTCTTCGTGATCTGGTTCTTGAGGATGTGGTCGAAAGCGGAGATGCGGTCCGTCGCAACCATGATGATGCTGTCGCCAGCATCGTAGACCTCACGAACTTTTCCGGATTTGAACGGCTTGTACTCTTTCATTTGTTATCGTCTCCCGTCACAAACAGATAGATAGGATTTTTACACTTCCATCATAGCGGCAGATGGAAAAAATGTCAAGAAATGGGTCAGGTGTCCTTGCGCAAAACGAGCTAGGATTCGTGGCGTAGGGAGGGGGCATGTATTTCGGCTTCGTCGCTGACGCCACAACTTTCTTTCATCGAGCAACGAAGCGCCGGGGGGGTACCCTTCCGGTTTCGTCACTCCGTTAAATGAGCCGCATGAAACTGCTCGCAGCCCCATACTTCGCCGCCTGCCGCGGCGCTTTGACATCCGTAGCAAAGCAACTGTGCAGTGCGGCTCATCCCCAAGGGGCAATCACTCCGTTCCTGCAAGCGGAAGGGTACCACCCCGTCTTCCATCCTCTAAACCGAGATGCCCCCTCCCTCAGTTACGTTCTGCAAGCGAGCACGAAGACCGTCCAGTCGATGAGAGAGGCAAGGAACCCGACTGGGAGGAAAAAGAACGGTATGAGCTGAGGTCGGGGGGACATGTTTCGCCTGCAGGAGCGACGCGGCTGCCCGCAGGGATGGCCCCTGATACTTCATGAGCCTCAAGTCGCAATGTGAGAACGCCGCGGCAGGCGGCGAAGTTCCTTTGCTGCAAGCGCACCATAGGGGCCATTTTAGCAGAGCGACGAAGCCGGAACATGTCCCCCCGGCCCCTTGCCGAGCGTCACTCATCTCAGTGAATCCAGCACCGGTAATCACCCTCGCATTCCCTCACTGCTCTTTTCGGCCTCGTTTTCCTGCTTGGGCCCGCGCTCTTTTGCTACGGCGAGCATGAGCTTGATGCGGTTGAGCTGGTTGACTTCGGAGGAGCCGGCGTCGCAGTCGATGGCGGTGAGATTGGCACCTGCGTAGCTCTCGCGCAGTTCGTGCATGACGCCTTTGCCGGTGATGTGGTTCGGCAGGCAGCCGAACGGCTGGAGGCAGATGACGTTGGGCACGCCTTCGTCGATGAGTTTGACCATCTCGCCGGTCAGGAACCAGCCCTCGCCGGCCATGTTGCCGAGGCTGACGTGGCGCGAGGCGAGCTTGGCGGTCTCGTCGATCTTGTGCGGCGCGAGGAAGTGGCGGCTGTTCTTGAGCGCCTTGCGCATCGGCGCGCGGTAGAAGTTGATGATGTTAATGAACATGCGTCCGAAGAAGCTGTTCCTCTTCTTGCCGTCGAGCAGGCGGTGCTTGACGATTGGGTCGTAGGCCGAGTAGAGGAAGAAGTCGACGAAGTCCGGCATGACGACCTCCGCGCCCTCCTCCATCAGGACTTTCTCGATGTGGTTGTTCGCGACCGGATGGTACTTCGCGAGGATCTCGCCGACGATGCCGACTTTCGGCTTCCAGAGGGTTTCATCAATCGGGATGTTGTCGAATTCCTTGACGATCTGCTTGACCGTGCGCTGGAACTTGAAGTAGCCGCCGTCTTTCAATACGTCCTTGCAGGCTGCCATCCACTTGTCGAAGAGGCGCTGTGTCTCGCCTTTCTGGAGCTCGTACGGCATCATGCGGTTCTTGACATTCTGCAGGAGGTCGCCGAAGATGGCGGCCTTGATGGCGGCGACGAGCATTGGGCGCGTGAGGCGGAAGGAATCCGTCTCCTCGGGCAGGCCGTGCACGGCGAAGACCGGCACCTGCGGGAAGCCCGCGTACTTGAGTGCCTGGCGCAGGACGCTCATGTAGTTCGTCGCGCGGCAGGCGCCGCAGGTCTGGAACATCGCGATGCTCGTGTGGTCGGGGTCGTACTCACCCGACTTCAGTGCGGCGATGAGCTGACCGATGACGACGATCGACGGGTAGCACATGTCGTTGTTGACGTAGCGCAGGCCGAGGTCAATGGCCGCCTTGTCCGGCATCTCCGGCACGACGAGGTTGTAGCCGTAGTCGCGCATGACCGACTTGATGAGCTCGAAGTGGATTGGGGCCATCTGCGGCGCGAGGATCGTGTGCGTCTTCTTGCACTCGGCCGTGAAGTGCGGCCGCTCAATCGGCTTGACCTCCTGATACGGCACGGTCTTGCGGCGCGCGAGCGCGGCCATCAGCGAGCGCAGGCGGATGCGCGCGGCGCCGAGGTTCGAGACCTCGTCGAGCTTGATCATCGTGTAGATGCGGTTGTGCGACTCGAGGATGTCCTTGACCTGACCCGTCGTCAGTGCGTCGAGGCCGCAGCCAAACGAGCTGAACTGGATCAGCGTGAAGTTCGGATGCTCGGCGACGAACTGCGCCGCATGGTAGAGGCGCGCATGGTAGCTCCACTGGTTGACGATCTTGAGCGTCGCGGCCTTGACCGGCATGTGGTAGACGGCGTCCTCCGAGATGATCGGCAGATGATAGCTCTGGATCATCTCCGGGATGCCGTGGTTGATCTCCGGGTCGATGTGGTACGGACGGCCGACGAGCATGATGACCTGCTCGCCCGTCTTCTCCACGCGCTCGAGGATCTTCGCGCCGTAGTCGCGCACATCCTGACGGTACTGCGCGAGCTCGCGGTAGGACTCGTCGACTGCCTCGGCAATCTCTTCCTTCGTCAGGCCCTCATGAGCGCCGAGCTCCTCGTAGAGTCGCTCGGCCATGCGCTTCTCGTCGTTGATCGGCAGGAACGGCTGCAGGAAGTCGATGTGCTTCTCGCGCAGGATGTCCATGTTGCCGCGGATGTTCTCAGCGTACGAGGCGACGATCGGGCAGTTGTAGTGGTTCTCCGACGGGTGCTTGTCGTCGACCATGTTGTAGGGTTCACACGGGTAGAAGATCTTCGTGACGCCCTTCTCGATGAGGTCCATGATGTGGCCGTGCGCGAGCTTGGCCGGATAGCAGAGCGAGTCAGACGGCACGGTCGCCATGCCCTTGAAGTACATCTTGGCACTCGACTTGCCCGAGAGCACGACGCGGTAGCCGAGCTTCGTGAAGAAGGTGAACCAGAACGGATAGTCCTCGTACATATTCAGCACTCTGGGGA
>OGQZ01002451.1_pt1 | contig 12813 bp, 7 predicted proteins | sample 1553321 | NCBI WGS metagenome assembly OGQZ01 (sample SAMEA2579958, study PRJEB22360) | human gut metagenome | reverse complement strand
CCTTTTGTCCTGTTCCACCTGTCCACTCAGTGACTCTTATTTCTTTTTCTGTAGAGAAACCTCCTTCCACATATTCTGCATTGTCATCCGTTATCGGAAGCCCGTTCTTCATAAAGAAAGCATCCACTACATTCTGCGTAGCACTGATACATCCTGCCCAACCGGAACCGCGAGGTAGTAAATGGTACTCATAAAGCCCGTTTGTCTTTCCGGGATAAGCCAATATAATTTCTTTATTATTTGTGGGAGTGGTCAGAAACAGATTGATACAGGACATCAGCGCATCAATGGAACCGTCGTCCAAATACTCTTTATATAGGTCATACTCAGGCATATCTATTACCAGTTTGGCAGCTTTTGCCGCTCTCTCCCATTTACTGTTATCCTTGCTTTGGCTGAAAAGCGGAGTGCCGTCTTTATTGACCACATCCCTGAAATCCTCATTGCCGTTAAACAATGGGCTGGCAGCAAACATCAACATACGGGCACGCAATGCCAGACACGCTCCGGAAGTGGGACGACCGACATTCACATCGTCATAAGAAGAAGGTAATACTTTGGAAAGTTCCATAAACTCATTGTCCAGATAATCGACAATCTCATCGTAAGGGGTACGTGCTTTCTGCAATACATCACCGGATTCGGTGACGTCTACCAACGAAGTGACCAGAGGAAACGGGCCGTAAACTTCCAACATCCTCGAATAATAATATGCCATCAGGAAACGTACTTCGTTCTTATAGCGTTCCACCAATTCGGCTGTCTGCCGCTGGTTCGGGATTTCTTTTACATTTTCCATAAAGATAAGCCCTGCACGTACTTTACGATAAGTCTCCAGCCAAAGGTTCTTCCCGGGAACAATCGTAGTGGGAGTCCAACTTCCCTTCTGTACATTCATCAGGTTACTCCACCCGAACTGGCTCAATGAAGAAGCCATTTGAGTTTCGTCGCTCATCATATAGTATCCGTATCCTTCATAAGTCATATATTCCCACAAAGGGTCGGGAACAAGATTGTAAACACCTGCCAACCATTGCTTTGTATAATCTGCATTGTCAAACACAGCGTCCAGTGTCAACATATCATCCGGTTCTTTATCCAGATAATCACACGACGAAAAAACCGGAGCAAGGGCAACCGCCAGCATCAAGGTTCGGATATACTGTTTCATATGTATCTTTTTCATTGTACGTAAGATTAAAATGTTACTTGAAAACCAAACGAATAAACCTTCATCAGAGGATATTTCATTCCGTCGTTGGAACCGATTTCCGGGTCCCACATATCGAATGCGGCCCATGTCAGCAGATTACTGCCCCGGAAGAAAATACGCGCATCACGCATCATTGCCGCCTTCTGCCATTTCTTGGGGAAGGTATAGCCCACCTCGACATTCTTCAAGCGCAGATAGGAAGCGTCTTTCAGCCACCAGGTAGAATATTGCATATTGTTGGAACTCTTGTTGGTGGACAAACGCGGCCAAAATACCTGTCTGTACGGGTCATTCGGATCCCAACGGTCATCACAATTGGCATAAATATTGCCCAATCCGCCGCCACCGCTACCGGGAATCAGCATATCTCCCTGAATCATATTGGAAACATTGGTGGAACCCTGGAAAAACGCACTGAAATCAAAGCTTTTCCAACGAGCGCTGAACCCGAACCCATACACAATTTCCGGAACAGAAGGACGACCGATAGGCTGATAATCATAAGTATCCACCTTGCCGTCGTGATTGGTATCTTCATAACGGATATCTCCCGGCTTCACCTGCTCGAACGTATGATTGGGGATTCCGTCAACCAATGTCCCGTCCGCCTTAAAGTCTTCCTCCTGGAACAGGCCGACCGCTTTCAATCCATAATACGTGTTCAGCGGATTTCCGGTACGCGCACGGGTGGTCTGTTTCATCGCCTCGGATTCGTCATACTCCAGTATCTTGTTACGGCTGAAAGTGAAGTTGCCCCGTAAGGACAAGAAGAAGTCTTTTCCAAAACTCTTGTTCATCTCTAGACTAGCGTCGAATCCCTGGTTCTTCACGATACCGAAGTTGGCCCAGGGGTTCTTGTTGAATCCGGCAGTTTCGGGTATGGTCTTCCGTTGCATAAAGATATCCTCCCGTTTCTCGTGGAAATAGTCGGCTTGTATATTGATGCAATCCCAAAGCCCGATTTCAATGCCGATATCCGTTTTCTTCACGGTTTCCCAGGACAAATCTTCAATACCGAAGTCACCTTCGAATCTTCCGTTAATGGTCTGATTACCGCTGGTTCCATAAACATATCCGGTTCCGGAGGTGATAGTGGACAAGAAGGCAAAACGGCGCCCCGACAATTGATCGTTTCCCACTAACCCGTAAGAACCACGGATTTTCAGTTTTGACAATACGGAAGCGGTGCTTTCCATAAACTTCTCGTTCGTAACAAGCCAACCACCGGCTACGGAAGGGAAGAATCCCCATTTATGTCCCTTGCTGAAGTTCTCCGAACCATTATAACCGAAGTTTCCCTCAATAAAATACCTGCCTTTATAACTGTAAGACAGACGGGCGGCAATTCCCTGTGTGCGGTGGGGAAGTGAATTGATAGCCGAAGTAGCGTCCGCATCCACGTAATCGCGCATATTGTACAGCAGCAAACCATCTATCTGATGTGCATCCGCCAGCAAACGGCTGTAAGACAACTGGCCTTCCATATACATAGTACGGTTACCACCCGCTTCTTTCGAATATTTCAAATAATCGTCCCCTTCATTGGTGACGCTCGTCAGCAGGTTACCGTCCGCATCACGTCCGGTAGCCATATAAGTGGTCTGTTTCTTGGTTCTCAAGAATGAGTTCCAGGCATACGTGTCGAATGAGAAGGTAGCTTTCGCCTTCAAGCCTTTCAAGGGATGCCATAACTTACCAATATCCTGTGTAACGGCGAAAACGGACTGTAAACTGCTGATATAGCTGGAGATAAACCCCGAATGTGTAGCGGCAGCCCACGGGTTGGTCTGCGATGTATTTGCCGGAATTTGTCCGTTCGAGTAAATCACCGGGTGTACAATCGGGGTGTTTTTAAAAGCCAGTTTGATAATATCAGTAAAAGGAGTACGGGGGTTTTCATCACTGGATGTGGTGTATCCCGGCGTGCGCTGATTCAGGATATATCCTCCCAGACTTACATTAATTTCAGTAGAAGGAGTCAGGTTCATATCCAGATTGGTACGGATATTGTAACGGGACAATTTATTGGAAGCGTCATATTCTACGCCCGGGTCCGTAACCGTCATCCCTTTTTCACCGTAGTAGGCAAGAATCAAGCTATAACGTAACCGCTCGCTACCTCCGTTGATGTCCAATGAAACACGTCCGCTCGGCACATAATCCTTTGTCACTGCCTTTAGCCAGTTTACGTTCGGATACAAGTCGGGGTCCGTACCGTTGCGGGTGGCATTGATAGCAGCTTGCGTATACATATCTTTCCCCGAAGAGAACTGGCTGGCGACATTCATCACTTCCATATATTTGGCACCATCGACAAATTCGGGTAACATAGTCGGAGCAGAGAAACCATAATCAGCCTTTATCTGGATACGGGGTTTACCAATCTGACCACGCTTGGTCTGTATCAGGATAACTCCGTTGGCTCCCTTCACACCATAGACTGCCGTAGCGGTGGCGTCCTTCAAGACAGAGAAAGACTCGATCTCCTCCGGAGAAAGATTACTCAGACTACGTTCGATTCCGTCGACCAGCACCAGCGGAGTCGTTCCCGAACCGAAAGATGAAATACCGCGAATCCAGAAGTCGGAAGCGTCATTGCCCGGCTCCCCGCTTCTTTGTACGGCAATAATACCCGCTACCTGTCCTGCCAATGCATTGGTGACGGAACGGCTCTGATTAATCTGCAAGGCGGCAGGCTTCATAGTGGTAATAGCTCCAATGACGCTCTCTCTTTTTTGAGAGCCATATCCTACCACAACTACTTCTTCCAGACCTTTCACATCGGATTCGAGCTTTACCGACAGATTCGTCTGCTTTCCTACCACTACCCTCAACGGAATAAATCCGATATAGGTAAACTTCAGGACAGAAGAAGGACCGGATATATTATACATCGAGAAGTTTCCGTTCATATCGGTTACAACCACATTGTTGGTTCCTTCTTCCTGTATGTTTACCCCGATCAGGGGCTCTCCCTTTTCGTCGCTCACGTGTCCCGTCACCTTCAGAGAAGTTTTCTGGACGACTGCCTGACTTTTCTTACTCACCGTGACCTGCCTGTTGGTAATCTTATAAGTCAAACCTGTCGACTGTAAAACTTTATCCAATATTTTATCCAGCGTTTGCTTATTTACATGAATACTGACTTTTCCATTCAAGTCGGTAAGCAACTCGTCCGAAAAGATAAATACGTACTCCGTATTTTTCTCTATTATGTTAAATACTTCACGTATCGTCACATTATTCAGACTCAGCGAAAGCTGCGGTAACTGCATCGTAGTGGTCTCTGCCAACGAAGGAACGGTGAAAGACACACATAAAAAGAGCAAAACAATTCGAGGAATGTTCAACATCCTTTTATATAAATAAGTATTCGTTAATTTCAAATGAGCATTTTTTTCCATACATTTGATTGTTGTTTAGAATTGCTTTTAATGTTTTATTAGTGAACTAAATTACACCGGATAATACGGCCATATTATCCGGTTTTTTATTCCGTTTATTTTACCATAGGCTATCTTGTTTTAAGGGTTCATACTAATGATTATTTCATTTTGATTGGTTTCATACCGCACACCAAATATTTCTTCTATAATCCGTAATGTCTTGTCTACATCGTCAAACAGAATCAGCTTTCCTGTACATGACTTCACAGCCGTCTTCTCATCACAATGTATATCTACTCCATAATAACGTGACAACCGGAGTGCAATGCTTTCCAGACTCTCGCTCGTAAATTGCCAGATTCCGTCCTTCCAGGTAATGTACTGAAGTGCGTTTACATGGGTAATCATAGGTCCCCGGTTCGTTGTATGATACATCTGATCGGGATGCAGGAAGATTTCTTTCACCTCCTTCTCTTTTGTTTCTTCTTTGGAACAGACCGAAACACTGCCTTCTACCAACACAACCGACTTCTCCTTGTCCGCCTTATAGGAAGTTACATTAAACTTTGTACCGTACACCCGGACATCAAATCCCGAAGTATGTACATAGAAAGGACGTTCCTTATCTTTAGCCACCTCAATATAGATTTCTCCGTCGACATAAATGCTGCGCTCTTTTCCTTCCATATTGACGGGAAATCTCACCTCTGTACCGGAGTTGATCCACACTTTTGTGCCATCCCGCAATGTCAGAAACGAACGCTTGCCATAAGGTACCAGCAAAGTGCTATATGTCACATCCGCATCTATCCGTGATTTATAAGTCGAGTTGGACGAACGTCCGTTTACCTCTATCTCATCTTCCTTCGTCCAACTAATATCCGCATCCTCCGCCATCGCTATCGTTTTCTTCTCGCCGATTATTAGTTGCACATCCTGAATCGTATCCAGTCGCACAGACTGTACGTCGGTCAGCATCACATTGACTTTCTCTCCCGTAAAGTCCCTCAGCGGAGAAACCAAAAGAAACAGCAGTATCAGGCTCGCCGCCACACTGGTGCTCCAATAAATAAAGCGGCGGACTCTATGCCTGCGATAACGGGCATATATATTTTGAAGCATTTTATCTTCTTCCCGACGGGAAAGTGAAACGTGATTGATCGTTACTGAATGCAAGGTCCGGACAGCGTCGGAAAGATTGGCTTCCTGGTGCGGATATTGTTGTAGTACTTGTTTCCAGAACTCATCCAGTGTTTCTGTCGGCGCCAGTTGCCATTGAAGAAACAAATCGTCTTCCAAGAAATCCTTGACAGAATAATTCTCGTATTTAATATCAATAGTCATAGCTTATTTATTCTTTAAATACAGGTTAACAATAAACAGTTTTAAGGCTTGTTTATAATAAAGACGACGGCCAGCTTTTTTTGCCATTAAAAAAAAGAACTTTTTTTGGTTCTTCTTCAAATTTGATGGTAATTTAGTAAGTCGGTGGCATCTCCATTCCCCTCCTTGCGGGAAGGAGAAGAGTACTGGACACTATTTCAAATTATTAGATTGATAGTGTAAGGGAGGATAATAAGAAGTTCAAGGTCTTCTTTACGTAAATGTTCAAGTGCCCGGGATACTAAGTTTCTCGCTGATTTGGAGTTGCTCATATTCAACAAATCCGCAATTTCATCATACTCCATATCATATATATATCGCAGGCAGACTGCCTCCCGTTGCCGGGGAGTCAGCAGGTTCAACAACGATTTAATTTTCCGGCTTAATTCAAGGCGTTCTTCTTCCTCAATCAGAGAATCCAGTACAGTGACGTCATTTATGGTGAAGTCAATCTGTTCGTAGGCAGCTGCCTCACCGGACTGGGACTGGCGCATCTCTGATTTGAGTATATCAATCAGTCTGTTTTTCAATGATTTAAAAAGGAAATACTTTAAGTTCTGCACATCCTTCAATGCGGCAGGGTTGGATAATAGTTTATAAAATACATCTTGAATCGCATCCTTCAACCGCTCATCATTGCCGGTCAGAGCTTTGCCATAAGAGAAAAGCTCCTGAATATGATCTCTGTACAGCAGAGAGTAGGCTTCATGATCACCATGAAGAAAACGATTTATGATATTTAATTCTCTATTATCCACAATTTTTCCTCATTTCATATACTTTTATCAAGCAACGGGCAGGATTGCCATACAATCGAATGAGCAAAAATAATTTTTTTATATGAGTTTGAATACAGATATGAGTATATTTTTGCAAACTTCTTCTATTTTATCGGCTTCGTTCGAACATTTTCTTCTCCGGTCCCACTCCGGTAACCGTATGTCACATCTCATCCGAATAAAATATTACTCGACTTAAAACAAGATTGAGTAATGTCTTATTTTTTATGTCAGAATAATCGTTATCTTTGTACGAATCATCTGATATGCATCAATTACATTCACTATTAATCTCTCTCTTATGAACACATTGAAAACTGTCTACATAGCTACTATTATCACCGGATTATTCACCGGACTGTTCTTATCTTCTTCCGCATCCGCGCAAGATATCTCAGGAACTTGGCACGGAAAACTGACTGTTCCCACCGGGTCGCTGACTATCGTATTCCATATCAACCAAGCGGCTCAAGGAACTTATGTAACAACGCTCGACAGTCCCGACCAGGGAGCCAACGGCATAAAGACACAAGCTACCTCTTTCAGTGATTCCATATTAACTATTCAGATACCTGTTATTCATGCTTCCTACAAAGGAAAATTGAAAAGTGACAAAACGATAACCGGAACATTCACACAAGGAATGCCTATCCCATTGAACCTGGAAAAGGGAGAAGCAAGCCGTCCCAAACGTCCGCAGGAACCTCAACCACCTTTCCCTTATAAAAGTGAAGAAGTTACAGTAAGAAACGAACAGGACGGAATTAACCTTGCGGGGACATTAACTCTTCCCGAAAAGGGAAATAAATTTCCGGCAGTAGTGTTGGTGACAGGAAGCGGTGCGCAGAACCGGGATGAGGAGATCATGGGACACAAGCCTTTCCTAGTCATCGCCGACTATCTGACGAGGAACGGAATCGCCGTATTACGCTGTGATGATCGTGGCACAGCCGCCTCACAAGGCAACCATGCAACAGCCACCAACGAGGATTTCGCAACGGACACGGAAGCTGCCATCAATTACCTGCGCGGCAGAAAAGAAATAAACACAAAGAAGATTGGCATTATCGGACATAGCGCAGGCGGAATCATAGCATTCATCGTAGCTGCCAAAGACCCGGCGATTGCGTTTATTGTTTCATTGGCAGGAGCCGGCGTAAGAGGTGACAGCCTGATGCTGAAACAAGTAGAGATGATTTCTAAATCCCAGGGAATGCCGGATGCGTTCTGGCAAGGAACGAAACCGTCGATACGAAACAGGTATGCCATACTGCAACAAGCAGACAAAACCACAGATGAACTTCAAAAAGAGTTATATGCAGATGTTACCAAAACCATGTCGTCCGAACAACTGAAAGACTTGAATACCGTACAGCAGATTTCCTCCCAGATAAGTTCCATGACCTCCCCCTGGTATCTTCATTTTATGAGATATGACCCGGCTAAAGCCATGAAAAAAATAAAATGTCCGGTACTTGCCTTAAACGGAGAAAAGGACATTCAAGTGGAGGCGGCTATGAACCTTACGGCTATCCAACAAAGAATCAGCGAGAACGGGAATAAGAATGTAACGGTAAAAGCCTACCCGAACTTAAATCATCTGTTTCAAACCTGTGAAAAAGGAACATTGGCGGAGTATGGGCAGCTAGAAGAAACCATTAGCCCAGAAGTTCTAAAAGATATAACAGACTGGATTCTTAAACATTCAGGAAAGAGCAATTGAAAAGGCAATCTCTATTAATAAAAAAAACCGCAATAATATTATTATAAACACAATTATTAAAATCCATAGTCTTACATACGCAGCATTGTATAAATTGACTTAAATCAAAATATTTCACACCGAACTCACTCTGCCCGATTTTGTTTTACCTTTGCACCCGCAAAAAAGAAAAAGGTAAAAAGTTACAGGTATCAGGTTAAGTTTGGTATGAAAAAGAGTCTTATCGCATTGGCGTTCGGCACCCTGGGATTAGGTATTGCCGAATTTGTAATGATGGGTATTTTGCCCGATGTGGCAAAAGATTTAGGGATCAGTATCCCTATGGCGGGACATTTCATTTCCGCTTATGCATTAGGCGTCTGTGTGGGTGCCCCCGTGTTGACATTAGCCCGCAAATATCCGTTGAAACATATTCTGCTGGTATTGGTTACCCTGATTATGATAGGTAATATCTGTGCTGCAACAGCTCCCAATTATTGGATATTGCTTGCTGCGCGCTTCATCTCCGGACTACCGCACGGAGCATATTTCGGCGTCGGCTCCATTGTTGCCGAAAGACTGGCTGATAAAGGGAAAGGTTCGGAAGCCGTTTCGATTATGATTGCCGGAATGACCATTGCCAACCTATTCGGTGTCCCATTGGGAACCTCTCTCAGCACTATGCTTTCCTGGCGTGCCACTTTCCTGTTGGTCGGCATCTGGGGAATCGTTATCCTGTATTACATCTGGCGTTGGGTACCTCACGTAGAAGGCTTGAAGGATACCGGCTTTAAAGGACAATTCCATTTCTTGAAGACTCCGGCTCCCTGGCTCATTCTCGGTGCTACGGCGTTAGGCAACGGTGGCGTATTCTGTTGGTACAGCTATATCAACCCTATGCTGACGAATATTTCCGGTTTCTCCACCGAAAGTATTACTCCGCTGATGATTCTTGCCGGATTCGGTATGGTCATGGGAAATCTTATCAGCGGGCGCCTCTCCGACCGCTATACACCCGGAAAAGTGGGAACTGCCGCACAAGCATTAATATGCCTTATGCTACTTCTCATTTTCTTCCTTTCTCCCTACAAATGGACGGCTGCTATACTGATGTGCCTCTGCACGGCAGGGTTGTTTGCCGTATCCAGCCCCGAACAAATACTGATTATCCGTGTGGCAAAAGGCGGCGAGATGTTGGGGGCTGCCTGCGTACAGGTCGCATTCAATCTGGGAAATGCCATTGGCGCTTATGCAGGGGGATTGACTGTTAGTGAAGGCTATCGTTACCCCGCCCTCACAGGTGTTCCTTTCGCACTGACCGGATTCATCCTGTTTCTGATTTTTTATAAGAAATATCAGGCCAGATACTAAAGGAGGTAACTAATTCAAAGTTAGCACATATTTACTCCTCATAGTTAATAAAATCATGCAGAACGAGTACTAATTAATAGTATCCGAACAACTAAATCTTAGAGAGATTAAGATTAGTTTATTTCGCTCGCGTCTTGTATCAACTCATACCATACATATTAGAATTTATCACAATTGCATTTTCTTCCCCTTTTACTTGAAAATCAATAATTTATTTTTATCTTTGTGAGAAGTGTGAGTCTTTCGTTTCTAATCACCTTCAAAAACGACGAATATGAAACAACAGTATCTATTCGACTGCTTCTCGCAGCAAGCGTTGCAAACCCTGCATCGCTACCGTGCTGTTATGTTTAGTCCTACCCTCCGTACTATGTAAATTGCAATTTGAGATTCTTTTTTCACATTTTCTCCATTTACATAATTCAGATTCTTATGGACAAACAATATCAACCGACCCTTACCGAAGTACAGGATTGGGTACTTAAACTGTATAATACTTGTGAACAAACGATTACGAAAGCCGAACGCCTGGAACAGCATAAATATGCCGTCATGGTGCAGCGCCCGCAAGACAAGAAATTCCTCGTGAAGATGCTCGACGAATCCTCGCAAATCCGCGACCGGAAGATACTCGCCAAACGTATCAAGACTCTCCTTGACCAGTACGGTGTCCCCGAATTTCTGAACAAACGGGATGCTTTCTTATTCAAAATGTATCAGGCATTCGGACATCATTTCGACTTTATCGCTATCCCGATTATCAAAAAACGCCTGCGCATGGATACCTCGCAAGTTATTATCAATGAGGAACGCCCGCAACTCACGAAGCATCTGGCTACCCGCTTCAAAGAGAAAATCGGGCAGAACGTGAATCTTTTAGGCGAGGTGGTGCTTGGCAACGAAGAAGCCGATCACCGCTATCATCACTATCTGGAAGCTCTTGAATCACCCGACATTAATTACATCTCAGTGAAAATATCGGGAATCTACGCGCAGACACACGCTCTGAACTACGAAGAAAGTTTCCCGGAACTCGTTTCACGAATGTCCGCGCTTTATCAGAAAGCCATTGATTTTCCTTATACGGACGAAGACGGAATAAAACGCTCCAAGTTCATCAACCTGGATATGGAGGAATATAAAGACGCCCACTTCACATTGCGCCTCTTCAAAGCAGTACTCAACCTGCCGCAATTCAAGAACTATTCGGCAGGAATCGTCGTACAGGCTTATCTGCCGGATGCATACGACTTCCAAACCGAGTTGCTGGAATTTGCCAAAGCCCGCATAGACGGAGGCGGAGCTCCTATCAAAATGCGTCTGGTGAAAGGCTGTAATCTGGAAATGGAAACGGTTATCTCCTCCCTGAAAGGCTGGCCGAACCCGATTCGTCCTTCCAAAACAGAAGTTGACGCCAATTATCTGTGCCTGTTGGAACGTGGACTGATGCCCGAAAATGCCCGGGTTTTACATCTCGGGGTTGCTTCTCATAATCTGTTCTCGATCGCTTATGCTTATCTGCTGGCTCAGAAGTACGGGACAACCGGATATATGACCTTCGAAATGCTCGAAGGAATGGCGAATCATCTTTGGAGAGCGCAGTCAATGCTCGGCAACCGGGTGATTCTATATACTCCGGTAGTGAAAAACGAACATTTCCTGAACGCCGTCTCTTATCTTGTCCGTCGCATGGACGAAAATACAGCACCCGACAATTTCCTGACTCACTCCTTCAATCTGAAACCGGATACAAGAGAGTGGGACTTCCTCGCAAAGCAGTTTGAAGAAGCCTATGCTATGAAAGATCACCTCACGCATGTGTCTCCACGCGTTCAGAACCGTAATCTTCCGTACACTCCCGTCGCCCCATCGGACACAATGCAGAATGAACCGGATACGGACTTCGACTTGTCACAAAATCAGGAATGGGTGCGCCGTATCTTTGCCAAATGGAAGAAAAGCGGAACGGAAGAACCGGAAATCATTCCTTTACAGATAGGTGCGGAAACAGTAGTATGCAAAAACCGCTACAAATACCTCGACCGTTGCCAGAATGACGAGGTCTGTATCTGTGAAATGTCACAGGCGGACAGTGCTCAAGTGGAAAAGATTATCGAAATTGCCGAGACAGATCCTGCCGGGTGGAGAAAAACCACACTGGAAGAACGCCACCGGATTATGTACGAAGCAGCCAACCGGCTCGCTGATATGAGGGGTGACCTGATAGGTTGTATGTGTGCCGTAACCGGTAAAACTGTCATTGAAGGTGATGTAGAAGTATCGGAAGCGGTAGATTATGCCCGTTTCTACACGACAGCGATGAAGAAATTCGCCGCATTAGATGATATAGAGATAAAACCGAAAGGTACCATATTGGTCATTTCACCGTGGAACTTCCCGTGTGCCATTCCCGTAGGCGGTATAGTAGCCGGACTGGCGGGAGGAAACACCCGTAACCCTGAACCCTGCCACCGTAGCGGCTCCGGTTGCCTGGATGTTCGCCAAAGCTTTTTGGGATGCAGGTGTACCGAAAGAGGCCTTACAAGTCATCATCACCAACCGGGAAGCGCTGAAAGTGCTGACTACCGCCCCTGCAATCAAGCATATCATTCTGACAGGAGGAACAGACACCGCCCAGAATATCGCAAGAGCCAATCCGGTAACTCCGCTATCAGCCGAAACGGGAGGCAAAAACGTCATTATCCTCACTGCATCGGGCGACCGTGACCATGCTATCATGAACATCGTCGCTTCCGCCTTCGGTAATGCCGGCCAGAAATGTTCCGCCTGCTCTCTGTTATTGGTCGAACGTTCGGTCTATGAAGACAAGAACTTCCAAAGCAAACTGAAAGATGCGGCAACGAGCCTGAAAGTAGGCAGTGTCTGGAATCCCGGAAATATTGTCGGTCCGATGATTACCAATAAGAACGACAAGTTGCTGCAAGCCTTCAACCTCGAACCGGGAGAATCGTGGCTGGG
>OGQZ01002448.1_pt1 | contig 12838 bp, 6 predicted proteins | sample 1553321 | NCBI WGS metagenome assembly OGQZ01 (sample SAMEA2579958, study PRJEB22360) | human gut metagenome | reverse complement strand
TTTGTATCTAATCCGGAAGAGAAAATTTATGGAATGGGTCAATATCAGCAGCCATATCTGAATCTGAAAGGAACAGATCTGGAATTGGCACAGAGAAATTCTCAGGCAAGTGTTCCATTTGCTGTTTCTTCTCTGGGATATGGATTTCTATGGAATAATCCTGGTGTAGGACGAGTAATGTTTGGAAAGAATATTACAACTTGGGAGGCATATTCTACAAAAGTTCTGGATTACTGGATTACAGCAGGTGATTCACCGGCAGAAATTGAAGAGGCATATGCATCGGTAACAGGAACTGTACCTATGATGCCAGATTATGCTATGGGATTCTGGCAGTGCAAACTTCGTTATCAGACTCAGGATGAACTTCTTAATGTAGCAAGAGAGTACAAGAAAAGAGGCCTTCCTATCTCTGTTATTGTTATTGACTATTTTCATTGGCCATTACAGGGCGACTGGAAATTTGATGAAAAATATTGGCCAGATCCGGATGCGATGATTCAGGAATTAAAAGAAATGGGAATTGAGCTTATGGTATCTATCTGGCCGACAGTAGATTATAGAAGCGAGAATTTCCAGGAGATGAAAGAAAAAGGATATCTGATTCGTACAGATAGAGGTTTTCGTATTGTTATGGATTTCCAGGGAAATACGGTACATTATGATGCTACCAATCCGGCCGCAAGAGAATATGTATGGCAGAAAGCGAAAAAGAATTATTATGATAAAGGGATAAAAGTATTCTGGCTTGATGAAGCAGAACCAGAATATAGTGTATATGATTTTGATAATTATCGTTATCATATGGGACCAAATGTACAGGTTGGAAATATTTATCCGGCATTATATGCAAAAACATTTTTTGACGGAATGAAAGCAGAGGGACAGGAAAATATTATTAACCTGTTGAGATGTGCATGGGCTGGTTCTCAAAAGTATGGAGCACTGGTATGGTCCGGAGACATTCATTCTAGTTTTTCAAGTCTGAGAAATCAGTTAGCAGCAGGACTAAATATGGGTCTTGCCGGAATTCCGTGGTGGACTACAGATATTGGCGGATTCCATGGTGGTGATCCAAAAGATCCAAAATTTCAGGAACTTCTGGTAAGGTGGTTTGAATATGGAACTTTCTGTCCGGTTATGAGACTTCATGGCTATCGTGAACCTCTAAAGGAGCCTATGGGAAAGGAAGGTGGGGCAGCCTGTGTTTCCGGAGCTGATAATGAGGTATGGTCTTTTGGTGAAGAGGCATATGAAATCTGTAAGAAGTATTTGACATTACGTGAAAGTATGAAACCATATATTACAGAACTAATGGAGGCAGCGCATGAGAAAGGCACTCCGGTTATGAGACCTTTGTTCTATGATTTTCCAAAAGATTCAAAATGCTGGGAGATAGAAGATCAGTATATGTTTGGGCCAGATGTTCTGGTAGCACCGGTTACTTATGCTGATATGAGAAAACGTACCATATATCTTCCAGAGGGCTCTCAGTGGACAAATTTTGATACAGAAGAAATTTATGAAGGTGGACAGGTAATAGAAGTTGATGCTCCTCTTTCACAGATTCCAGTATTTACGCGAAATGGAAGAAAATTAAAATAATACAGATAAATTTAAGAAACCATGAGCACTGATTGCTTGTGGTTTCTTTTGTGTATTACTGAATATATCACCAAGAAGATAAGTGTTTTCGAAGGTTCTTGCAAAAAGCAGGATAAGTCTTTATTTAAGATGATTATACATGCTATAATATCCAACAGAAAAGATAAAAAGTTAGTAGACTAAAGCGATTATAGTTTAGGGCGTGTTAGACAAATCATTTCTGCAATTTGCACGCTTTAGGGAGAAAAACATGAATCTTGAATATATTTGCGAACAGATGGTGCGTATTCTGCATGGCAATATTACCTGTATCAGTAAATCAGGTGCAATAGAAGCCTGTTATGGGGACATGGCGGCGCAGTACAATCCTTTATTTACAAATTCGGAATTTCTATCTGCTGTTCATAATCGTGAAAAAAAAGATTACCCAGATCTTTTCTATGAGAAGGATACGATTCTTTATGCTGTTATTTCATTAGAAAGTGGTGAGATTCAAAACGAGACAAATAATGAATCGAAAAGTGGAAGCCGTTTGGATGAAAAAAAGTATTTTGCAAAAATTGTGGTTGGTCCTGTCAGCACTGAAAAGCATACAAAAGATTCAGAACATTATCTAATGCAGCATCACCATATCAGTAATGAGACGGGCTTTCGTCTGTCGTTTTGTGAACTTAAAGTGTTTGGCTCAGGAATTCTGATGCTCTATCATATGATAACAGGAAAAGAACTGACGCTTAATGATCTCTGGCAGAAGAATGGAATTCGGGAAACAGATATTATAGAGGTGAAAGGGCAGATTTCCAGTGTTATTTTCGAGCATCAGGAGCAGGATCTTCCGCATAATCCTTATGATCAGGAAGTGCGTGAATTGGATAGTATCCGTCATGGAGATGTGGAAATGCTTAATCGTAGTCTGGCTGAAACTTATCGTGGAGAAGTAGGACAGCTTGCCAAAAATCAAGTCCGTCAGTCAAAGAATATTGCCATCTGTGTTATTGTACTTGCGTCCCGTGCGGCCATCAGTGGAGGAATGATTCCGGAAGAAGCTTTTTCTATGGTAGATGGTTATATTATGAAAGTTGAGGACATGAATAATGCAGTAAAGATTAATTCCATGATGCGTCAGGCAGAATATGAGTTTGCAGAGCGTGTGGCAGAAATTCATAAGAACCAGCACAAAAATGAGCTGGTCGAACGGACAAAGAATTATATTTATCAGAATCTTCACAGTGAAATCGTAATAGGAGAAATCGGGCAGAAAATATGAGTAAATACCAGCTACCTATCGGATCTTTTTCATAAGATTGAAGGGATTACCATACAGCAATATATCCGTAAAGAAAAAATACGTCTTGCCGAAAATATGCTTCGTTATTCTGATTATGAAGTAAAAGAGATTGCAAATTATCTTTCTTTCTGCTCACAGAGTTATTTCGGGAATATTTTCCGTCAGCAGACAGGAATGACACCTGCCAGATACAGAAAGAAATATGGAAAATGGAAAGAACAAAAATAAATGATATTCACCTAAAATAGATGATAGAATAATCCGCACGGCTTGGTTAATATAAGGTTCATAAGAAATCAACAGCTAATTGGACAGATATTAACAGGAGGATATTATTATAATGAAGGAACTTCTTTTCGGAGCAGCATATTATGATGAATATATGCCATATGACCGTCTGCAGCAGGACGTTGCAATGATGAAAAAAGCAGGAATCAATACAGTGAGAATTGCGGAGTCTACATGGAGTACCTGTGAGCCGCAGGAAGGTGTGTTTGACTTCTCTCATGTAGAACGTGTGATGGACGCAATGGAAGAGGCTGGGATTAATGTGATCATTGGAACTCCTACTTACGCGATTCCTACATGGATGGTGAAGTCTCATCCGGATGTAATGGCAGAGACTGTAAAGGGCAGAGGTATTTACGGAGCCCGTCAGATCATGGACATCACTCATCCGGTATATCGTTTCTATGCAGAGCGTGTGATCCGTAAATTAATGGAGTGTACCGCACACAGAAAATGTGTTATTGGTTTTCAGGTAGACAACGAAACCAAATACTACGGAACTGCTGGTAAGAATGTTCAGGAGAAATTTGTAAAATACCTCCGTAAGAAATTCAATAATGATCTGGATGCCATGAATTATGAATTCGGTCTGGATTACTGGAGTAACCGTATCAATGCATGGGAGGATTTCCCGGACGTGAGAGGAACTATCAATGGAAGTCTTGGTGCGGAATTTGAGAAGTTCCAGAGAACACTGGTAGATGAGTTCCTGAGCTGGCAGGCAGATATCGTAAATGAATACCGCAGAGAAGATCAGTTTATCACTCATAATTTTGACTTTGAATGGCGGGGATATTCCTATGGAGTACAGCCGGATGTAAACCATTATCATGCAGCGAAGGCACTGACGATTGCAGGCACAGATATTTATCATCCAACACAGGATGATCTGACAGGGGCAGAGATTGCATTTGGTGGTGATATGACACGTTCTTTAAAGAGAGATAACTACCTTGTTCTGGAAACAGAAGCACAGGGATATCCGGGATGGACTCCTTATAAGGGACAGCTCAGACTTCAGGCATACAGCCATCTGGCAAGCGGTGCAAACAGTGTGATGTACTGGCACTGGCATTCTATCCATAATTCATTTGAGACGTACTGGAAGGGACTTCTCAGCCATGACATGCAGGAGAATGCACCATATCGTGAAGCCTGCATCATCGGAAACGAATTCTCCAGGCTTGGAAGCCATCTGGTAAATCTGAAGAAGAAAAACGATGTTGCCATTCTTGTAAGCAATGAAGCATTAACAGCTCTTAAATGGTTTGGAATCGAAGCAACTGCAGCAGGAGATAACGGTATTGGATATAATGATGTTGTCCGCTGGCTTTATGATGCGCTGTTTAAGATGAATATTGAGTGTGATTTTGTATGGCCGGAATCAGACAATTTGGATCAGTATAAAGCGATCTTTGTCCCGGCACTCTATGCTGCACCGGATGAACTGCTGGAAAAACTGAAACAGTACACAGCAAATGGCGGTACACTGGTGGCAACATTTAAGACCGCATTTGCGAATGAGAATGTTAAAGTAAGCCATGAAATGCAGCCCCATATTCTGAGTAACTGTTTCGGTATCAGCTATCAGCAGTTTACTTTCCCGAAGAACGTTGGACTGACTGGAAGTATCATTGGAGAAAACAGTATATCTGAGATAGATGGAAAAAATGTGACAAAAGAAACTGCAGATGTATCTGTAGCATCAGCCAAAGTATTCATGGAGTTATTAATGCCTCAGGAAGCAGAGGTACTTGCATCCTATGACCATTATAATTGGAAGGAATACGCAGCAATCACAAAGAACCATTATGGAAAAGGAATTGCCATTTACATTGGCTGTATGACAGATGACAACACTTTAAAAGCAGTACTCACAGATGCACTTAACAGCGCAGAAGTTGAAATCCCGGAATACAGCTGGCCGGTAATTGTAAGAAAAGGAATCAATGATCTGAATAAATGTGTCAGATATATCCTGAACTATTCTGCAGAAGAACAGAATGTTATATATCATGGTGCAAACGGAACAGAACTGTTTTCAGAGGAATCTGTGCAGGATGGGGACACTGTTACTGTTTTACCTTGGAATTTAAAGATTGTGGAAGAAGCATAAAGTATAGCATCACATATCTTTCTTTATATTTTGTTTCCTGTACTTCTGCGGACTGCAGCCTTTCACTCTGGAGAATACCTTGGCATAGTAGTTGGAGTCTGTGAAGCCGGATTTCTGGGCGACTTCCATGATGCTGTCGTCGGAGCTGAGGAGAAATTCAAGGCTCCGTTCCACCCGGTATTCCTGCAGAAATGTAAACAGGGATACGTTCATGTATCTCTTGAATAACCGGCTGCATTCGCTCTCGCAGAGGTGGATTTCCTCTGCGATATCTTTCATCTGGATTTTATTCATGTAATTGTGTTCCAGATAATCCATGATTTCACGCATACGGTTGCGTTCCAGTTTGCTGTGTTCCGTATAGGGGAGGTTCTCCGGAAGATTCTGCAGCATACAGCGCCACAGCTTTTGCAGAGTTCCGGTGATATCCAGTTCGTAAAATTCCTTTTTCTCTTCATACAGAGTTATGATTTCTCTCACATATTCGGAAAAAATTTCATGCCAGGGCTGCGAATAGTCAATGTAGACTGCAGGAAGGGAGAAATTGTGTAAAAATGGCTCCACATATTTCCTGCGCAGGATACTTCCGTAGGAACCATAGATAATCTTTGGCAGAAAAGTGATGGAGACATATTTGCCGTCTTTCATATCTTCCATGAAGCCTGCGTGGAGTACATTGGCATTTCCCAGAAGGATATCTCCTGCTTTCATGTGGTAGGTACACTGGTTTACTTTATAGAGAATCTGTCCATCCAGGACAAGGGTGATTTCTATCTCAGGATGCCAGTGCCAGAGAAAGGAGCCGGATTTGTAGCCGGAAAGTTTCTCGTAGCTTACCAGCAGTGGAAATTCATCACTGCCATGTTTCTTCAGTTCTTTCTGTGAGCCGTCGGTTATGATCTCTGCCATTATATATGCGCCCTCCATTGAGAATATATGATGATCTTTAATTATCCTATCTTATAGCAATTCCGGAAAATATTGCAGACAACCTGCTGCATCAGAGAAAGACCGTTATGCGGAATTGCTGTTGATGACTTATATAATATATTGTACACTTATATAGATATAAACGCAAGATTTTACTATTTTCCCCTTAGATTATCAAGGAATTTTATGACACAGCAGGGTATACTTTAATCCAAGAGTGTAGCTGATAAGGCTGCTCCCAAACTTTCATACACATATTCCCGTCTGCCGCTGGTTTTCACACCTGCACTGCCACTGTAAACCGTGAAAATTGTCAGTACATAGTACTCATAAAACTATGTATCAGCGGTCAGACCGGAAAAATGAACGGAGGATTTTTACAATGAATATTCCAAATAAAAATGAATTGACACGTATTTACGGCGAAGCAGAGAAATCAGCAGCACGTTTTCAGGCTGTAGCTGATCATTTCGCAGAAATTTACCATCATGATATAGCAGAATTTTTTACAGCACCGGGAAGAACAGAGATCATCGGAAACCATACAGATCATAATGGCGGCCGTGTGATCGCAGGCAGCATTGATATGGATACCATCGGTGCAGCTTACCCGAACAACAGCAGTGTTATCCGTATCACCAGTGAAGGATATGACAAGGAAGTTGTCGTAGACATCAATGATCTTGCCAGCGTACCGAAGGCTCAGGGAACTGTATCTCTGGTAGCAGGTATGGTGGAAGCTATTCAGAAATTCGGTTTTAAAGTAGCTGGTTTTGATGCGTATGTGACCACAAATGTAATCCGCGCAGCAGGTGTAAGCTCTTCTGCATCTTTCGAAATGCTGGTATGTTCCATCATCAATTATTTCTTTAATGATGGTGCAATGACATACATCAACTATGCAAAAGCAGGACAGTATGCTGAGAATGTTTACTGGCTGAAGGCTTCCGGATTAATGGATCAGCTTGCATGTGCCGTTGGCGGTCCGATCCTTCTGGACTTCTCAGACAGAGAGAATCCTAAATATGAGAAAGTAAACTTCTCTTTCCATGATTATGATCATCATCTTGTAATCGTTAATACAGGAAAAGGTCATGCTGATTTAAGTGAAGAATACTCTGAGATCCCTATGGAAATGAAAGAAGCAGCCAAGGCAGCAGGAGCAGAGCTTCTCTGTGAGACAACTCTTGAGAAAGTGCTTGCAAACATGGATAAGATCGATAATGACAGAGCAATCTTAAGAGCGATTCATTTCTTCAAAGAGAACGAACGTGTAGAGAGAGCTGCAAAAGCAGTTGAAGAGAAAGACGGTGAGACTGTACTGAAGCTCCTCAGTGAATCCGGAAAATCTTCCTGGGAATTACTTCAGAACTGCTATCCGATCAAAGCATATACAGAGCAGAAGATTTCTGTTGCGCTTGCTCTTACAGATCTCTTCCTTGAGAAACTGGGCAAAGGTATCTGCCGTATCCATGGAGGCGGATTTGCCGGTGTTATCATGTGCGTAGTGCCGGAAGAAGAAACAGAGAACTATGTTTCCTATATTTCTGAATTTGCAGGAAAAGAGAACGTATATCCAATGAATATCCGCGCAGTAGGTGCAGTACATATTGAAAAGTAAATATGCCGCAAAGGGTGTTACTGAAGATAAAATTATGAGCAGCCAGCGAAGCGGATTGTGAATATCTGTTTGACAAATATTGAGTTAGATGTTATCAGGAAAAACAGGCAGCAGTAAGGTGGATTGGATTGCCATACACTTTACTGCTGTTTTTTTGATGGAAGTTTCCTGTTTTGCTTTTCAATGCAAAATTCCTGTATTATAATTGTGATAATGTATAATTATGATAATGATATATGATAATTTTTGTAGATAATGCATTTTGCATCTGCTTATCAGAATGTGAAATTTACAGGAATTGCTACAGAATTATAAGGTATCTAACCGAATAAACTGCGGAGCAGTTATTCGATGTAGAGCCGCGTAACGAAGCGGATGATTTTATCCGCTTGACATGAGGGGGAAGGAATAATGAAAAAAGAATGGACAATGCGGAAGGCACTGCTTGTTCTGTGCATCGTAAGTGTCGTATTCGCACTTCTTCTGCAGACGTTTCTGTTTCATCAGTCTCTGCGCAGACAGATCCGGGCAGAGAGTATTTCAGATCATGAGCTTTCTCTGAATAAAATGCAGACAGATCTGTCTAATTTTATCCACACAATACGAGGGGAAATGCTTACGATCTACAGTGAGCAGGATCTTATCGCAGCTATGCGTGATACTGCTGAAAAGGATTCAAGCATGAAGGATTATTACTGGAGAAGCTGGTATTTTGCAAGGAAACGTTTTACAAAGGAGGATCAGCTTCTTGCCATGTATCTTTATGATACAAAAGATCATCTGATCAGCAGCTACCGCTACAATTCAGTTACATATCCCAAAGATATTTACAAGGTAGAGTATGATGATAATTCAGACCGGGTTTATGATTATGTGCATGGAGATCGTACAGACCTGATGATTTCCGGATATCACAATTCTGCCGCAAAGAAAGATATTGTGCGATTTGTGCTGAAACTGCATAATTATGATGCAGACAGGAATGCCCTGGGGTATCTGGTCTGTGATATTAACAGTGCGGCACTTACTTCCATTATGGCTAAATATGTGGATGTAGAGCAGGTATGTCTGTGGCTGCAGCCATTAAATGACCGGGTGATTGCAATGACCGGAGAGGCTTCTGAGAGTCAGCGCAGAATCCAGAAGCAGTTGGCAAAGGTTGTACAAAGTCATTATAAATCCGGTGAACTGGAACAGGAGTATGACGGAAATTATCTGATCCAGGTGTCGCAGGAGAACTATAATCTGGAGGCATTTGTGCTTGTCTCCCAGTCTCTTCTCACTGCAACGCAGAAGACACTGATACGAACACTTCTTATTATAATGGGAGCCATGATCCTTGCAATTATGGTGATCGTATTGTTTGTGTCTCAGTGGATGACAAAGCCGGTAGAAGAGATGAGCAGTACTATCACGCGGATCAAGGACGGAGAAACCCAGCTTCGGGTGCAGCCCGTAGGATGGTCCCAGGAGCTGACTACGCTGGGTACGGAATTTAATGAAATGCTTGATCGTATGCAGGTCATGGCGCAGGAAGAACTGCAGCATAAAATGCTGGTAGAGCGGACGGAATATAAAATGCTACAGGCACAGATCAATCCCCATTTCCTCTATAATACACTGGATACCATGAGCGGGATTGCCAATGCTCAGAACTGTCCGATGGTAAGCGGTATGTGTCATTCACTGTCTGCAATTTTCCGTTACAGCCTGAATATGACAGATGAGCTTTCCACTGTGCAGAATGAAATGGCGCATGTGAGAAATTATCTCTATGTTATGGATGTGAGAAATGGCTCAACGATAGCTTACGATTATCAGATTGACAGCGATACACTGGCAGATCAGATGCCGCGTATCTGCATCCAGCCGGTTGTGGAGAATGCGCTTACACATGGTCTCAGAAATGTCCGCCGTAAGGATAAAAAACTTCTGATACGTTCAGAACATGTGAATGAGAATCTGGTGATCACAGTTCAGGATAATGGTGCGGGGATGGATGCGGAATCTATGAACCGTCTGCTGGAGCAGAATGATATGAAACGTGTGGAGTCCGGCATTTCCATTGGAATCCTGAATGTCAGCGCGCGTCTGAAGAGGCTTTTCGGAGAGAAATACGGACTGCATATTGAAAGTACAGCAGGCGAGGGGACAACTGTGACGATCACAGTTCCGGCTGTTTCTACGGAGAATTCCGGTGATATAGAAAATGTTCAAAAATGAGCAAGGAGAGAGACAATGAAAAATATGAAATATAAGGTTCTTGCTGCAGATGATGAATTCTGGAGCAGGGAAAATATCCGGAACCTGATACCATGGGAGGAGTATTCCCTGGAATTTCTGGAGCCTGCATGTGACGGGGAAGAGGTTATAGAGAGGATTGCCGAAGAAAAACCGGATATTATTCTCACAGATATTAATATGCCATTTCTGAGCGGTCTGGAATTACTGCAGCGTTTGCAGAATGAATACCCTGAAATCATTACCATTGCCATCAGTGGCTATGATGACTTTGATAAGGTAAAGGGTGTATTTGTTTCCGGCGGTCTGGATTATCTTCTGAAGCCTGTGGGAAAAGAAGAGATGGTAAAGGTACTTACCAAGGCACTGGGACTTCTGGAAGAGCGGGAGAATACAAAAAAGCAGGATGAGACCAGCAAGCTTCAGAAACATAAGCTGTCATCATTTCTGGAAGACAGTGAATACTCGGCACTGCTTTCCGGAAAACTGTACGGGCAGTCAGCATCCCAGACTCATGTATCCAGCACGAATACATTTTCAGAAGTAGCCACACTGATGGTTAAATTTTACAATATTACAGAGATTGCGGAGCAGTTTGAACATGATAATCTGCAGATGTCCTGGAATATTAAGTCCAGATTGAGAGAACTGACCGGTTCAAAAGGGAATGCGATTATTTTTAACAACAGCAATAAGATGAGCGAATTTCTTATTGTAAAGACTGCTGACGCAAAGGAATTCAGAGCACTGGCGGAAAATATTCTAAAGGAGTTTCCGCTGGAAGAATACGGCCCTGTTTCTGTTGTGCTCCATGAGCAGACAAGTTCACTGGATGATATCGGTACAGTTTACAGAGAACTGATCTCAACACTGATTACCCGTCCGTTTAACAGGGAACACAGTATCCTTTTCTGCCCGGAAGAGAAAACAGGAGAGCTGCCAAGAAACAGCGAAACGCAGATGGTCGGGAAATCAGCACCTGCACATATGGAGACGGAATTGTATCATCTGTTGACAACGGGACAGAAGGCAGAGGCAGAGAAGCTGATCTTTAAGACCTGTAATTTCAGACAGTGTGATGATGGAAACTGGACTTACCTGGATGTGAAACAGTATGCGGGCAGGATTACAGGAATCCTTTACCGTTATGTTCAGGAGAAATGCCCGGAGCTTACCGCACAGGCAGAGGAAGCCATGGATAACATTGATTATTATATGAAATGTCTCAATGCACACTCTCTGCTTGTATCCCTGAAAATCCTGCTGGACAGCTTATGGGAGAACGGAGAAGATAAAAGCTCTGATGCAGGTTCTATTATGCAGCAGGTAGAGCAGATCCATAAATATATTGAGCGTTCCTATCATGAGAATATTACACTCACTGCTCTGGCAGAGCAGTATCATATGGATGCAAGCTATCTCTCCAGGACTTTCAGTCAGAAATACGGTGAGACGATCATTGCATTTCTTACCAGAATCCGGATGGAGAAAGCGGCAGAGCTTATGAAAGATCAGGACAAGAAGCTGGAGACGATTTCGTTTCTGGTGGGATATGATGATTATAACTACTTCAGCAGGGTGTTCCGAAAGAAGGTGGGATGCAGCCCGAGGGAGTATCGGAATAAGTTTACGCAATTATAATAATATAATATGGAAGAAACTCAGGTAGAATTGAGTGGACAGTAACGAAAGCGGAAGTCCTCTGTATGGCGGTTCTTATCGAATCGATACAGAGGACTTTTTTGAAAGATATACAACTGATCAATAGAGAAAACATACAAGTTACTGGCATTTTGCTCAACTTGTTCATATTTTGTCCAAGTTTTATATATAAACTGGTCAAAAATGTGCAACAAAATTTTTCAAATATGTCCTAACTGACCAAAGGCAAAGTATGGTTTAATATAATCACAGAGGAACGGAAAGCCCGGAAAAACTTCCGTTCAAAAAAATAAGAAACTAAGATTTTTCAAGGAGGGTTTTACAACATGAAAAAAAGAATGAGAAAAGCAGTCGCTATCGCAGCAACAGCAGCAATGGTTGGTTCTTTACCGGTAAGTGCAGTGACAACTTACGCAGCAGATGATGATATTACGATTGGTGTTTCTATCTGGAGTTCCACAGACGTACTTGGAAGCCAGAGTAAAAAAATCATTGACAAAGCAGCTGATGCTCTTGGTGTTAATGTAATGTATGTTGACCAGGGACATGTATCCGAGCAGGTTACAGCTTCTGTTGAGCAGCTTTGTGCAGCAGGATGTAACGGTATCGTAATCTGTAACTCAGCAGACTCTGAAATGACATCTGCAATCCAGACCTGCGATGCAAACCAGGTTTACCTTACACAGTTCTACCGTATTATCTCCGAAGAGAACAGCCCTGAAGTATATCAGACAGCATGCAACTCACAGTATTATCTTGGTGCAGTTCATGAAGACGAAGTAACAAACGGATATACACTGGTTAACCTGCTTCTTGAGAACGGTGACAGAAACATCGGCCTTGAGGCATGGACAGTTGGTGATGCTACATTCCAGCAGAGATGGACAGGTTACAAACAGGCAGTTGACGAATGGAACGAAGCTAATCCTGATGATCAGGCAACAATCACAGAGCCTGTATACGCTAATACATCTTCCGAAGAAGGTGCAGCAGCAGCTCTTTCCCTTTACAACTCCAACCCTGATATGGACGCTCTGATCGTTGCGGGCGGCGGCGGTGACCCACTTGTTGGTTCTATCGGTGCTCT
>OGQZ01002431.1_pt1 | contig 12885 bp, 7 predicted proteins | sample 1553321 | NCBI WGS metagenome assembly OGQZ01 (sample SAMEA2579958, study PRJEB22360) | human gut metagenome | reverse complement strand
ATGATACTTAACAGATGGGGGAAGGGGCTCCTCCATTAGCCAATGAATTGGATTTGTTTAAGGCGAAAGATGGAGATAAAACCAATCATGAACTTCGTATTGTAGAAGTTGAATTTAAGGAAAGCCTGAACAGATAGCAGGCTGGGTGAAAATATAAACGGGGAAAAGCAGACATAACGTGGTTGCTTTTCCCCGCTGTTGTTTTGAGGGTTATTTTACTTCGATTTGTATCTTTCCTGATTTCAGCCCTTTTGCGGTGACTTGTAACTCAAGGGTACCTGCTTCTTTTCCTGATTGCACAATTGCAGTCAGCATGCCGTTGAAGGCGTGCATCTGAGGCAGGTGGAACAAATCCAGACAAGTTGGATCTCCATTGGCTGAGGCTTTGTAGCTTCCAGCTCCTTTTACTTTAAATTTCACCAAGCGCATATCTGTGGGGCAGAGATTTCCGTCTTTGTCCACAACACGTACGGTTACGTAAGCCAAATCTTTTCCATCGGCTGTGAGCGACTGGCGTGAAGAAACCAATTCAATATGGTGAGGTTTGCCTGCCGTGCGGATTATCTTTTCTGCTTTAGCCGTACCGTGTTCATCGTATGCCACGACTTTTACTTCTCCCGGTTCGTAAATGGCGTTGTGCCACATCAGGCGGTAACGGTTCTCTACGCTTTGGTTGTTCTTCGTCTGTTTCCCATAACTTTTTCCGTTGATGAAAAGTTCGGCTGTCGGATAGTTGGTATAGACGAATACAGGTACTTCTTTTCCTTCTCTTCCTTCCCAGTTCCAATGAGGAAGAATATGAAGTGTTTCAGCTTGTTTGTTCCATACGCTGCGGTATAAATAGTACCGGTCTTTGGGCAAGGAAGCCAGGTCGATAATACCGAACATAGAGCTGTGGTTGGGCCATGCATCCGTATCGTATGGACTGGGTTCACCTAGATAATCAAAACCTGTCCAGACAAACTGCCCCAAAGTCCATTGGTGGTCATCAGCCAGAGCAAAGTCTATATCGGGAATGTTAGACCAGGAGCAGTATTCCAGGTCGTAAGAAGAAGACTGATGGTCTTTGTATTTTGCATCGGCTTTACGCTCTGCCGGGAATTTGTATATACCGCGTGAACTGACGGTAGAAGAGGTTTCTGAGCCTAATACAAGATTTTGAGGCAGGCGTTGGTAAGCTTCTTCATAGCGGTGTGCGCGATAATTGAATCCTGGAATATCGAGCATGGCCGCAAAACCGTTGTCGAGTACACAACTAACCTGGTCCATGCCGCAGGTAACCGGACGGGTAGGGTCTTCCCGATGGCAAATGTCTTGCAGGAACTTGGCTACTTTGTATCCTTCACTGCTGCATTGGGTGGGTACTTCATTACCGATACTCCACATCACTACACAGGGATTATTCCGGTATTGCCGTAGCATGTTTACCATGTCTTTTTCGGCCCATTCCTTAAAATAACGATGGTATCCGTTTTCACATTTGGCAATGTCCCATTCATCGAAAGGTTCAATCATCATCATGAATCCCATTTCATCGCAGAGTCTGACAAGTTCGGGTGCCGGCATGTTGTGTGCGGTACGAATGGCATCGCAGCCCATATCTTTTAATAATGTAAGCTGGTGGCGTAGAGCCGATACGTTGATGGCAGCTCCTAAAGGACCTAAGTCGTGGTGGTTGCATACCCCCTGGAATTTACGGTGCTGGCCGTTCAGGAAAAAGCCTTTGTCAGCTACAAATTCGATGGAACGGATACCAAAGCGGGTGGTATAAGTATCTGTTAGTTTTCCGTTGGCATAGATTTTAGATACGGCCTGATATAAGAACGGTGTTTCGGGCGACCACAATTGCGGGTTTTCTACAATAAAATTTTGTGTAAACGGTTGCCCGTGATTGATACGTCCGCTGTTTTTCTTGAAAGAAACTCTTTTTCCGTTCGGGTCCAGAATTTCTGTTTCTATGGTAATTTCTTCTTTTCCTGCATTCTGTAAAGAGGTACGAAGGCAAACTGAAGCATAGTCATTAGCAACGTGTGGGGTGGTAACCTGTGTTCCCCATACAGGTACATGTATTTTTTCTGCAGTAATCAGATGGACATTCCGGTAAAGTCCGGCTCCCGGATACCAGCGGGAAGATTGAGGACGGTTTTCCAGACGTACGGCCAATACATTGTCTTTTCCTTCTTTATGCAGAAGCTCAGTAATGTCACAATGGAAGGAATTGTAACCGAAAGGCCAGAAGCAGGCTTCCTTTCCATTGATATACACGTGGGCTTCGCTCATGGCTCCGTCAAAAACCAGTGTTGTCTTTTTATCAGGGTCTGCATCGAAACGGGTGCGATACCATCCTACTCCCACATAAGGAAGTCCTCCGGTACGTCCGGTCTTGACAGATGCCTGTTTCTCCAAGTTCTGAGTAATGGCTACATTCTGTAAGTCATTGTTGCGGTCAAACGGTCCATAAATGGCCCAGTCGTGTGGAACACAGACTGATTCCCATTGCGAGTCGTTGAATGTCACAGCTTCAGCTCCATTGGCTTCTCCTTTGTGAAATTTCCAATCAGTTTCCAGCAGTTGTTCATAACGCTGTGCGTTGAGACTGCATACACTACAGAGGATAGTAGCGAGCAGAAAGAATTTACGGATGTGCATAGATTTCTAAGATTAGGTTTTCATTTATCAAGCAAAGATAAACTTTTCGTTCGAAACTATCCTTATTTATTCCTGAACTCTTACTATATTTGCGGAGAAATTGGAGAAATACGTAATAATCAATCATATAATATTTCGCTATGGAATATAATTTCAGAGAAATTGAGAAAAAGTGGCAGCAGAGATGGGTGGAACGTAAGACCTATAAAGTTGTCGAAGATGAATCCAAGAAAAAGTTCTACGTGTTGAACATGTTCCCTTATCCGTCGGGAGCGGGACTTCACGTAGGTCATCCGCTGGGATACATTGCCAGCGATATTTATGCACGTTACAAACGATTGCAAGGATTCAATGTGTTGAATCCGATGGGATATGACGCATACGGTTTGCCTGCTGAACAGTATGCCATTCAAACGGGCCAGCATCCGGCCGTTACTACCGCAGCTAACATTGCACGCTATCGCGAGCAGTTGGACAAGATTGGTTTTTCGTTCGACTGGGATCGTGAGGTACGTACGTGCGAACCTGGATATTATCACTGGACACAGTGGGCTTTCCAGAAAATGTTCAACAGCTTCTATTGTAATTCATGCCAGAAAGCACAGCCTATCAGCAAACTGATTGCTCATTTTGAGGCTGAAGGAACCAAGGGGCTGGACGTAGCATGCAGCGAAGAACTGAATTTTACTGCAGAAGAATGGAAAGCTAAGACAGAAAAGGAGCAGCAGGAAATTCTGATGAACTACCGTATCGCTTACTTAGGAGAGACCATGGTAAACTGGTGTCCGGCATTGGGTACGGTATTGGCCAATGATGAAGTAGTAGACGGGGTATCTGAACGTGGAGGCCATCCGGTGGTGCAGAAAAAGATGCGCCAGTGGTGTTTGCGTGTGTCTGCTTATGCACAGCGTTTACTTGACGGACTGGAAACGGTAGACTGGACAGATTCTTTGAAAGAAACTCAGCGTAACTGGATTGGTCGTTCAGAAGGTACTGAAGTACGTTTCAAGGTAAAAGACAGCGATTTGGAATTTACTATCTTTACTACGCGTGCCGATACGATGTTCGGTGTGACTTTCATGGTACTTGCACCTGAAAGTGAACTGGTGCCGATGCTGACAACCGAAGCACAGCGTGCAGAAGTTGAGGCTTATCTGGAGCGTACAAAGAAGCGTACAGAACGTGAACGTATTGCTGACCGTCGTGTAACGGGTGTGTTCAGTGGTTCGTATGCCGTAAATCCGTTTACAGGAGAATCTGTTCCAGTATGGATTAGTGATTATGTATTGGCTGGTTATGGAACAGGAGCCATCATGGCGGTACCTGCGCACGATAGTCGTGACTATGCATTTGCCAAACATTTCAACTTGCCGATTGTACCGTTGGTAGAAGGTTGTGACGTAAGCGAAGAAAGCTTCGATGCGAAGGAAGGAATCGTTTGCAACTCTCCGAAAGCCGGGGTAACTCCTTATTGCGAGTTGACGCTGAATGGCCTGACAATTAAAGAAGCCATTGCAGCTACCAAGAAATATGTGAAAGAGCATAATCTGGGCCGTGTGAAAGTCAACTTCCGTTTGCGTGATGCGATTTTCTCTCGCCAGCGTTATTGGGGTGAACCGTTCCCGGTATATTACAAGGACGGCATGCCGTATATGATTGACGAAAGCAAGCTTCCGCTGGAACTTCCTGAGGTTGCTAAGTTCTTGCCTACAGAAAGTGGAGAACCTCCTTTGGGACATGCAACCCGTTGGGCATGGGATGTAGCCAAAGGTGAAGTCGTAGAAAATACGAAGATTGATAACGTGAATGTATTCCCTCTGGAATTGAATACTATGCCGGGATTTGCCGGTTCCAGCGCATATTATTTGCGTTACATGGATCCGCATAACAATGAAGCGCTGGTTTCTGAGAAGGCAGACCATTACTGGCAGAATGTAGACCTTTATGTAGGAGGTACGGAACATGCTACCGGCCACTTGATTTATTCTCGCTTCTGGAATAAGTTCTTGTTCGACTTGGGTATCAGCATTAAGGAAGAACCGTTCCAGAAACTGGTGAATCAGGGAATGATTCAGGGACGAAGCAACTTTGTATATCGTATCAAGGATACCAATACTTTTGTGTCATTGGGATTGAAAGACCAGTATGAAGTAACTCCGTTGCACGTAGATGTAAACATTGTATCGAATGATGTACTGGATGTGGAAGCCTTCAAGAACTGGCGCCCGGAATATCATAATGCAGAGTTTATTTTGGAAGATGGCAAGTATATCTGTGGTTGGGCAGTTGAAAAGATGAGTAAGTCCATGTATAACGTGGTGAACCCGGATATGATTGTAGAACGTTATGGAGCAGATACATTGCGTATGTATGAAATGTTCCTTGGCCCGGTAGAACAGTCTAAGCCATGGGATACCAATGGTATTGACGGAGTACACCGCTTCCTGAAGAAGCTTTGGAATTTGTTCTATGACCGTCAGGGTACTTTCTTGCCTGCTGAAGGAGAAGCTACCAAAGAAGAACTGAAAGCCATTCATAAATTGATTAAGAAGGTGACAGGAGATATTGAAACCTTCTCTTACAACACCTCTATCAGCGCCTTTATGATTTGTGTCAATGAATTGACTTCATTGAAATGTCGCAACAAGGCTGTGATGAGCAATCTGGTAGTGCTTTTGGCTCCGTTTGCTCCGCATTTGGCAGAAGAATTGTGGGAAGCTTTGGGCAATACTTCTTCTGTATGCGATGCACATTGGCCGGAATTCAATGAGGAATATTTGAAAGAAAACAGCGTAAAATATACTATTTCTTTCAATGGTAAGGCTCGCTTTACAATGGAGTTCCCTGCAGATGCAGACAATAATACCATTCAGGCTGCTGTACTGGCTGAAGAACAGTCACAGAAGTGGATTGAGGGCAAGACTCCGAAGAAGGTGATTATTGTACCGAAGAAAATTGTAAATATTGTACTTTAACCTTTTAAATGCTCGTCCGGAATGAACAGGAGGTATCTTCTGTTCATTCCGGACTGTTTTTTATTGTCTATGGAAGCTTTATTAAAGAAAAAGTTGGGCCGGGAGTCCAGAGACTATCTGGCCATAACCTTCGGGCTGATTTGTTATTCCATTGGCTGGGCTGCATTTATGCTTCCCTATCAGATTACTACCGGAGGAGTAACGGGTATTGCGGCAATTATTTATTATGCCACAGGCATAGAGATTCAGGTCTCCTATTTTGTGATTAATGCAATATTCTTGGGTTTTGCCTTGAAAATATTAGGGCCTAAATTTAGTATTAAGACCATCTTTGCCATCTTTATGCTGACTTTCCTGCTCTGGTTCTTTCAGATGATTTTGAAGGATGAGAATGGCAATCTTCCTCAGTTGTTAGGCCCTGGTCAGGATTTTATGGCTTGTGTGATAGGTGCTGGTCTGCTGGGTTTTGGAATTGGTATCGTGTTCTGTAATAATGGAAGTACGGGTGGAACGGATATCATTGCCTGGATTATCAATAAGTATAAGGATGTTACGTTGGGGCGGATGATGATGTATTGCGATATCGTCATCATTTCATCCTGTTATTTTATTTTTCACGACTGGCGCAGGGTATTGTTCGGTTTTTGTGTCTTATTTGTGATGAGTATCGTCATTGACTATGTGATTAACAGTACACGGCAGTCTGTGCAGTTTCTGATATTCTCACGCAAATATGAGGAGATAGCCGAAGGGATTGCGACAAAGATTGATCGTGGAGTGACTTTGCTTGATGGAAAGGGATGGTATAGTAAACAGGAAATAAAGGTAGTAGTGGTTTTGGCTAAAAAAAGGGAATCACTCGATATCTTCCGTTTAGTAAAGGACATTGATCCGAATGCCTTCATTTCACAAAGTAATGTAGTTGGAGTATATGGCGAAGGCTTTGATAAGCTTAAAGTAAAATAAACTTTTCCCTTAAAAAACTAAAATAAAATAAGTTTTTTCGATTAATTTGGCTTATCGGAAAAACTTATTTTATTTTGTACCTGATATTGCGATACTTGAATCTATAACGTGAAAAATATGTCAAAAGTCACTCTGATGATGTTACTGGCCTTTTTACTGACTTATGGAAATCATGCGTCGGGCAGTAGTTTATCTCAAATCCATCAGCTGCATACTGGATGGGAATTTTCAACGTACGGTAGTAATGAATGGTTGTCTGCACAGGTGCCGGGCACGGTGCATCAGGACCTGATAGCTCATGATAAATTGCCTGATCCTTTTTATGGCATGAATGAGCAGAAAATACAATGGGTAGAAAAGGAAGACTGGTTGTATCGCACTTCATTTGTACTGACAGAAGAGCAGCTACATCATGAAGGGGTGTATCTGGTTTTTGAAGGGCTTGATACCTATGCAGATGTTTTCTTAAATGGTTCTTTGTTGCTGAAAGCAGATAATATGTTTGTGGGATATCGGGTACCTGTCAAGTCTGTTTTAAGAAAAGGAGAAAACAGACTTGTAGTACGTTTTCGTTCGCCTATTCGTGAACTGATGCCTCAATGGGAGAGCAACGGTTTTGATTATCCTGCAGATAATGACCATTATCCTCAAAAATTAAGTGTGTTTAGTCGGAAAGCACCTTATTCCTACGGATGGGACTGGGGCATCCGTATGGTGACTTGTGGTATTTGGCGGCCAGTGTATTTGCAGTTTGCGGACCGGGCGGTAGTGGAAGATTATTTCGTGCACCAGCAGTCAGTCAGTGCTGAACAGGCAGAGGTAGACAATCGCCTAGAAATAAATAATATTGGTAATCATACACAGCAGGCTGTGGTACGTGTGACGTACAGTTATGCGGGTGAGTCAGATAAAAGCATAGAAAAGGTGGTGGAATTGCAGCCAGGGCTTAATCATATTTCTCTTCCTGTAACAGTGGAGCGGCCGCACTTGTGGATGCCTAACGGTTGGGGAGAGCCTGCGTTGTATATGTTTGAGGCTTCAGTGTCGGTCGATGGGCAAGTGGTGTCACAGAAGAGTCACCAGATTGGTCTGCGCTCGATACGTGTAGTCCAGGAGGAGGATAAGGACGGTCAGAGTTTCTACTTCGAAGTGAACGGGGTACCGATGTTTGCTAAAGGTACGAACTTGATTCCGTCGGATGCCCTGCTGCCGCGTGTCACACGCCAGCGCTACAGCCGTCTGCTGGAGGATGTGCAGTCATCCAATATGAACATGATTCGTGTGTGGGGCGGTGGTATCTATGAAGACGACGCGTTCTTTGAGGAAGCAGATAGGCGCGGCATTCTGGTATGGCAGGACTTCATGTTTGCTTGTACCACCTATCCCCATGACCCGGCCTTTCTGCGTCGTGTAGAAGCGGAAGCGGAATATAACATTCGTCGTCTGCGCAACCATGCGTCGCTGGCCATGTGGTGCGGCAATAATGAGATTTGCGAGGGTATGCGCTATTGGGGGTGGAAGGAGAAATATTCGCCCGAAGTCTATCAGCAGATGCAGGAGGGATATGATATACTTTTCCGTCAGCTTTTGCCACAGAAGGTGAAAGAATTTGATCCGGGTCGCTTCTACCTGGAAGGCTCGCCGCTGGAGGCCAACTGGGGCAGGCCGGAGAGCTGGAAAGTGGGCGACAGCCATAACTGGGGCACGTGGTACGGGCAGAAGCCTTTCGAGAGTTTAGATAAGGAGATACCGCGTTTCATGAGCGAGTACGGCTTTCAGGCCTTTCCGGAGATGAAGACCATCCGCACCTTTGCTTCGCCCGAGGATTATGAGCTGGAGTCGCCCGTAATGAATGCGCATCAGAAGAGCACGATAGGGAATGCCTTGATTAAGAAAACCATGAGCCTGTATTATCCGGTGCCGGAGAAGTTTGAAGACCTGGTGTACGTGGGGCTGGTGCTGCAGGGCCACGGCATGCGCCGGGGCATGGTGGCGCACCGCCGCAATCGTCCGTACTGCATGGGCAGCTTGCCCTGGCAGCTGAACGACAGCTGGCCCGTGGTGTCGTGGTCGGCCATCGATTATTACGGCAACTGGAAAGCCATGCAGTATCACACGCGCCGTGCCTTTGCGCCCGTGCTGGTGGATGCCATCCGCCAGGGCGACAAGCTGCGCTTTTATGTGCTGTCCGACCGCCTGCAGACGGAGAAGGTGACACTGCACCTGGCGCTGACGGACTTTCAGGGAAAGGTGATCCGCCGCCATCGGGTGGAAGGGATGCTGCCGGTAAATGCTTCGGAGGTGTTCTTTGAGCAGGACTGGCAGAAGGCTTTCGAGGGCTGGGATACTACGGCTTCGTTCATCCGCATGACGCTCAAGGGCGCGGACGGACGGGAGGTGCTCTCGGACGAGGTGTTCTATCCGGTGCATCCCAAGGAGCAGCATCTGCCTAGGGCTGAAATCTCCTGCCGCAAGGTGAAGAAGGGCGGGGTGGTGGAACTGACGCTGAAGTCGCGTGTGCTGGCGCGCGACGTGTTCGTGGAGGTGCCCTTGCAGGGGGCGCGTTTCTCCGACAATTTCTTCGACCTGCTGCCGGGCGAGATGAAGCGCATCACGGTGTCTTCGGCCGACGGTACGCCGCTGGAGGACGTTTCCGTGGTGATTCACCAGCTGGCCGATGTGAGGGAATAAAATCTGATTACTAATCTTTTATATGTATTGATTATGAAACCATTTTCAAAAATGAATTGTATGGGGCTGGCATTTGCCGGAATGCTGATGGCCTCGTGTGCGGACAGTCCGACGGCAGTGGCTGACTATCAGGTGGTGCCCATGCCGCTGGAGATTACGGCGGCATCGCAGGGTTCGTTCCTGCTGAAGAGCGGGGAAACCATCTGCTATACGGCAGGGAATGAAAAGATGAAGAAGAACGCCGAGTTCCTGGCGGCTTTTATCAAGGAACAGACCGGCATCGCGCTGAAGGTGGCGGAAGGTGACGGAGAAGAGGGCATCGTGCTCCGCCTGGGGCTGGAGGCCGGTTCTCCGGAAGCGTACCGGCTGAAGGTGGACGGGCGCAAGGTGGAGATTTCCGCTCCTTCGGAAGCGGGTGTGTTCTATGGCATCCAGACGCTCCGCAAGTCGGTGTCGGTGCATGAGGGGGCAGGAGCGGTGGAACTGCCGGCGGTGGAAATCAACGACTCGCCGCGCTTCGGCTACCGTGGCATGATGCTCGATGTGGGCCGCCACATGTTCAGCATGGATGAAATCAAGACGTACATCGACATGCTGGCCCTGCACCACATCAACCGCTTCCACTGGCATCTGTCGGAAGACCAGGGGTGGCGCATCGAAATCAAGAAGTATCCCAGGCTGACGGAAATCGGCTCCAGACGCAGCGAGACGGTGATCGGACGTAACTCGGGCCGGTATGACGGCAAGCCTTACGGCGGTTTCTATACGCAGGAGCAGGCCCGGGAAATCGTGGCCTACGCGGCGGAACGCTATATCACGGTCATTCCGGAAATCGACCTTCCGGGTCACATGCAGGCGGCGCTGGCGGCTTATCCGGAACTGGGGTGTACGGGCGGTCCGTATGAAGTGTGGCGCATGTGGGGTATTTCCGACAACGTGCTTTGTGCGGGTAACGACCAGACCATCCGGTTCATCAAGGATGTGCTGGCGGAAATCATCGACATCTTCCCGTCGGAATACATCCATGTGGGTGGCGACGAATGTCCGAAGGTAAAGTGGGAGACTTGTCCGAAGTGTCAGGCACGTATCAAGGCGCTGGGCATCAAAGGCGACAGCAAGCACTCGAAGGAGGAATACCTGCAGAGCTACGTGATACAGGAAGCCGAGAAGTTCCTCACCGAGAACGGACGCAGCATGATTGGCTGGGATGAAATCCTGGAAGGCGGACTAGCTCCGAATGCCACGGTGATGTCGTGGAGAGGGGAAGCCGGTGGTATTGAAGCGGCTCGTCAGCAGCACAATGTCATCATGACGCCGAACACGTACCTGTATTTCGACTATTATCAGGCAAAGGATACGGACAGTGAACCGCTGGCCATCGGTGGCTATCTGCCTATGGAACGGGTGTACAGCTACGAACCGATGCCGTCTGCCCTTTCTCCGGAAGAACAGAAGTTCATTACCGGTGTGCAGGCGAACCTCTGGACGGAATATATCCCGACCATGGCACAGGCACAGTACATGGTATTGCCGCGTATGGCTGCGCTTTGTGAAACACAGTGGAGTGCTCCTGAAAAGAAGCAGGATTATCAGGGATTCCTGAAACGCACGGCTCGTCTGACAAAGATTTATCAGCTGAAGGGATGGAACTACGCGACGCATATCTTCGATGTGAATGTGCACATCGCTCTCAACACGGAAACGGGCAAGCTGGATGTAACGGCAAGCACCATCGACGATGCGCCTGTGTACTATACCCTCGACGGTACGGAACCTACCACTGCTTCGTCCAAGTATGAAAACGGACTGACCATTGATGCGGCATGTGTGCTGCGCATGATGGCCGTGCGCCCGGAAGGCAACTCGCGCATTACGCGTGACAGCATGGCGTTCAGCAAGTCTACGGCGAAACCCATCACCATGTTGCAGCCTATCAATAAGCCTTACGAGTTTAAGGGGGCCACTACGCTGGTAGACGGTATGACGGGCGACCGCAACTACAAGACCGGACGCTGGATTGCTTTCTACAAGAATGACATGGAGGCGGTGATTGACCTGAAGGAAGCTACCGAAATCAGTTCCATGACCCTGCGCACTTGCGTGGAAAAGGGCGACTGGACGTTTGATACCAGAGGCATTACCGTAGAGGTGTCGGACGACAACAAGACTTTCAAGAAAGTGGCTTCGGAAGCTTATCCGGCTATGAAGGAAACGGATGCCAACCAGATTTATACCCATACCCTGACATTTGACCCGGTAAAGACCCGTTACGTGAAGGTAACGGCTTTGTCCGAGCAGAATATCCCGGCATGGCACGGCGGCAAGGGCAATCCCGGATTCTTGTTTGTAGATGAAATCGTATTGAACTGATGGCTATGCGTAAACTGGTTTTTGCTACTAACAATGCCCATAAACTGGAGGAGATACGTGCCATTCTGGGAGATAAAGTGGAAGTGCTGAGTTTGAAAGATATCCGTTGTGAGGCCGATATTCCGGAAACGGCGGATACGCTGGAAGGAAATGCCGCGCTGAAGGCGGAATATATTCATGCGCATTATGGCATGGATTGCTTTGCCGACGATACCGGTCTGGAGGTGGAAGCGCTGGACGGGGCTCCCGGGGTGTATTCGGCACGTTATGCGGGCGGTGAAGGGCACGACTCGGAAGCCAACATGAAGAAGCTGCTGGCAGAACTGGAAGGCAAGGAGAATCGGAAGGCGCAGTTCCGCACGGCCATCTGCCTGATAGAAGGAGGAGAAAAGCACTTGTTCGAAGGCATTGTGAAGGGAGAAATCATCCGGGAGAAAAAAGGAAGCTCCGGCTTCGGCTACGACCCGGTGTTCGTGCCGGAAGGTTATTCCGGGACTTTTGCGGAGATGGGGGCTGAAGAAAAGAACAGGATCAGTCACCGGGCAAGAGCCGTACAGAAGCTGTGTGACTATCTGAACAGTAAATAAAGCAGAAAAAAGGCTGTGGATTATTTCTACAAATGTGCAGAAATTCCACAGCCTTTCTTTTTTTTAATCGCGTGTAACGTTCTTGTAATCAAATTTTTAAAAAATAAAGTATAAAAAGGCTGTTTTTGGCGTGTGTTTTGCGAAGTATTCTACGGAATTAAAAACAAAAATCGTCAAAATGCAAAGAATCAGACTTTTAGTTTTATTGCTGCTGTGTGTGGTGTGTCAACAGACTTTTGCACAACAGCGTATCCTCAGCGGATTGGTTATCTCAGCTGAAGATCACGAGCCGCTTATCGGTGCTACGATTTCCGTACAGGGAAACGAGGCGCATGGGGTAGTGACCGACATTGATGGAAAGTATACATTGGAAGTGGGACCGGATGACAAGATTCTGGTCGTGGCTTACCTGGGTATGAAAACTCAGTTGATAAAGGTTCCTAAGAAAGAACACCTGAACGTGGTGCTCCAGCCTGAGACCATGAACCTGGAAGAGGTGGTGGTCACGGGATACGGTAATTTCACCAAGTCTTCTTTTACGGGGTCTGCCAATACCCTGAAGGGAGACATGATGAAAGACATCCCCGTGATGAGCGTGGAGCAGAAGCTGCAGGGAATGACCATGGGCGTGTCTATTACCAGCAGTT
>OGQZ01002428.1_pt1 | contig 12892 bp, 10 predicted proteins | sample 1553321 | NCBI WGS metagenome assembly OGQZ01 (sample SAMEA2579958, study PRJEB22360) | human gut metagenome | reverse complement strand
CAATCTGTGCCGTATTCTTCAGCATGTCGTTAATGGTTTCGATAATGTATCTCTTATCCCGAACTGGGGTAAACCTCGATGTTTTCGTCCGAGATGTTACCGGCCATTTGTTTTAAGTATCTGTATATAATCCAAGCGACGACAAATTGAAGGTTTCAGGTACTACATCGTTTGCTATCGTTTCCTTTGCGGTTTCATAAGCCTTCACATAGTCTTTCGCCTTGTATAGGTCTGAAGCTGCGCTCATTGCTTGGCATTTCGCTCTCAATGTGTCATCATCCATATCCAGTCCTCCTCAAAAAATAGTAGTCTGGGAGTCTGAACAAAGTCAGACTTTCAGATTTAAGTTTTATCGTTCGCAAATATATGTATTAATTAGATACAATCAAAGTTTTCTGAATGTTTATCGCATATAAGTTAGCAAAAACATTTGTCTTAATCCTTGTTTTATTAGACCTTGCTCTCTGAGTGGAACGAAAAGTGCTGGAAAGTATATTTTAAGCAGTCTTAATCCTTGTTTTATTGGACCATGCTCTCTGAGCTACTACCTTCTTGTGTGATACTGACGCCCGAATCGTCTTAATCCTTGTTTTATTGGACCATGCTCTCTGAGGTGTAATTTCGCAAGCTATAAACGAAATAAAAGAGTCTTAATCCTTGTTTTATTGGACCATGCTCTCTGAGTTTCTTAAAGAATTGTGCTGACAAAAAAGACGTTCTGTCTTAATCCTTGTTTTATTGGACCATGCTCTCTGAGAAGCTGTACAAGAGTGGCTACAGAATGATGCTAAATGTCTTAATCCTTGTTTTATTGGACCATGCTCTCTGAGCGTATGAACTTGTCTAACACTTATGGGAGGGCAGTGTCTTAATCCTTGTTTTATTGGACCATGCTCTCTGAGCTCTTCGCTTTATCAAAGAATGTAATTTCTTTGATGAGTCTTAATCCTTGTTTTATTGGACCATGCTCTCTGAGGAAGTATGACAAACATTCCAGAAATTTGGTATAGTGTCTTAATCCTTGTTTTATTGGACCATGCTCTCTGAGGTATGCTAACATGTTTGTTGACAATGACAATCGAATGTCTTAATCCTTGTTTTATTGGACCATGCTCTCTGAGCCGTGTAAGGCTGATTTTCAGCCTACCGAGCAAGGTCTTAATCCTTGTTTTATTGGACCATGCTCTCTGAGTATGATGTGTTAAGTAACCATGAAGCATTTGCTGATGGTCTTAATCCTTGTTTTATTGGACCATGCTCTCTGAGAGCAAAAATAGTAAATGCTTGTTATTTAGCATATTACAGGGGTCTATATATATATATTAACTTTTGAAGACCTAAAAAATGTACCTTTTTCGACTGCAAATATACGATAAATGCTTCAACAATAGCATGAGGAGGCATTAAATAATAAAAAAAATGTAAATGCCCAAAGAGAAAAATGTTAACTGTCCTTTCATAACCAGTATACGAATCAATGTTCCCCTTTTTGCCTGTTTTATGTTTTTGTGAAAAAAACAAAAGGAAAAACTTGCCTTGAGATAGTTTTTTTTTATATTTGCAAGTGCTAAACAGAAATCGGAAAATCTATTACTTTTGCCTATGAATCATAAAATACCATCAGCTTTCGTCCTTTTTTTAGGTAGTTCTAATATACATTGGTAGTTGAGTTGATGTGTGTTTGTCGTTTACAGAAGTTTTTAGAATGGCGGTGTCTCATAATATAGATAGTATAGGAGTGATAAAACAAAAATAAAGATTTTATGCTTATGGAGAAGTGTAGATATTTATATGGAGCTTCGATACAGGGAATCCAGAGCTTTATTTTCCAAACCGACCGGCTAAAGGATATTGTCGGTGCCAGCGAGCTGGTGGAGCAAGCCTGCACAGAAGTTTTCAGAAATGAATTTTTTGATGAAAAGACATGTGAACTTATCGTCAGTGCGGCAGGAAACGTGAAGTGCGTATTCCCCGACGAGAATATGTGCAGAAAGGCAGTATTGTCATTCCCAAAGCGAGTAATGGAGAAAGCCCCTGGCGTGACCATCAGTCAAGCAGTAGTTAGAATGACAGACGACGATTTTTCGGGAGCAATTGATGAACTTGAACGTCGGCTGCATTCACAACGCAATCGTCGCTCAAAGCCATTGGCCTCTGGACTTATGGCAATGGAGCGTTGTAGACGCACGGGAATGCCGTCAATCAATGCTATTGGCGCAAAAGACAGGATAGACGAAGGCTGCTATCTCAAAGGCAAGGCTCTGGTAGACTCTGCAAATAGTAAAGGAGCCACAAGCAAATTGTATGAAAAACTGTATGGTTGTCATGTCTCTTTAAAGAATGCAACCGACATAACCACTCTCACGGGACAAAACGACTGGATAGCCATAGTGCATGCCGATGGCAATGGTCTTGGTGAGGTTGTGGCCAATATTGGTAAAAATCCTGGCAAGCTGAAACAGTTCTCGGAGAAACTCAATGAAGCAACAATCAAGTCTGCCCAGGCAGCATGCAAAGAATGCTTAGGCGATACCAACGAGCTCCTCGTGCGTCCTGTTGTGATAGGCGGTGACGATCTTACCGTTGTGTGCCGGGCTTCAATTGCCGTTGGCTTCGTAAATAGTTATCTGCGTAATTTCGAGAAAAACAGTCTCGACCTCACTAATCATGCATTGACGGCCTGTGCAGGAATAGCCTTCATAAAGTCTTCTTATCCCTTCTCCTATGGCTACGACCTCGCCGAAACATTGTGTGGCGTGGCTAAAAAGGATGCCAAGTCAGCAGAAATGAAATATGCCAACGGCGGCAAAGCCCCGTCCTGCCTTATGTTCCACAAAGTGCAGAGCAGCTTCATAGAAGACTATGGCGTTATAGAGCGCAAGGAACTCACTGCTTCCTGTGATTGCTCTTTCCGCTTCGGCCCATATTATCTTGATGAGCAAGAAGACCGTTGGACGATAGACATGCTGCAGCATGATGCCGATGCACTCTCCATAGAGTCAAACAATGCTATAAAGACAAGTGTCAGAGAATGGTTGACATTGATGGGCGAGAGTCGCGGCAAGGCTCTGCAGAAGGAGAATAGAGTGAATATGCTTGATCGGTATACCAGAGAGCAGAAGGAACTCTTTGTCGAGCTGACAACGGAGTGTAAAGGGAAACGTTTCCCTGCCTACGATGTGTTGGCATTGCAGACGATAAAGAATCAAGTAACCAAATGAGCAGACTATGACTATGACAATAAATATTACGATACGCTTCTTCTCGCAATGGCACTGCGGAAGTGGTACGTCCGCCGGAGCGGATGTAGACGAACTTGTGGTGAAAGACAAGAATGGAATGCCTTACATTCCAGGAAAGACACTCAAGGGACTGATACGTGAGGCAGTAGAAGACTATGTGTCATTCTCTTCACAAAGAGATGTGTTAGGAATGTTGTTGGCAGAGACCTTCGGCAAAGAGTTGGGTGAGGCTCCGGAGCAGACGGCAGGATGTGCCCATTTTGGCAATGCCGTGTTGGCAGAAGCCGAATATGAGGCAATAGTGGGGAATCATGCCCAACGATATATGTACAACAAGATAACCACTACCGCCATTGATGACGACGGTATAGCCAAAGATCATAGTCTGAGGAGCATGGAGGTAGTGTTGCCCTGCATATTGTATGCAAGCATAACCGGCGTGCCAGAGGAATTGGCCGTCATCCTGTCGGAAAGTCTCGGCATGATAAAGCGTATGGGGCAGAAGAGGAACCGTGGATTAGGCAGATGTGAAATCAAGGAAGGAGGCAAGATATGATAAGGATCAAGTTTGAGTGTAAACTGCTGTCGGATGTCATACTAAACCAAAGTGCGGCAACAGACGGCAACAACAGTACCCTGGATTTCATTCCGGGCAATTCTTTCCTTGGTATCGTGGCCTCCCACTATGCTGAATACAGTAAAGAAGACGCCATGACACTGTTTCATAGTGGGAAAGTGCGTTTCGGTGATGCACATCCAGAAAGCCAGATGAAGCCAGGCTTCAGGACTCTGCGCATACCAGCGTCTCTATACTATCCCAAACTGAGGTCACAGACTGATGTATGCTATGTGCATCACTTGTATGATAGAAACAAAGACAAACAGAATGATGGCAGACCGCAACAGCTGAAGCAGTGTCGCAATGGCTTCTTCGCTTTTACTTCAGGTTATGGATATCCGGCAGTGTTGGACAGAAGTTTTGCATTGAAGTCGGCATACAACCGTAGTTTGCGTCGTTCACAAGACGAGAAGATGTTTGGCTATGAGTCGCTCGATGCAGGTAGTATTTTTCTGTTTGATGTGGAGATTGATGATGACCGGCTCGCAGATGTGGTGAGAGATAATCTCGTAGGCCGTCATCATATTGGCCGCTCCCGCACAGCGCAGTATGGCGAAGTGCTCATACGTGAAAAGAATTATGAAGAGACAAGTTCCAACTTTGACAAGATAAAGGTAGACGGTTCCGACTATGTTGCCGTTTATGCCGATGGCAGACTCATCTTCATTGATGAGAATCAGGAACTTACCCTGCAGCCAACGGCGCGAGACCTTGGCATCGAGAATGGAGAGATAGACTGGAGCCTGTCGCAAGTGCGCACCTTCCAGTATGCACCATGGAACGGTAAGCGTGCCACAAGAGATACCGACAGGCTCGGCGTTGAGAAGGGAAGCGTGTTCCTTGTCAAACTCCATGGCGATTGCGGTCTGTTACAGAGCCGTTATGTAGGTGCATATCAGAATGAAGGCTTTGGTAAGGTGGTCTACAATCCGGATTTCCTTGATGAAGTGGATGGAAAAAATGGCGAGGCAAAAGTACGGTTGTTGGAACCAGAAGCAAACTCAGACGGCAAAGTTCAGCTGCCTCTATGCGGCACTCCTTTGCTCGATTACATTTCTCGCAGACAACTCGCCCATGAGGCAGATGTCTATATATATGAGAAAGTGAATGACTTTGTCAAGAGCAATAAGAAACTGTTCGGCAGCAATGGCGACAAATTCCCGTCGCAGTGGGGACAGATTCGAGAAATTGCTTCCAGATGCAAAATCGGTGATGATATAAGGAAAGAACTTCTTGGTGAGGGCGGGTATCTGCGCCATGGCGTAGCTGAGGAAAAGTGGAAGAAATATGGACGTCTCGAAAGACTCAGAGACTTCATGGATGACATTGAATCTTCCAGATTTGGTGACATATTGGGTAAGGCACTTGTAAACCTGTCGTCAGAGATGGCAAAAATGAAATGACACTATGGAAAAGGAAAACAAAAGATACGAATATAGACACATCGCAAGAATCGTGGTCGAGGCAGCCACTCCTATAGCAGTTGGCAGCGGTGCGTCGGATGTTGTCACCGACTCTCCAGTGGTGAAGGACATCAACGGACTTCCATATATTCCAGGAACTTCATTGGCTGGCGTTATACGCCATGCTTTGGAATTGGGTAGACGGGAAGACGAGACGAATTTCTTTGGCTATCATGACAAGGATGGCGGGCGTGGGTCACGAATAATCTTCACCGATGCAGTGATGATTGGTAAAGACGGGCTTGCAGTTGACGGCATATGCCAGATAGATCCATCCGATGATTTTTATGGTTGGTATCAAGAACTGCCAGTCCGCAACCATGTGAGGATAAACGAGCATGGAGTGAACGACAGGAATGGCAAGTTTGACAACGAAGTCGTTTACATGGGCACACGTTTCGTCTTTGAGATAGAGCTGTTGTCAGATCAGGAAAATGATTCTTGGTTTGACAAGATTCTCGCCACGCTTTATCGTGACACGATGCGCATAGGTGGAGGAACTCGCTGCGGATATGGCAAGATGAAAGTCGTAAGTTGTCTGCGTGCAGACCTCAATCTTACTGAAGCGTCCGACTTGGCGGCTTATATAAAGAAACCATCCTGTCTGTCGGAAAAATGGACAACCTTTGCGGAATGGCAACCATCAGCAGCCGATGTTCGTGATGACGGATGGATTACTTATACGTTGAGGTTGCAGCCACAGGATTTTTTCCTCTTCGGTTCAGGCTTTGGCGATGATGATGCAGACAACACTCCGGCTGTAGAGCGAGTGGTGGAGTGGGGAAACGGAAAACCATGTTTCTCTCAACAGAGAACATTAGTGCCGGCTTCTTCAGTAAAAGGTGCATTGGCTCATCGCACGGCATATAATTACAACAAGCAGAATCGCCTGTTCATCGGAAACGAAAACGCCTGTGCCGGTGACGATAATCCAGCCGTTGCTGCGGTGTTCGGTTCAGCAGACGGTGACGGGCAAAGTCGCGGTTCTCGCGGCAATATAATCATGAGTGATGTCATTGGAAAAGAAAAATGCGACAAACTTTTCTTCCATGTCAAGAACGACTATTTCTCTGGCGGAACAATAGATGGAGCCTTGTTCCAGGAGAAGAGTGTCTTTGGGAGAGATACCATATATGAGGAAGAAATTCTTGTGAGGAAAGACGTTCTTGAGGATACTGGTGTAAGAGAAGCCTTGGAGCAGAGCCTGAAAGACATCTGCAGCGGATTATTGCCGCTTGGCGGATGTGTCGGACGAGGTAACGGATTCTTTACAGGAGAACTATTAAAGGATGGAGGCAAGATATGAAAGAGATAAAGGCTGCAACATACGAGGGCTATCTGTGGTATAGCGATGAAAACAAGCCGAAGGTGTTCCTCGGCGACAAGATGGTTGACAAGATAGATTTGGACGACAGTTCCAATCCGTTTGTCGTTGAAGGTAACCTCTGGGATGCGGAAGCGCATGAGTCTATAATGATACGCTATGTAGACGGACGCTATCTGGTGCGTCATACTGTTGTGACGGATAAAGAACTTCTTGGCATCGATGACCGATTGCTTGATCCTGTCGCAGGAAAGACCAACGACCTCGTGGCTACAACAGTGAAGGAATATCTTCCGCATCGTCTCGAAGGTGTCAAGGCATTGCGCTTTCTGCAGTATTGGCAGGGTGAGGAGGATGCTATGTGTGAAGGAATGACGGCACTTCGTCCGTCGAAACTCGTTTTTGTAGGATTTAACAAGTAAGGAGGAACATCTATGGTTAACAAGATATCTGCCCCATATAATTTTGTGCCGCTCAATGAATTTGTCTTCGTTCCCGATTGGGGCGGCGAAGTGTCGCAAGACATTCCTTTCGCTGATGGTGAAGACGGGTATATAGAAGTGACGTGGAAGAATGTCTCGCCCTTGTGTGTTCGGGATGCTTCAGGCACTGATGACAAAAATTATTCTATGCATGTGAAGATGTCCGACGGCAGTCGCCTTTATTTCATTCCGGGTTCAAGTCTTAGGGGTATGCTTCGGAACACCCTTAGCGTAATGAGCTTCGGGCGGTTGACGCAGTATGGGAATAAATACTTCGGACATAGAGAATTTCATACAAAGAAAACTGATAATAATGAATATCAGAATCAGATGTCGAAAGTGCGATATGGTTGGCTTGAGGGAGATTATGATGGTTATAAACTATATATGTGCATTGGTGAAGCCGATAAGATATCTATTAAAGAAGTGAGAGAAATCGCACTTGATAGAGAATATGACAAATATAAGTATGCTTGGAAAAGGAATCAGGCAATAGGAAATAATACATTTCCTAAAAAAAAGAAAGACGGAATTGTTTATAGAGTATTCGCTACGGGGCAGATGCATAATAAGAACAACGAGTTGTTGATCCCAGAAGCAGATGAAAACAGTTTCGTTCGTTTTTGCATTGACGATGAGGCAATAACATCATTCTTCACAGTATACAGCAATACGTCCGGCTTTGAAAACTATAGGGCGATGCTTGAATGTGGAAAGCGGATACCAGTCTCGTTTATAAAAGACGGTTCTCACTATGTCCTTGGCATGGGCAGAATGATGCGTTATCCTCACAAATATAGTGTGGCGGATTTGATAGAGAATGTGCAGAAAATGGATGATGCTGCAGGTCGTGACTTGGCAGATGTTATTTTTGGATGGGTTGATAGAGACCATTCTCTTAAGGGTAGAGTGCAGATAGGCAATGCATTCGCATCTCGTTCGTTGAGGGATGAAGAACTTTGTTCTGAGGTCCGTGGCGTTCTCGGTACTCCGAAACCATCATTCTATCCGTTATATCTGAAACAAGATGAGCGACCGTATAAGACCTATTCAACTGAGGGGGCAACAATAAGTGGAACGAAACGTTACAGAATACATAAAGGAGCCTCTGTTACAACCTTGCCGCAGGGTAATGTAAAGACAATGAGTCAAATCAACCCCGTTCCGGCAGGACAGACCTTCAAGATGCGCATCGTGGTTCATAATATGAGAAAAATGGAAATCGGTGCCTTGCTTTCTGCAATCACCTTCAACCATACTCAGGGAACTTATCATAATATTGGCAGTGCCAAAGGATTTGGCTACGGTAAGATGGAATGTGCAGACTTGTCGTTGCATGGCTTTGCTTTTTCGGAAGAGGAATATCTAAAGGAGTTTGAATACGTAATGTCACAGTTCACTAAGGCCAAGTATTCGTGTCTGTGGAGCGAGACTACTCAAGTCAAATCGCTTGTCGCAATCATGTCGGAGCATGAAGACAACGATGTGAGGATGATGGAGATGGACAAGAATAGGTCTCCATTGCAAAAGAATGAGTACGAGTATTATAAAACTAATTTCAGTAAACTCGAAGAAACAACTAAAAGTGTAACCACATATCTGAATGATGATGATGTCGCAGGTTTGGAGGAAAGTGTGAAGCGTGTTGAAGCTGCCAGACTCAGAAAAAGGTTTGTTGTTGAAAACGCTAAAATTTATGATGATATTAAAGCTGATGTCAAGTCAGGCAAATTCCAGTCAGCCATAGAATCATTAGATCGCTTGATAAATGATATGCTCATTCAAGGTGTTGACAAATCCGATGAAGAAACATGGAGGACCGACATTGTGGAAAAGCAGAAAGCAAAGGAGGCAGAAGAGACACAAAAGAAAGTGGAAGCGCTAAACGAGAAAAATAAGCAGCAGTTGTCTGGCGGTCTTGCTAATTTCATTGAAGAGAAGAATCCGCTGACGGATAAATACAAGGTGGACAAGTGGAAGACATGCGATTCAAAAATCAAGCAATGGCTCAAGAAAAAGAACACGTCATCGCTTGATGATGACGAGAAGCAGACTTTGGAGAAGACCATTCGCCGTCTGTATGTCGAACAGGACAGATCGGAGAAGAAAGACTGGAAGGTGGAATACGACAAGAATAAGATATGGAAAGCCATAAGAGGATATCTTGGCGAAGAGCGTGCGATGTCTCTTTATAAGAGTATGGAGGGATGATGTGATGGAGATAAAGACAATGTCGGTAGTGTTCAAGAACCGACTTTCTTTTCGTGAGGTGCCATTGCTGCGAGGTGCATTGTTGCATCTGGCGAATGGTGATTCAACGTTGTTTCATGACCATATTGGCGATAAGCTCCGCTATAGATATCCCCTCGTGCAGTATCGTGAATCTGGCGGATATGCTTCCTTGTTCTGCCTTGGCGATGGCGTGGTGGCAGTAGAGGGTCTTCTTTGTGCGGCATCTTCGGCAGAAGTGCGTATTGGCAGGAGAGAGGAGAAACTGCTTGTAGACAGCGAGACGAGGAGAATAGATGAGCTGGTCTTGTCGGATGAGGTCCAGGAATATTACATACATCGTTATCTTCCGCTCAACCAGGAGAATTATGCCAAGTATAAAGCCACTGACAGTATAGTGGACCGTTATCAGATGATAGAGAAATGTCTGGTTGGTAATATTCTTTCGTTTGCCAAAAGTATGGGCATGTTCTTTGAACAGCAGATAAAAGTGAAGATACAGGATGTGGCAAATACGCATGAGTATACATACAAGAAAGTGAGAATGCTCGGCTTTGATTTGAAATTCAAAGCGAATGTCTCTCTTCCTCGGCATATTGCCTTGGGCAAGGGAGTTAGTATAGGATTTGGAGAAATATTTTGACTATGAAGAAAATACAGATAGCATTGGTAAGCAAGGAAACGCTCCCCGTTTTTTATATGATAAATGAGTTGCGTCCAGATGAGGTGTATCTTGTCGGCACTAAAGAAACAAAAAACGAGATGCACTATATAAAGGATGTAGCAAAGAACATCGGCGTGGTTTGTCATGAGCTGACGACCCAACCCGACAGTATGCAGGACTGCATGAAGGTATGTGACAGCGTTCATGCCCGTAATGGTGAAGATTGTGAGTATTGCTACAATCTTACGTGTGGAACGAAGCTCATGGCTTTTGGTGCATTGATTTGCGCACAGAGCCATAAAGCGAATGCTGTATATACTGATGTCAGCTCTTATACCGACTTTTCGGATTTTGGACGCCACGACATAACCAGACTTCTTGATACCGATACCATAATAGCCCTGCAAGGACAGAAGGTGAAGGACAAGAAGGTTTACCATTATGATGCAGAGCGTACCGAGTGCGCTAACGAAGTGCGCAATTTCATCGAGAATAACGTTGATGCGTATCGTATTCTGATGAACTATTATGTTTTATACAGGTGCATGCCGGACCCTTTCAAATCAGGAAAACTGTCATGTTACAAAGACAAAGGCAGACTTGTTGTTGAATACGATGACGTCGAGGTCTTCTCTTCAGATTATTATGATGCTTTCAAGATGCTGCTTGAGGGAAGATGGTGGGAAACGCTTGTGGCTGATGTCGTTGCCAGATGGGCAGGAGAAGACAAGGATGTTTGGACGAGTGTACGCTTCGAGCCAAATTCCGGAATGCAGCGCAATGACAAGAACGAGATAGACGTATTAGTGAATATCGGCAATGCCCTGCTCTTCGTGGAGTGTAAGTCCGGCTCTTTCACGCAGGACAATATATACAAGTTGAGCAGTGTGTTCAAGACCTATGGCAGCTATAAGTCAAGAGGTGTCATAGTTTCATATCGCTCCAATGTCATTAAACCCGACTTGGAAGAAAAAGCGAAAGAGGAACGCGTGTCGTTGCTTGTGCCGAATCGTAGTATGGCAGATTTGTTTGTGAAGTTAGACAAAGTAGTTAACACCTTAAAATCCTGATTCCTATGGCAAGAAAAGTCTTTATCTCAGTGCTCGGCACCGGGTTTTATGGAAAGTGCATATATAAGCGTGATGAGTTTGAATCAGACAATACACGCTTTATTCAGCAGGCAACATTGCAGATGCTGACAAACAATGATTCTTGGACATCCGACGATCGTGGCTATATATTGCTTACGCAGAAAGCAGAGACCGACAATTGGATTGTCAAAGATGATGAACGTGAAAACTTCATCTCTAAAAAGATAGAGGAGTATATAGGTTTGGAGAAAACCATCAGCGGCATGAACCTTCCCTTTGCCGTTGATGGTGTCAGTATTCCCGTCGGGAATGATGAAGACGAGATATGGCAGATTTTCGACATCGTGTTTGAAAAGCTTCAGGATGGCGATGAGCTGTATTTCGACATCACCCATGGCTTCAGATATCTTCCGATGCTCGTTCTCGTGTTGGGAAACTATGCCAAGTTCTTGAAGAATATCAAGGTGAAGAGCATCACGTATGGAAATTTTGAATCCCGAAACACAAAAGTGACTCCCAATGTAGCTCCGATAATAGATATCACCTCTTTCTCGGCGTTGCAGGATTGGACATTCTCTGGAGCTTCATTTGTAGAACAAGGACATGTGCGTAATTTTACGGAATCTATATCATTGTCATTAGGTAATAGTTCTGTCGTTTCCAAAAGATTGATAGAGTATGTTCGAAAACTTAACAAAGATCTGAATACTTTTGAAGAGCAGATTTCCACATGTCGTGGAAATGAACTTTTCAGTGGAAATAATGTTTGCGAGGCAAAAGAATTGATAGATAAGGTAATGGGACAGTCGCATATACCCAAACCTCTGCTGAAGATATTGGATGTTATAAATGATGCCATAATTCCTTTTGGTAAGGATACTATAGATAATTTACGCAGTTCTTTAATCTGGTGTAAGCGATATAAACTGATACAGCAAGGGTATACACTTTGCCAAGAGAGTATCATTACTTATGTCTGTATGCAGCTCAGTGACCTTAACCCTTATAAGGAAGAAAAGGGTGGGGACAGAAGATATAGAGACTATTGGTCTGCAATTTTAGGTATGAGTGTAGGCGATGCAAAGAATGAAAGTTCTTGGAAAGGTGATATTGCCAAGAACAGGAATTTGAGCCGTTCCCTGCTTGGTATGGAATGGGTCTGTGAAGCAAGAAAAGGATATGAACGTATAAAGCAGAAAAGGAATCAACTTAATCATGCTGGATTTACGGGAAATGTGTCATCGCATGAAATTATAAAGTCGTTTGATAAAAGTATAGACTGGTGTGTCGGTTTCTTTGATGAGGCATTGACAGCTCCGGTAGTTGATACATCAACGCTACATAAGCTTTTCATAAACCTTTCAAACCATCCGTCTTCGCAATGGAAAGAAGAGCAACTGTGTGCAGCGAGAGAATATGGTGATATTATGGATATGCCCTTTCCGCAGGTCAATCCGGATGCAACGGCAGAGGATGTGAATTCTATAGCTAATGCCCTTGTTGATAAAATTAAGGTGTTGGGGGATGATAATGATGTCGTTGTGCATGTTATGGGTGAGATGGGTCTTACATACAAACTTGTGAGAAAACTCGGCTTCTTGGGCATTCGTTGTGTATGCTCCACCTCTTATCGTGTGGTGAAAGACGAGGAGGATGGCAAGAGGGTCGTGGAATTCCATTTTGAAAGATTCAGAGAATATGAGTAAGAAAGAAAAATTTGAGCTTTCTCACGACCAGAGATGTGTGATGGCTCGTTTTATAGAGTTCGTCAACGGCAG
>OGQZ01002423.1_pt1 | contig 12894 bp, 8 predicted proteins | sample 1553321 | NCBI WGS metagenome assembly OGQZ01 (sample SAMEA2579958, study PRJEB22360) | human gut metagenome | reverse complement strand
AGGAGGTAGAGGGTATCCACAGCCGTACCAATTTCGACCTTTCTCAGCACGAGAAGTACAGCGGCCGTTCTATCAAGTACTTCGATCCAGAGAAGAACGAGAGCTATGTACCTTACGATGTAGAGACATCTATCGGTGTAGACCGTATGTTCCTCAGCGTAATGTGCCACTCTTACTGCGAGGAGAAGCTAGAGAATGGCGAGACACGTGTTGTTTTGCGTTTGCCAGAGGCTTTGGCACCTGTTAAGTGTGCTGTGTTCCCATTGGATAAGAAGTATGGTTTGCCAGAGTTGGCACACGAAATTGTTGACGAACTGAAGTTCCACTTCAATACTCACTATGGCGATCCTAAGGATTCTATCGGTAAGCGTTATCGCCGTCAGGATGCTATCGGTACTCCATTCTGTATCACCGTAGACCACGAGACTCCAAACGATCATAAGGTAACTCTGCGTTATCGTGATACCATGGAGCAGGAGCGCGTAGCTATCTCTGATCTTCGCAGCATCATCGAGGAGCGCGTAAGCATCACTAGCGTATTGAAGAAGCTTGGCAAGGAAATCAAGAACTTCTAATTAATCAAATATATCTAGATGAATCTTAAGAGTTTGAAATATTTCTTCTTCCTCATGATGGCAGTGATCACACTGTCATCATGTAGCGAAGATGATGATAATGTCTCGGAATATGCCAACTGGCAGGAGCGTAATGAGCAGGCTTTTGCCGATACATTGGCTTATGCCAGAAAGATGGGTGAAGCTAACGGCTGGTACGTTTATAAGAACTGGACGTTCGAAAACCAGACTCCGACGAACAAAGATCAGAATGGTAATTTAGTGACCCTTCCTTATAAGGATTGCGATAATATCATCGTTCATGTTCTGAAGAAGGGAGAGGGTACAACTTCTCCTATCCTTACCGATTCGGTACAGGTGAGCTATCGTGGCCGTTTCATTCCTACTGAAAATTATAAGGAAGGTTACGTCTTCGACCAGAGTTTTACGGGTACTTTTGATGCTGCTACAGCTAATCCTATCCGTAGTGTGGCCGGTGGATTTATCGATGGCTTTACCACTGCATTGCTCAAGATGCATTCGGGCGACCATTGGCAGGTGTTCATTCCATACCAGCTGGCTTATGGCGAGAGCGGTAATTCTTCAATCCAAGGCTATTCAATGCTCCGTTTTGAGATGGTGCTCAAGAGTTATAAGAGAGCTTCTGGCAAGAAGTGGATTACTAAATAATAAGAATAAATATTTAGAGAAAAGTATGTGCATATGTTTGAAATGATATATGCACATATTTTTTTGTATGAGCGATATACGAGAAATTAATTTATGCTTTATAGCAAGAAGACAGATTATTTGATGGAGTCGATTCGCCTGGGTAGGGAGATGGATCGGCGCGAGAAACTCAATCTTATTGTAGGGTTGAGTATACCTTCTATGCTGGCTCAGATTTCTACGGTGATGATGTTCTTCATTGATGCTTCTATGGTGGGGCATCTGGGAGCAGAGGCTTCTGCCAGTATCGGATTGATAGAGTCAACTACCTGGCTTATAGGTAGCTTGCTCAGTGCAGCTGCTACTGGCTTTTCTGTACAGGTAGCTCATTTTATCGGAGCTAATGATTTTGCAAATGCCCGTCAGGTGTTTCGTCATGCGCTGATTTGCGGTGTGGCGTTCAGCATTTTTGTTTCTCTTCTCTGTGTCGGCATTCATGCTTATCTGCCTTATTGGCTGGGTGGAGGTGCTGATATAGCCACCAATTCCTCTCGCTATTTTCTGATATACGGTCTGGTACTTCCATTCGTTTTCCTTTATCATATATCCGAGATGATGCTGAAATCTGCGGGCAATATGCATACGCCTAGTGTGATGGCTGTATTGATCTGCATCTGCGATGTGATATTCAATTACCTGTTTATCTATATCCTGAAGTTGGGTGTTGTGGGGGCTGCCTTAGGAACGGCGATGGCTTATGTCTGCATCTCTCTGCCTAATCTTTATCTTGCAGGTTTCAAGAATAAGATACTGAATCTCCGTCAGGACCATGTCCGTTTCCGTTGGGGCAGGTCGTATGTTCATAATGCCTGTAAAATCAGCATTCCGATAGCCATACAGAACATATTGATGAGCGGGGCGCAGATAGTGAGTACCATGATTGTGGCACCTCTTGGCAATATAGCCATTGCTTCCCATTCTTTTGCTATTACGGCAGAGAGTCTTTGCTATATGCCGGGCTATGGTATTGGTGATGCGGCTACTACTCTGGTGGGACAGACGCATGGAGCTGGGCGAGTAGGTTTGTGCAAGAATTTTGCTTATATGACAGTAGGACTTGGAATGGCTGTGATGGCTGTGATGGGAGTGGTGATGTATGTCTTTGCTCCTGAGATGATTGGCGTTCTTTCTCCGGTAGAAAGTATCCGTGAGATGGGTACTATCTGTTTGCGCATCGAGGCTTTTGCTGAACCATTCTTTGCAGCCAGCATCGTGACCTACTGTGTTTGTGTAGGAGCGGGCGATACCAGAAAACCGGCGATGATCAATCTCGGTACCATGTGGCTGGTGCGCCTCACTCTGGCTTATGCTCTTTCCAAGAGCTATGGCTTGGAGGGAGTATGGATAGCGATGGCTACCGAACTCACATTCAGGGGAATCCTCTTCCTTATCCGCCTCTTCCGAGGTTCATGGATGAAGAGTTTTCATGTAGGTTAGGATTGGTTTTCTGCCTCCAATGTTAGTTTTAGGTTAAGATTTGCATACATCGGGAAGATATTCTCTAAAATGTTTGCAAATCTTTTTTATTTTTCTTAATTTTGCATCGCAGACAGTAACCATGTCACAGGTTTTGCCGTTATATATAGGTGAACTTGTTAAGTAGCATGATATATATAATAAGGTATATAGAAAGAATGATATAGAAAACAATAAATATATAAATAATTAAAATCAGATGAAACTAAGAAAGATTTTTGCAGCAGTTGTGCTGTTCCTTTCTGCAGGTACAGCGATGGCACAGCAGATGCCAGCTATTCCGGTAGACAAGAATGTGAAGATAGGTCGTCTTGATAATGGATTGACTTACTACATTCGTCACAACAGTTATCCTGAGCATGTAGCCAGTTTCTACATCGCACAGAAAGTGGGTTCTATCAATGAGAATGATGACCAGCGCGGTTTGGCTCACCTCTTGGAGCACCTTGCCTTCAACGGTACCGATCACTTCAAAGGTAATTCCCTCCAGGATTACCTGCAGAGCATCGGAGTGGAGTATGGTAGAAATCTCAATGCTTATACCAGCGTAGAGAAAACCGTATATTACTTCACCGATGTACCTACTACCCGCCCTACAGCCGTAGATTCATGCATGCTCATCCTCAAGGATTGGAGCAACGGTATCTCTCTTACCAAGGAAGCCATCAATGACGAGCGCGATGTGGTACACAATGAGTACCGTATGCGCATTGTAGGTCAGCAGCGCATGATAGAGCGTTCACTTCCTAAGCTCTATCAGGGCGAAAAGTATGGCTACCGTTTCCCTATCGGTTTGATGAGCGTTATCGATGGTTGTAAGCCAGAAACTCTCCGTGCTTACTACCGCAAATGGTATCGTCCAGACAATCAGGCTATTATCATCGTGGGTGATGTAGATGTAAATCATATCGAAGCTAAGATTAAGGAACTCTTCTCAGGTATCAAGGTACCTAAGAATGCCGCTAAGATAGAGAAGGTAGAAGTATCTGATAATGATTCAGCCATCTATGTTATCGACAAGGATAAGGAGCAGCAGGTTGATCTCTTCCAGATTTATATGAAGCACAATGCTGTGCCAGATTCTCTGAAGGGCAATATGAGCTATCTCCTGAAGGGATACATGGATAACGTGATTTCTTCAATGATGGCTGCCCGTTATGCTGAGAAGGCATTGGAGCCAGACTGTCCATATCTCCAGGCAAGTGCCGGTGATGGTTCATACCTGATTTCAAGCACTAAGGATGCTTTCACCCTTACCGGTGTGGCTAAGCCAGGAAAGATTAAGGAGGCTTATGCTGCTGTTCTCCGCGAGGCACAGCGTATGCACGAGTTCGGTTTCACAGCTACTGAGTATCAGCGTGCCAAGGATGAATTCATGAGCCAGGTTGACAAGGCGCTTGCCAACAAGGATAAGATGAAGAACGAGCAGTTTACCACCCAGTATGTGGATAACTTCACTTCTAACGAGCCTATTCCGTCAGTAGAAGAGGAGAGCCAGATCTGGAAGATGGTAGTTCCAAACTTGCCTCTTGAGGTTATCAACAGCTATGCCAAGCAGTTGGTTTGCCAGAGCGATACCAACCTTGTATCATTGGTTATGATGCGCGAGCAGGCTGGTGCCGTTTATCCTACCGAGCAGGAACTCTCTGCAATCGTAAAGCAGGTACGTGCTGAAAAGCTCGAGGCTTATGTGGATAATGTTAAGCAGGAACCTCTCATCGCTCAGGCTCCTAAGGCTGGTAAGATTAAGAAGACTGTTGAGAACAAGAAGTTGGGCTTCAAGGAGTTGACTCTTTCTAATGGCGCTAAGGTGGTATTGAAGAAGACCGATTTCAAGGACAATGAGATTGCTTTCGCAGCGTCAGCCAATGTGGGCTATTCTACTTTCGGCAAGGAAGACTTCCTGAATGCTGCATTTGCAGCAGATGTGCTCGATGCTAGTGGTCTTGGCGATTTCTCAAGCAATGAGCTTGATAAGGCTTTGGCAGGTAAGCAGGCTGGCGTTTCGTTCAGCTTGAGTCCTTTCAATCATGGTTTGAAGGGTAATTCTACTCCTAAGGACATCGAAACCCTGATGCAGCTCATCTATCTCAAGATGACCGCAGTAAGTAAGGACCAGAAGAGCTTCGACAATATGAAGAGTATGATGGCTACTGTTCTTGCCAACAAGAGCAACAATCCAAGCCTCGTATATCAGGATTCTGTTCAGAGCACCCTCTATTTGGGTAGCAAACTTGCCCGTGTGCCAGAGGCAAGCGATATAAAGGATATCAACTACGACCGTATCCTGGAGATTGGTAAGCAGTTCTACGGCAATGCCAAGGACTTCACCTTCTATTTCGTAGGTAACTATGATGAGAAGACTCTCCTCCCACTCATCGAGCAGTATATCGCCAGTCTGCCAAACAATGGCTTCAAACTTAAGAACAAGCAGATTCCTTATGCTAATGGTAAGGTAAGCAATGTTTTTACCAAGGCAATGGAGAACCCACAGAACCAGGCAACAGAGATCTGGTATACCAAGGCTCCATTCACCTTGAAGAATTTTGTTCTTGCTGATGTTTCAGCCCGCCTTTTGGAGATGAAGTATTTGCATACTATCCGTGAGGAACTCAGCGCTGCTTATCATGCAGGTGCAAACTATGGTTTGCTTCGCGATTATGATAACAAGGCTGCCATCTCTATTTCAGCCGTGGCTCAGCTGAACCCAGAGAAGTCGGATATCGCTATTCCTTACTTCTTCAAGGGTATGGAAGAGACCGTAGCCCAGCCAAATGCAGAAGACCTTCTGAAGGTGAAGGAGATTCTCCTGAAGCAAGCTGCTGTAAGCGAAAAGACTAATGGCTATTGGCTCGGTGCATTGAGCACATTCGAGCGTATGGGTGTTGATACTCATAGCGATTACAAGGAGATGGTGAAGAATCTGAAGGCATCTGAGATTTCAGACTTCCTGAAGAATGTCATCCTGAAGAGTGGTAATCACTTCGAGATCATCATGAAGGCAGTGAAGAACGAGAAGTAAATCTCACATATCATAAACGGAAAAATCCCGTTGTACAAGCCAGATGGCTGACAACGGGATTTTTACGTTTTTTTTCTTTTCCCAAAATTTCTGAAACTCATCATTTAAGAGTCGTTCCGAAAAATCTCTCTTTTAAAAGAAAGGATGCGTCCTTATAAGAACTTCATCTTTTCCTCCTTTTACATCGTGTCTTTGAAGAGGATTAACCTCTTCTCTTTGCCTTAGAAGCAAGAGCCTCACGGCGATCCTGAAGAATCTTTTGGCATCTATCGATAGCCTGATTCTGATTTTCTGAATTTACCTTAATTAAATCATTCATAACCTATTGATATTTGTTAACCGCTTGCAAAGGTAGGGGTTTTCTACCTATTTTTAGGTACAAAATGCAAGAAAATGCGTGTTTTATTCGCTATTTTTTGATGTATGTCAAAAAAAAGTGCAAACGTTTGAACAGTTTTCCCCCTTTAGAATGATAATTGGTATTTCCTGAACGATTTTTTTCATTATCTTTTAAACGAATTGTCATCGCAATCGTCTATACTAACGTAAAAAGAGTAGAAATGATGAGTTTTTAGGGAGATTCATACGCGAAATAGGGATTTTTCTTATCATATTTCCGATTTTTTTGCGAACTTTGCACCCGAAAGAACAATAGGAAGTATTGGGTATTATAAATAAGAGTGATAAAATAAATATATAGAAAGCAATGAAAAAGGTATTTCTTTTGGCTGCCCTCGTGCTCGCATGCACAGCTGGCAGCAACGCAAGCGCTATGAACGAGGCAGCGCTCAATGCCTCAATGTCTGAGATGATGCCGGTTAAGAAAACGGCTAAGAAGACAACAAAGAAGACTTCTAAGAAGACTACGACCAAGAAGACTTCTACAAAGAAAACAACTTCTGCAGCATCTAGCACTACAGCAGCAACAACTACAACTTCTGCAACAACAACTGCTGCAACAACCAGCAATGCCGCTACATCTACCAGTGCAACCAGCAATGCAGGCTCAGCCGTTGCAGGTATCTTGGGTGCTGTACTGGGCGGAAACTCTAACAGCAGCAGTTCTGCAGGTAGCAGCATTATCAATGGCATCCTGAATAATGTAATCGGTTCAGGTACCTTCAGCAAGCAGGATCTCTGTGCCCATACCTGGAAGTACAGCAAGCCGGGATGCGCCTTTACTTCTGAGAATCTCCTGGCAAAGGCTGGCGGTGAGATTGCTGCCAACAAGGTAGAGGAGAAGTTGGGTGAGTATTACAGCAAGTTTGGTTTCAGCGGCTCAAATACCTATTTCACCTTCAAAACTGATGGAACTTTCGCAGCCAAGATAGATGGCAAGTCATGGCAGGGCAATTATACTTTTGATGAGAAGACTCATGCCATTCAGATGAAGGGCTTGCTCTTGAGTATGTCGGGTTATGCTACGAAGACTACCAACGGCATCAGCCTGCTCTTCGACCAGAAGAAGTTGCTCAACCTCATCAAGACCATGGGTGCCCTCAAGGGCAGTTCTACCCTCAGCGCTATCGGTACTATCGCCAATAATTACGATGGTATGCGTGTAGGTTTCGAGATGACTAAGTAATCCTGAAGGATAGAATTCATTACTGAGCCTTCTGTTGGAGTGGGCTCAGTAGATGATAATCGCCCTGTAAGAAGTAAAGCATCTTTCAAGCTATGCTTTGCTCTTTACAGGGCGATTTTTCTTGTTTATTTCACGTTCAGTTTCATTGTCTTTACATCCTTGCTGTTGGTTCCTATCATAATCTGGAAGTCGCCTGGTTCTATCACGTGCTTCAGATCTGCGTTGTAGAACTTGAGCATATCTGGGGTGATATCAAAGCTTACCTCCTTGCTTTCACCTACTGCCAGATGGATGCGCTGGAAACCTTTCAGTTCCTTTACAGGGCGGGAGATGCTGGCTACCATGTCACGTATGTAGAGCTGCACAATCTCGTCGGCATCGCGGGAGCCATTGTTCTTAACGGTGACGCTAGCTGTAATCTTCTTGCCATCCTGCCATTCGGTAGCCTCCTCATTGCTGATGCCGGCCTCCTGGCTGCTCAGGCGGAAGTTGCTGTATGAAAAGTAGGTGTAGCTCAAACCGTAACCGAAAGGATAGAGCGGACCATTGCTTACATCCAGACAGTTGCTGGCAAACTTGGCAAACTTCTCATTATCGTCTGCTACAGGGCGGCCGGTGTTCTGATGGTTGTAGTAGAGAGGCTCCTGACCGGTAGTCTTAGGCATCGAAGTGGTGAGCTTACCCGATGGCGATTTGTCGCCAAAGATGACATCGCAGAGTGCATCGCCCATCTCTGAACCTCCAAACCATACATTCATGATGGCTGGTACATGGGCTTTCTCCCAAGTAAGAACCGTAGGACGGCCTGCAAAGTTGAGGAGCACTACTGGCTTGCCCATCTTCAGGAGCTCGGCAAGCAGTTCGCGCTGTACGTCCGGCATCTCCAGGTTGGTACGGCTACCGCATTCGCCGCTCATCTCGGCACTTTCGCCCATAGCACATACTATCACGTCGGCCTCTTTGGCTATCTTCAGCGCTTCAGCCTTCATCTCAGTCTCGTTGCCCCAGTTGATTGGCTTGCCGAATTCGCCGTTTTGCTGCAGCTCCTTATTGCGCCAGATATTGCTTCCCTGGGCATATAATAAGGTGGCTTTTCCGGCAAGTGCATGCTCCATTGCCTCCTTGATGGTGGTATATTTAGATGGTTCCTGAGCCACGCTCCATGTGCCGGCTATATTGTTTCGGGTGTCGGCAAGCGGACCTATCAGGGCTATCTTTCCTTCCTTCTTCAGTGGCAGGATATTTCCTTCGTTCTTCAGAAGCACGAAGGTCTCTGCTGCTACATCGCGGGCTGCCTGACGGTTCTCTGCGGTATAAATCTCGCTCTTGCTGCGCTTGGTGTTGCAGTAGCGGTAAGGGTCGCTGAACAGGCCCAGTTTATATTTCGCTTCCAGGATGCGGCGACAGGCGATGTTCACATCCTCCTCGCTCACCTTTCCTTCTGCTATGCTCTTAGCCAGATGCTTTACGAAGGCGTTGGAGCACATGTCCATATCGGTACCCGCCTTCAGCGCCTGTTCTGAAGCCTCCTGGATGTCTTTTGCCGTTCCGTGCTGCAGAATCTCGGCGATAGAAGCGTAATCGGTGACCACGAAACCGTTGAATCCCCACTGTTTTCTCAAGACATTGGTCATCATCCATTTGTTGGCTGTAGCAGGTATGTAGTCGATGAGATTGAATGAAGACATCACGCTGCCTACGCCAGCCTTCACCACTGCCTCGTAAGGTGGCAGATACTGGTTCATCATGCGCACGCGGCTCATATCTACCGTGTTATATTCCTTACCGCTCTCAACGCCTCCGTACAGGGCAAAATGCTTCAGGCAGGCCATGATGCGGTTGGCTCTCAGAATTTCTTCTGTGCGCATATCCACGCCCTGGTAGCCCTGAGTCATCGCTGCTCCCATCACGCCGCTCAGATAAGGATCCTCGCCATTTCCTTCGCTTATTCGTCCCCAGCGGGCATCGAGCGCAATGTCTACCATAGGAGAGAAAGTCCAGTTGATGCCGTCGGCACTTGCTTCCTTGGCTGATACTTCGCCTACCTTCTTCATCGCCTCGGTATCCCATGAGCAGGAGAGGGCGAGAGGGATAGGGAACATCGTTTCGTAACCATGAATCACGTCCATACCTACGAGCAGCGGGATGCCCAGACGGCTGTTCTTGATGGCGATTTCCTGCAGAGCCTTGATCTTGTTGAGCCCTTTGATATTGAATACTCCGCCCATGTTGCCCTGGGCGATATCGCTGCCTACCTGAGTATCAAGTGCGCCGCCGGTGGTGATGTCGCCAGCTACCATCAGGTTCAGCTGACCAATCTTCTCCTGTAGCGTCATCTTCGCCATCAGTTGGTCGATATACTCCTTCATGGGTAGAATCTTGCCTTTCTTGGTTGTGGCAGTTACATTTTTCTTAGGGGCTGCGGTATGGGCGAAAGCAGGTGCTGCCATAGAACCAGCCAAAAGAAATGTGAGTGATAAAAGTGCTGTTCTCATTGTTTATTATGTTAATTGTTATTTTTATGTTTATCTTTTGCAAAGATAATAAAAAAGATGATACGATGCGCGATAGAAATGTTAAAATGTGGATGAACTTTTCTTTTTCAGATAGAAATGTATCTGATAATGAGATGGATAAGAAAAATGAAGAATATATAAAAAGTGGATACGGCATAGGTGAAAAATGCGAAGAAATCTACATTTCTTCTATATTTGATTTGTCGTTTCCGATTTTTTTATTACTTTTGCACGTGAAACCTCATGAAAATAAATCAATCTTAAACGGAATCAAGTTGATGTATCGCGTAAATGAATTATGGGGAAAGGCATTCTTCTTCCTGCTCTTTGTCTTGATGCCTCTTTCTCTTGCAGCAAAAACAACAGATAATATAGAGCAACTTTTTCAGAGTCTGGACAACGCCATTGCCCATTCGGCTGATTATGTGAAGGTACGTGAAGCCCGAATTCGCGATTGGGAGCAGAAATTGAAGACCGCCAGGCGCTTAAGCAGTAAGTATGATGCCTGCTTTGCGCTCTTTGAGGAATACCGCTCCTACAAGAACGACATGGCGCTGAAATACATTAACCAGTGTATGGAACTTGCCTTCAGAATGGGCGATAAAAAGAAGGTGGGAAATGCCAAGGCGCTGCTTGCTTTCCAGGAATCTACCACGGGCGATTATGCCGAATCGTACAACCTGCTGAAGTCTGTCAATATCGCTGATCTTGATGCTGAGGGCAAACGCAACTACCTCTGGGCTTGCCAGCACCTGTATGGCGAGATGGCATATTATTCCAACGTTCCTTCCTTGAAGAAATATTATGCCGGCAAGCGTAATGCCTATCAGGCTGCAATAGACAGCACATTCAGCCATGATGATGACCTTTATCTGCAGATGCAGGAGGTGAGGGCACGCGATGCAGGCAATATGAAGGAGGCTTTGCGATTGAGCGATAAGCGGCTGGCGATGACGAAACCGGGCACCCATCAGTATGCCATTGTACAGTTTTATCGCGGCTTGACCTACAATCAGTTTGGCGATGAAGAGCAGTTCCTCCGCTGCCTCTTGCGTTCTGCTATCTGCGATGTCCAGTTGGCTGTGATGGACCAGGGGTCTCTCTGGGAAGTTGCCAATCTTCTCAACGCCGACCCGGGCGAGCAGAAGCGCTCTCACGAGTATATCAAGTTTGCCTGGAAGTCGGCTACCGTTTTCAATACGCCTATCCGCAGCCGCCAGATCATGCCTGTGCTCACGCAGATTGAGGAGGGATATCAGAAAGAACTTTCTTCGAGCAACCAGCATCTGCGGCTCATGGTAGCGTTTTCTGCCTTGCTTCTCTTTGTGGTTATGCTCTTGCTCTACTATGTCAACAAGCAGCGCAAGCGCATTGCTGCGGCCCATCATAAGCTAAAGGAAACCAACCATGCCTTGCAGTTGGCAAATGAGCGTCTTAACGAGATGAACCAGTCGCTCAACGAGATGAACCAGTCACTCAATGAGAGTAACAAGATGAAGGAAGTATATATTGGTCGATTCCTGCGCCTTTGTGCCATCTATGTCGACAAGATAGAGACCATGCGCAAGCGAGTAGTGAAACTGGTGAAGGCAAGAGAACTCAACAAGTTGCTGGAGCAGATGCAGGCTGGCGAGGCCTACATGGGCGAGCTGTATGAGTATTTCGATTCCGCCTTCCTGAAGCTCTTCCCTGACTTTGTTGAGGAGTTCAATGCCCTCTTGAGGCCTGAAGAGCGTATCGTGCTCGAAGATGACAGCCGTCTTTCTACCACCCTCCGTATCTTTGCCCTTATCCGTCTGGGCATCGAGGACAGTTCTAAGATTGCCGAGTTCCTTCACTATTCTGTGAACACTATCTATAATTATCGCGCCAAAATCAAGAATAGTGCCATCTGTGACAGGGAAGAGTTCGAGCAGCGTGTGAAGCAGATTGGCATGAAATAAGCCTTTCTGGGCGTGATGGGTGAAATGTGCTGCAAAGGTACAACATATTTCTGTTACTGCCAAAAATCGCGCTGCAGAGTTCTGTTAAACGGATTTAACACTCGCATTTTTCCGAGCCAACAAAGCCTACTCATAGTTTTAGCAGGAGAGAAACTATGAGTAGGCGAGCAGATATCAATAAGTTTTACCGGAAGAGAAGATAGGTTTGCTGATGGACGTATTGGGTTTCATCAGGTAGACCTAATCGTTACAGTGTGACAGTTGTGACAGTTGTGACAGTTTTCAGGGGTACCCCTCCCTTTTTCTCTATTTAGAGGTTACTTATATATTTATATATATATAAATATATAAGTATATATATAATACTTACAGATTGAAAGTAGGGGAAATGCATGTACCCCTCCGCTGAAAACTGTCACAACTGTCACAACTGTCACGCTTTAACGCTTTGCTCTTTTTCCCCGAAGATCATCTGAATTTTTGTTACTTGAAATAATATGTCAAGTTTTTTTGTAAGCAGCACGCCCTGAAAGGGCAGAAGCTCCTAGCCCAGGGCAGCACCCTGGGTATAATGGCAATCAGCAAGGCGTGTGACGAAAACTTGCGAAAGCTTAGGAGTAAATGCTTCGGGGTACCCATACGCTGTGTTTTACAGCGTCATGTGGGTTAACTGTCCGATAATCAGTATGTTAGTTATTTTAGAAATGAGTAAAAACTTCAGATACCCATGTGTCGTGTTTCACGACATATGGGTAGTCATCTGATAATCAAAATATTGATGTTTGTGTATCCCCGTTTCTACGAGTTTGTCGATAGGATGAAAAGTAGGGGAATACAATAAAAGTTTGACGTCGCGTTTTACGACGTCAAACTTTTATGAGGGTGTGTCATAAGTCTATGGCGCACCCTTTTCGTTTTTTCTCCTTTTTTCAGATACGGAACTGAAAAAATTGTTTTTATTTACAACAAAGCCCAAACTTTCACAAGCTCGGGCTTTGCCTTTCCGCAAAAAATTTGTATCTTTGCAGAAAACTTCTTTAAGTATGGCAAAGATACAAATAAAATCTGA
>OGQZ01002419.1_pt1 | contig 12905 bp, 7 predicted proteins | sample 1553321 | NCBI WGS metagenome assembly OGQZ01 (sample SAMEA2579958, study PRJEB22360) | human gut metagenome | reverse complement strand
GCTGCTACTACGGAGAGCCAGACAGCTTCCGCTGAGAATGTGCATCTGGATGCGTTAAACGTATATTTTGTACCGTCCAGAGATCCGGAAGAGATCGTAACTGCAACAGAGCCGTTGAGTGATCTGTTAAAGAACGAGCTTGCGGGACTGGGCTATGATGTAGACAGTGTAAACATTTCCGTAGGTACGACATACGAGGCAGTAGGCGAGGCACTTTCCGCCGGAACAGCGGATGTTGGATTTATTCCGGGCGGTACTTACGTGCTCTATGATGACGGATGTGATGTGATCCTGACCGCAACCAGAGATGGTCTGAACAAGGACTCCGACAATCCGGCGGACTGGAATGACGGACAGCCGACAGAGGCATCTGACAAGCAGGCAGTATCTTACCGTGCTCTGTTCATCGCAGGTCCTTCTGAGAAAGGACAGGAGCTTGCAGACAAGGTAAATTCCGGAGAGGAGCTTACCTGGGATGATCTGGATAGCGCAAACTGGAGCGTGATGTCTTCTTCTTCACCGGCAGGCTACATTTACCCGGCATTATGGATGCAGGATCGTTACGGCAAGGGCATCACAGATCTTTCCAATGCAGTACAGTCTGATTCCTATGCAAGTGCATTCGCAAGACTTGCATCCGGACAGGTAGATGTATTGGTAACCTACGCAGACGCAAGACGTGACTACGAGGAAAACTGGACCAGCGAGTATGGACGCTCTGCTTCCATCTGGGAGGAGACGAACGTCATCGGTGTGACAGATCCGATCTACAACGATACCGTCTGTGTGAGCAAGACCTCTCCGTACATGGATGAGAACTTAAAGACAGCCATTCAGACAGCACTGATCAACATCGGCAATACCGAAGAGGGCAAGGCGGTTATCGCAATCTACAGCCACAACGGATATGAGCCGGCACAGTCTTCTGACTACGATAAGGAAAGAGAAGCACAGAAGCTGATTCAGGAACTGAACGCAGCCAACTAATCAGAAACGGGCAGATAAAGGGTGCAGTGTCAGCGGAGTGATCTTGGAAAAGAGACATCACTCCGCTGTGCTGCATATTTTTTAGGGCAATGTGGAAGGAGCATTTATGATAGAGTTTTCAAACGTATCCAAGGTATATCCCAACGGCGTGGTTGGACTCGACGATGTCAATCTTACGATTGAGCAGGGCGAGTTTGTGGGAATCATCGGTCTTTCGGGAGCAGGAAAATCGACACTGCTTCGCACGATCAACCGTATGCATGACATTACTTCCGGTACGCTTACAGTGGACGGACAGGAGGTTAAGAACCTCAAAGGAAAACAACTGCGGAAATTCCGCCGCAATATCGGAATGATTTTTCAGTCCTTTAATCTTGTGACACGCACCACGGTTATCCGTAACGTATTGATGGCAAAAGTGCCGGAGATGCCGTTCTGGCGTGTATTACTCGGTATATTTAAAAAAGAAGACAAGTTGAACGCTTTGGAGGCACTCGACAAAGTGGGCATTTTAGATAAGGCATATATCCGTGCGGATCAGCTCTCCGGCGGACAGCAGCAGCGCGTGGCCATCGCCCGGGCACTGGCGATGGATCCCGAGATACTCTTTTTTGATGAACCGACATCGGCGTTGGACCCGGAGTTGACCGGCGAGATTTTGAAGGTGATCCGCGATCTGGCGGAGGAACACATGACCATGGTCATCGTGACCCATGAGATCGGTTTTGCCAGAGAAGTGGCAGACCGTGTTATCTTTATGGACGGCGGCTATATTGTAGAAGAAGGAACTCCGCAGGAAGTGATTTTAAATCCGAAGGAGCCAAGAACCATCAGCTTCTTAAACAAGGTGCTTTAAGGGCAAAGCAGGAGGACAAAAATGGAAAAATATGCAATTACCATTTCCCGACAGTTTGCTTCTATGGGAAGATCAATTGCACAGGAACTGGCAGAACAGCTTCACATTGAATTCCTGGACAGAGATATTGTAGATGAAACGGCAAAGCGTATGAATGCTTCCATTCGTCAGATCAGTGATGAAGAGGAGGGTATCAGCTCCAAGTTTTCTTACCGGATGTACCCGTTAGGACTTGGTGTTCCGGCAGTGAAGGACGAGCTTTTCAAGGTGCAGCAGAGCATTATTCAGGATTTTGCCAAGAAGGAATCCTGCATTATCGTAGGCCGCTGTGGTGGTTACTGTCTCCGCAATGAGAAGAATCTTCTTAAGGTATATCTTTATGCTCCCTATGAGGTACGTCTGAAGAACTGTGTGGAACGGCTTGGCATGACCGAGAAGGAAGCAGTTAAAACGATTTCTGCGGTAGACAAGGCAAGAGAGAGCTATCATAAGAGATATATTCCTGGTTGCAACCTTGGATAGTGATCTGTGTATTAATACCGGAAGCTATACCGTAGAGCAGGTGGCGGCTCTGATTCAGGATGCAGCAAAGAACAAATTTGGTTTCGATGTCGTTCAGGGATAAATAAAGCTAAATAAATTTGAAAAAACTGGAAAATATTTTGAAAATGGTTTCAAAAATAATTCATAAAAATATTTTGAAAATGTTTCGAAACGCTTGACAAAATTTGTTTCATATAATAATAAAAATCGTTCACGGTATCAAAAATAGCGCAAAATGAACATTTTATAACTATAAAAAGTAATTATCCGAAGCCTTTTTATGATGAAATATTCAGAAATGTAGTTTTTCACTTATAAAACATCACGACACAATTACTATCAATAACCGATGCAAATATAGAGCGAAATGAGACAAGCTGCAGCGTTTTGTGACACCGCAATCCAAAACATCACAATAAGAAGACAACATTAAACAAGACGCGATAAGACAAGAATCAGGACGGAGCGCCAGCATTAAATCATCTGCCGCTCCTTATATCGCTCGGCTGCATGCCATACTCGTCCTTGAAACATTTGGTGAAGTATGACGGTGAGGAGAACCCCACCTCGTATGCTATTTCGGCTATACCCTTGTCGGTATGCTCCAGCTGCGACTTCGCTCTCTGCAGACGCGATTTGCGCAGCAGGTCTACTACGGAGATGCCCATTACTGCCTTCACCTTGCGATAGAGCTGCACTCTGCTGAGTCCCATTTCTCTGCCGATAGCCTCAACGCCAAACTCGCTGTAGCCCATATTATGCTGTATGATGAGACGCAGACGTTCCACAAACTCCTGGTCGGAGCTTGACATGCCTACTGGGTCTTCTGCCACATCCTGCATGCCCATGATTGAATCCTTGAGCTTCCGGCGGCTGCTCAGCAGGTTTTCTATTCGCGTTCTCAGAAGTTTCGAACTGAATGGTTTCGTGATATACGAGTCGGCACCGTTCTCATAGCCTTCTATCTTCTGTTCGTCAAGAGCCTTTGCCGAAACGATGATTACGGGTGTCTGACTGGTGGCGGAGTTTCGTTTCAGCTCCGCACAGAGTTCCAGTCCGTCGATTCCCTGCATCATGACATCGCTGATGACGAGGTCTGGATGGAATGTCCTCGCCATCTTGAGAGCCTCGTTGCCGTCGGCAGCCTCTATGATGACATAGTCGTCTGACAGTAGCGCCTTCATATAATCCCTTATCTCCTTGTTGTCGTCGGCGATGAGCAGCGTCGGTTTGTTGTCGCCGCCTATCACTTTCTGCACCAGACTGCGTTTCACGCCAGCATCTTCATCTGCCGGCATTGCCGTATAATTATTGCCGGCGCCGGCGTCTTCGTCATCGACCGTATAACAACAACTCTCCACAGCCATGTCTTCCACCTGCTCGCCACCGTGTTCTCTCGGTATCACCACAATGAAATTGGAGCCCTGTCCCTCATGACTGCTCACCATCACTTGGCCTCCGTGCAGTTCGACGTATGCCTTCACGATGGCGAGTCCTATGCCTGTGCCTCCCTCCGTGCCTTCGGTCTGGAAGAATCGTTCAAATACCTTTTCGCGGTCTTCCTCCGGTATTCCCTTGCCGGTATCGCTCACGCTGATAAGCACCTTACGGTCGGGCATGTCGCTCAGCGTCACCATAACGGTTCCTCCGGCAGGAGTGAACTTCACGGCATTGCTGACGAGGTTGAAGACAATGCGGTTTATCTTCTCCTCATCGCCAACAAAGTCGCTGTCGGTATACTTGTCTGTGTTTATCTCGAGGTTCACGTTTTTCTTCTCCACAGTAGGATAGAAGTCGCTCACCCATTGTCTCACCTTTTCTGCCAGACTGAAATTGCACAGATGCAATTTCACGTTGCCGTCCTGTATCTTCCTGAAGTCCATGATGTCGTCAACGAGCCGCCGTAGGGCATTGGCGTTGCGGCGCACGATGACAAGGAGGTTTCTGCCGTGTTTGCTCAGTTTTTCGTCTTTGAAGAGTTGTTCCACGGGGTCTACGATGAGCGTGAGCGGAGTGCGCAGCTCATGGCTCACGTTGGTAAAGAATCTGAGACGCGACTGTGTGAGCGCTATCACTTCGGTATTGAGCTTGTTCAGCTCTTCGTTGCGCTTGGTGAGCTGCTGCGCGAGCTTGCCTTTTGCCATACTGCTCTTCCGCATCATCGCTACGGCTGCAATGAGGAGCACAAGTAATACTCCCAGCAGACTGATGAACAGTTCCTGTCCGCTGTTGTATCTCTGGTATTTGTTCACCTGATTATGCAACCGTTCGAGCATATTTCTCTGCTGCTCGGCGTTCAGGTCGGTCATCAGTGTCAGTTCGGCATTGTTTTTCGTGATGATGGTGGTAGAGAGGCTGTTACTGCGGTTGAAGTCCTTGCCTGTGAGTATCTTCATTGCGAGGTCTACCACTTCCTGTCCTCCTGTCGGGTTCAGATATGATGCGTCGAGAATACCTTCGTTCACCATCTCCACTCCTCCGCCTTTGCCGAGCAGCCCGTCCACACCCACGAATTTTACCTTTCCCGAGAGGTTGTGGCGGCGCATGGTGAGGTATGCGGCATACGCCATACGGTCGTTATGGGCATAGACATAGTCGAAATCGGTGGTCTTTGCCAGTATCTTCTCCATTGCCTTTTCTGCCCCTGACTGTTCCCAGTCGGCGCCTTCGCTCGCCACGATTTTCACATCGGGGTAGTTCTTCAGGGCATCCACGAATCCCTCGTGTCTGCCTTTGGCCGGCGAGGAGTTGTTGAGACCGCGTATCTCCACCACCCTACCGCTGCCGTTGAGCTGGTTGGCTATGTATGTGCCGAGATCGAAACCGATGCGATAATTGTCGCAACCGATAAAGGCGGTGTATTTATTGGAGTTCGTCGTCCTGTCAAAGAATATCACGGGAATGCCTTTGTCGTAGGCGCGTTCAATGGCTTTGGTCACTCCGTCGAGCTGGTTGGGACACACCACAAGGAGGTCGATGCCTTCGTCCACCAGACTGTCTATCTGTGCTGCCTGCTGTGCGTTGTTGTCTTTGGCCGACTTGATGTCTACTTCCACGGAATCGTTGATATAACTCATGAAGCGGAACTCACTGTTCTGCTTTTGGCGCCAGCTGTCGTCGGAGCATTGGGAGATGCCGATTCTATATTTATGTGTTTTTTCGGAACAGCAAACCAGAGACATTGCAGCCACTGATGCCAGCATTACTGCCGCCACCATAGTGGATAACTTCCGACCAAAGTTTGTTTTATTCTGAATCATAATATCAAAAATACTTTTACGCATCAAGTTACATATCTATATTAATTATATACCTATTATATATAGCACAGGAAGTCTGTCATTGGATTTCCGTCTGCGTCTTATTACAAAGCTCTGCGCATATCGCCCTGACAGAACAAAAGCATGTTTCGCCCCGTCAATCCGGTTTACCTAAAACGTCCCCTTAACAGCACATGGGGATATCCCATTGCGCCCATCACAATGTAATTGCATTTTCCGATTCATGACAGTCGTCACAACGACCTCCTCTTATGCTTCGTAGATAATTGTAGATATCCTTATACTTTCAATACATTCACTCTGCAAATATACGACATTCTTTTCACATTAAGTCCATTTGCCGATAAAATTTCTTCTTTTCAGACAGACCACAGGCCGGCCACAAGGCTACTGAAAATCCTTCATGCGGATGAGTGTCATTGCTTTAAGCCAACACGGTATAATGAGCGTTTGGGGGGTTATTGGGGCATGGCAGAAATTTTTGTGCCTGCATCTCTTGTAATAGCAATCTATTTTCTGCATTTATGACTTGCAGTTCTAAGATGCCGTATTCATTGGTATAGATAACGACCGGACTGCAAAGATATTGCTCTGTCATGTTTTTTTGTTCATTCCGGCATAATGCTTTGAAATAACAAGACTTATTGCTGTCCGGTATAATTCTTCACGAAATGGGCAAGCACCGTGCCCAAGTGGGGCAAGCACGTTGCCCATGTTGGGCAAGCACGTTGCCCCAAGTGGGCACGGATACTGCCCGGAATGTGCCCAAAACATTCACAGAACGAAACCGCAGGAAAGGAATGCAATGGCTACATGGTCTGATGATACTTCCATGATACTTCTGTGATACTTCTTTGTAAGGATAACGGAAAAGTATCATTCACGCAACACGCTCTCTTTCAGATACATAAGCTGAAATCAATGGCTGAAAATGATACTTTGACACTTTGTTTCAGGAAAACAATTCCATGTAAGTGAACTAATTTCTCAAAAGAAGAAGAATATGACAAACGTTTTTACAAAAAAATATTACATACAGAATAGGGTTTAATTGAAAAAAGAATTATCTTTGCACGAATACTTGAAAAAAATGAGTTTATGAAAAAATGCAAGATACTGATCGTTGACGACATTCCTACTAACGTAACGCTGATCTCTACAATAATAAAGAAGAAACTCGATGCCTACTTCGATACCGCACTGAGCGGAGAGGAGGCTCTGAAAAAGATTGAATCCTTCAACCCGGACATCATAATCCTTGACCTCATGATGCCGGGCGTTGACGGATGGGACGTGATTCGCAGCGTGAGGAGCAAACATGGCAAAGACGAGGTGGCGATAATCGTGACATCGGCAATAACAGACGAGGTGAACATGGCGGAATGCTATGACCTGGGGGTGAACGACTTCATCGAAAAGCCTATCCTGCAGAACAAGCTGCTCGACACGATTCGCCGACAAACGGAAAAAATCCTGGGATAGCCCATCATGAGGGGAATAACGAGACACATAAGAACGGGACTGCTGGTCCTGACCGTGTGCGTCATGGCATTGTCGCATGCCAACGCCGCCTTCGCACGAGAAGCCAAGAGGATTCTCGTGATAACCTCGCATAACCCCGACACAAAGAGGATTGCCCTCATCACCGACTTCACCCTGGGCGGACTCGCCATGCAGACCCACGTGATAAGACACATGAAGCGCCACAAGGATATAGAACTGGTGCTGCTCGACGGAAGGAGCAACACGATGTTTGAAATCTGCAACAAACTGAAGAACCTCAACGGGAAGAACACCGTGTTGTGGCTCGGCACATGGCGCATAGACAGCAGCGAGAACTATAGTCTGACAAGCACCGACGACGTGTTGAGAAAGGCAAACCCGCAGATTCCGGCATTCTCGCTGTCGTCAACCGGAATGGGCAACTGGGCGATAGGAGGATACACACCGGAATATACTCCACAGGGAAAGATGCTTGCCGACATGGCAATAGAATATCTCTACGGCAAGAAGACAAGAGGGAGCCTCTTCCATATCATACCGTCTACATATACCTTCTACCAGAAAATGCTCGAAGCCTTCAATAAGGAAGATGCCGAACTGCCACAAGACGCCGTGGTGCTGAACACAGCGACACACTTCTTCTCGGCAAACAAAAGCATAATATTGCCAACACTCGCTGTATTCGCTTTCCTCGCCATCGCCCTGGTTCTCGCCATATACTATCTCTTGAAGATGAAAAGACTGAGAGACGCTCTCGAAATACAGAGCGAGGAACTGAAAAGAGCGAAGGACATAGCAGAAAGAGCAAACAACGTGAAGACTTCGTTCATCGCCAACATGAGCCACGAGTTACGCACTCCGCTGAACGCCATAGTGGGATTTGCGAATCTTCTTGAAGAGGACGACTACGAGGAGGAGGAGAAGAAGCAGTTCTGCCACGTGATAAAGGAGAACTCGGACATGCTGCTCAACCTGATAAGCGACATCCTCGACATATCGAAAATCGAATCAGGCAAACTGCCTATCAGTCCGGAGGAATGCGACGTGATAGCCCTTAGCCGAACAAGCATACTGTCGGTGAAACACGCCAGCAAACTGGAAGATGTGGAATACATAGAGGATTTCCCCAGCGACGAGAGACTCATGATATATACCGACCCGATACGACTCAAACAGGTGATGATAAACCTGCTGTCGAACGCCAGCAAATACACCAAGAAGGGATTCATAAAACTCACCATACGCCCCGACTACAACACCGACTACATCACGTTCGCCGTGACGGACACAGGCTGCGGAATACCTGAGGACAAGGCGGAAATGGTGTTCGGACGGTTCGTGAAACTGAACCAATACGTGCAGGGCACCGGTCTGGGACTGCCTCTCTGCAGGGTGCTGACAGAGAGCATGGGCGGCAAGATATGGCTTGACACATCGTACACCAACGGCACACGTATGGTGTTCACTCATCCCCTCAACCTGAACAAAACGAGTCGGGGGGGTAAAAATGAGGAAACTGAAAAAAGTGCTGAAGGAGATATAGACGAGTTGACGAGTTAACGAGTGGACAAGTGGACGAGTTGGCAGGAAGGCGTCACGAATATCAAGATGAGCGAAGGACAGAGACAACACATTACACAAATGCATCATTTTGCAAAACCAACCAATCAAAACGTATAGTTTTAATATAAAAAAGTTACTTTTTTAACCAGCACAAATACAAGTAATCCGATTTTTTCATATATTTACGGCGGAAAAGCGATGTCTAACCTTAAAACCACATCATTATGAAGATCGGTATTCCAAAAGAAATCAAGAACAACGAGAACAGAGTCGGCATGACACCTGCCGGAGTAGCAGAACTGATACGCCATGGCCATCAGGTAGTGGTGCAGCACACAGCTGGAGAGAACAGCGGATTCAGCGACGACCAATACGAAAAGGTGGGGGCTGCCATACTGCCCGACATCGAAGCGGTGTATCAGGAGGCGGAGATGATAATAAAGGTGAAGGAGCCTATCGAGGCTGAATACAAACTGATAAAGAAGGACCAGCTGGTATTTACATACTTCCACTTCGCTTGCGACCGCCGGCTAACCGATGCCATGATTGAGAGCGGTGCCGTGTGTCTTGCATACGAGACTGTGGAAACCGACAACCATCAGCTGCCGCTGCTTATCCCTATGAGCGAGGTGGCAGGACGCATGGCTACGCTGAACGGCGCTTACTATCTGCAGAAGACCAAGGGCGGCAAGGGAAAGCTCATCAGCGGTGTGCCGGGAGTAGACCGTACGAAGGTGCTGATACTGGGCGGCGGCACCGTGGGAGAGGCTGCGGCGAGAATGGCATGCGGACTGGGTGCCGACGTATGGATAACGGATATCTCGCTGCCAAGACTGCGCCAGCTCGAAATGGAACTTCCGGTAAACGCACATACACTATACTCCACTGAACATAACATCAGAATGATGCTGCCAGACACCGACATCGTGGTGGGCAGCGTGCTCGTGCCGGGAGACAAGGCCCCACACCTCATAACAAAAGACATGCTGAAGATCATGCAGCCGGGAACGGTGCTCGTTGACGTGGCAATAGACCAGGGCGGATGCTTCGAGACATCCCGGCCAACGACCCACTCAGAGCCTGTATACACCGTGGACGGCATTGTGCACTATGCCGTTGCCAACATTCCGGGAGCGGTGCCAAACACTTCAACGACGGCGCTGACAAACGCTACGCTGAGATATGCCATTGCACTTGCAGACAAGGGCTGGAAAAAGGCATGCAAGGATGACCCGGCATTATACAGGGGACTGAACATCGTGAACGGCAAGGTGACATTCAAGGCTGTGGCAGACGTGTTCGGACTGGAATACGAGCCAGTGGAGCTTTGAAAAAGCATAGAACATATAATGTGACATCATGGGAAAGCAAAGATGCCGCATCGTAGTGATAAGATGTGGCGTCGCGGAAAAAAGCCAGAAGGGAAAGAGATTTCATATTCGCACGATATGATTATCTTTCCCTTCCATTTTTGATATCGGAGTATGACAAGCGGAAAGCCGCCTGACAAATCCGTTCTCATGAAAAAACAAAAGACTGCAAGCAGTTGTAAAATATTACATTGAACGGTCTGATTACCGCTTTGGGTCAAACCAGGAACATTATTATCACCTGGGCAATGATAACCCTGACAAACATGCCGAGAGGATAAACCGAAGTGTAGGCCACTGATGCCCTGTCGCCCTTGATGGTCTCGTTGGCGTAGCTCAATGCCATAGGGTTTGCCATGGCTCCGCAAAGCAGACCGCAGATAGTGCCGAAGTCGAACTTCTTGGTCTTCAGGGCTATCACTCCAATGATGACAAGCGGCAGAACGGTGAGCAGGAATCCCACTCCCACCCACAGCAGTCCTTCAGGACGGATTATCGTGGCGAAGAAATCCTTGCCGGCAGCAAGTCCGAGACAGGCGAGATAGAGCGACAGTCCGAATTTGCGCAGCATGAGCGATGCCGAACGTGTGGTGTAGCTGATGAAATGCGCTCTCGAGCCTAACGCTCCGATAATGATTCCCATAATGATCGGACCTCCGGCAATGCCGAGCTTCACCGGTGTGCTCATGCCTGGGATGGAGAACGGTATCATGCCGACAGCCAGTCCCAGCAGCAGTCCGAAGAAGATGGCACTGAGGTTTGGCTCGTTGAGATCCTGTATGGCATTGCCGAGGAACGATGCGGCATGGTTGATGTTGTCTGGTGTACCTACTACCGTTACGCGGTCGCCATACTGCAGATGCAGGGAGTCAGTGGCAAGGAGCTTGATGTCGCCACGCATCACGCGGCTGATGTTTACCCCGTATATCTGTCGCATGTGGAGCGAACCGAGGGGCTTGCCGTTCAGCTTCGTGCGTGTCATCACCACCACACGGCTCTCCACCGAGGAGTCGATGGCATTCCAGTCGATATGGTCGCGGTTCCAGTTCTTTTCCACCCTCTTGCCGAAGAGCACCTCCATGGCAGACACCTCGTCGCGCCTTGTCACCACGAGCACGTTGTCGCCAGACTGGATAATAGTGGAGGCATTGGGAACGATGACGTCATCGCCACGCCAGATACGAGACACGATGAAGTGGTTGTGGGTCATCTGCGACACCTTAGCCAGCGTCTTGCCGACAATGGCAGGATTTACCACCACGAACTGACCGACAAAGGTCTGGTCTTCATCATTTGCATTGTGAGGCTGCAGGTCGTCGGGAGTGACGAAGAACTTGCGCAGCAGTATCATAGCGAAAATCACTCCCACTACACCGAGGGGATATGTAACGGCGCATCCCAGGGCAGCACCGCTACTCGACAGGTGTGCATTGGACAGAGCCTGCTGGGCAGCTCCCAAGGCTGGGGTGTTGGTGGTGGCTCCGCAGAGTATTCCCACCATATCCGGCACGCTGACCGGCAGCACGAGGCACAAAGAGAGTGCCATCACCGTGCCCAGGGCTATAAGCGCCATGCTCCACGCATTGAGCGACACGCCGTCATGGCGCATCATGCCGATAAAGTTGGGACCTACATGAAGGCCGAGCGCATATACAAACAGCGACAAGCCGAGCGTCTCGGCAAAATTCAGCATCTCTGGGGATGCCGAGAGATGCAGACTACCTGCCACGATGCCGATGAAGAAGACAAATGCCACACCAAGGGATATTCCTCTGATGTGGATCTTGCCGAGGGCTAGTCCTAATGACACAATAAGGGACAACACGACAATGCTCTGCACGGCAGAGTGTATCGTGAAAAGACTTTCAATCCATTCCATTTTTGCTTTCTTAAAACCTGTTGTTATGTAACAGAAATCTCTCTGGGCTGCAAAGGTAATGGAAATTTTCCGATTTGAGTGTAAAACGGTAATGCTTTTTGAAATAATGGTTTATGGTGACGAGTTGACAAGGTGACAAGATGAAGAGGACAAATAAATCCGCTGACCCAAGATACGAGGTGACGAGGACAGAAGAGTTGAGAAGATACGAGGTGGCGTTGCACAAACCTTATAAAACGAAAAAAGGAAGCCTCTTAAAGACTTCCTCTTCTGGGTGGCTGGTGGGGCTCGAACCCACGACATTCAGAACCACAATCTGACGCTCTAACCAACTGAACTACAGCCACCATGTAAAACGCTTAGTGTTTCAAAGCGAGTGCAAAGGTACGTGATTTATTTGAAACTTCCAAATATTTCACGTACTTTTTTGCTTTTTTCTTTATTTTCCCTGTGCCGGAGCTACTGGAGCTGCTGCTGGAGCACCCTGCTGAGCTGCTGGAGCTGCCTTCTGGGCGCCCTGTGCCGGAGCTGCCTTCTGGGCTGCACCGAAGCCTTGCACGTTGTTAGGATTTGTCTGTGGAGCCTCTGTAGCGTTCTCCATCACGCTCTGTGAGCCATCTGCCTGAGGAGCAGTATATGCGCAAACCACGCTGAAAACAACCAATGAGATTGCCAGTCCCCATGTAGCCTTCTCAACGAAGTCTGTGGTCTTGCGTACACCCATGATTGAATTTGATGAAGAGAAGTTTGATGCCAGACCACCTCCCTTAGACTCTTGTATCAGGACGATAGCTATCATCAGCACTGCTGCCAAAACGATAAGAATTAAGAATAATGTGTACATTTTCTTTTGTTATTTGTATTTATTATTTATTATTAATTTCTCCAAGAAGCGAATTTGGTCTGCAAAGTAAACATTTTTT
>OGQZ01002418.1_pt1 | contig 12908 bp, 10 predicted proteins | sample 1553321 | NCBI WGS metagenome assembly OGQZ01 (sample SAMEA2579958, study PRJEB22360) | human gut metagenome | reverse complement strand
GCGGCATCTTCCCCTCAAGCTCCGCAAGGGGAAGACAATTGGGTGCGGTGCAAAATTCAGCAGCGCACTTGCGTTACGCGCGGCAGCCACGGTTTTGCACGCGCCCTCGACACCGGGTTCACGCAATCACCGTATCCGTAGGTGCCCCAATTCGTCTCTAAAAATAAGTGTTTATAGAATTTTTCTTTTTTGTTCATGCCTTTGTCATAAAGAATGTGTATTATAAGCTCACAAGATCGAAACGAGCAACGACGGAGGCCGTCATGGACGATAACAGAGACAAAAGAACACATGCTTCGTCCGACGACACCGGAATTGACGGTGAGTATCACTTCGTGCGGCCCGAGCAGCGCCTGTATGAGGACGCGGAGTTTGTTCCGCAGGACGAAGCGACCGAAGTGCCGCACTACTACGCTCCCGAGGAAAAGAAGCCTCGCGAGAAGTCGGGCAATGCGCATCGCAGCGGCGCGCTGAAAACGGCGTGTCTGTGTCTTGTGTGCGCGCTTGTCGGCGGCCTTGCCGGCGGCTTCATTTCATGGAATGCGGTCAAAGGCAGCATAGCAGCCGATACCACGACCGGCGATACCACCAAGCCCATCGTCAGCACGACCAACATCAAGAAGGTCAGCACCGAAACCGCCTCGGCAAACGAGATATACGAGCTCGGCTGCCAGCAGACAGTGGGCGTTTCGCTTGAAAGCACCTATGCCAACATATTCGGCCAGCAGAGCGCAAGCGCGGTCGCCGGAACCGGATTTGTCATAACCGCCGACGGATATATACTGACAAACTATCACGTTATCGAGTCGGCACAGAAAAGCGGATACAAGGTCAGCGTCCTGTTTAAGGACAAATCGAGCTACGAAGCCAAGATAATCGGCTTCGACGAGGACAACGACGTTGCCGTGCTGAAGATCGACGCATCGGATCTGACTCCGGCCACGATCGGCAACAGCGACGATATCGCCGTGGGCGACAGTGTCTTTGCCATCGGCAATCCGCTAGGCGAGCTTGATTTTTCAATGACCTCCGGCCGTGTCAGCGCGCTTGACCGCAGCATCACGACCGAGCGCAACAGCGCACCAATAAACATGTTCCAGTTCGATGCCGCCATTAATTCCGGCAACTCCGGCGGACCTGTTTACAATGAAAGCGGCGAGGTCATCGGCATTGCAACGGCAAAGGTCGGCTCCTCCGGAGTTGAGGGGCTGGGCTTTGCGATCCCGATAAACGACGCAGCCGATATCGCAAACGAGCTCATCACCAAGGGCTACGTCAGCGGCAAGGCTTATATGGGCGTCAATATCGACAATCGCTACACATCGATGTACGCACAGTACTACAACATGCCCGAGGGCGCGTATGTGTACAACGTCGAATCCGGCGGATGCGCCGAGAAATCGGGGCTGGCCGCCGGCGATATAATCACCGAAGTCGGCGGCGAGACCATCGGATGCTACTCCGATCTCAATGCCGCAGTCAAGAACTTCAAAGCCGGTCAAAGCACCGACATCGTCGTCTATCGCGGCGGCGAGTACACGACGCTGAGCATCACCTTCGACGAGTCGAAGCCCGAATCCGGGTCGAACGGTGTCAGCGAATTCGGAGCCTCAGGCATCCCGAAGCAATAACCACGCTATGTTTCTTCTCCTTTATCGGGAGGGTTCTCTCTCTTCCTCCCGACATATATCCTCTCTATTTCTCCAAAACAAAAGGCCGCAGCTCAGGCTGCGGTCTTTTGTTTTTTCTTTTTAGAGGCGAATTGGGGCTGCTACGGATACATATATCTCCGGTTGCCCGGTTCGGAACAATGAAGGAAACCGTGGGTGCTACGCGTAACATAAGTGCGCTGCTGAGTTTTGCGGTGGCCCGGTTCGGGACTGCGGAGGAAACCGTAGGTGCTATGCGTAACATGAGTGCGCTGCTGAGTTTTGCGGCAGCCCGGTTCGGGACTGCGGAGGAAACCGTAGGTGCTACGCAACCCGGTAGTCCAAGGTATGTTTTGCGGCAGCCCGGTTCGCGGGCGCAGTGGAAACCGTAGCGTTTCGCGTGACATGAATGCGGTATAGGGTCTTGTTACCCTGTATTAAAGGAGCAGGTAAAATAAAAACTGCATCGCACTGTTGTAGTGCGATGCAGTTTTTTAGATAAGTTTGTTTAGTATGGAGACAACAGAGGAATACGCTTTCACGCAAACTCCTCTTTCAGAATCTCCGCAAACTCCTCGATATAATACCCGGAATTGTCCTTCTTCCAGAATACGCAGTAGGTCTTGGTCACCGGTTCGCCTCTTCTCACCAGCGGGATACGCTTCACGGCGGAATCAAACCACATCTGCTCTCCGATCACGTCCACCGGCAGATAGCCCTGTCCGGTGATGATCATCAGCCGCGCTTCTTGCAGAGAATCCGCAAACCGGTAATCACCGTGCAGACCAAGACCTTGGGATATTTTTCGGAAAACCTTGCAATGGCCTCCGAAAATTCGCCGCCGTGGTAGCCCTTATAGCAGCCCAGACGAAACGTGTAGCTGTCATCCGCATCCAGCCGCTTTGTCTCGCGGATAAGCTGCTCCAGATCACTGCGGATGATAATGCTCTTGCGGTAAAAGTGCTCCCCGGCAGGCGTGAGACTAATTGATTGAAAAGCAGCAGAAAACTATAATAGAGGCAAGAAAATCAAGAAGGACATCATCAAGGCTGACAGTACCATGTTGAAATTCTGGATTTTCACGCAGGTGCTTATCACCATCGTTCTCTGTCAGAGGACTGCTCATTTATACTAAGCTGCCGGAATGAACAAGAAATAAATAAGATGCATAAAGCCCACTGGCGTATTGAGTTAATACTCGGTATACCGGTGGACATTTTTTGCAGTTTTTCCACGGTTATTGGAACACGAGAACACGTTGGAACACCAAATTCCCATCTCACTATATAATACATACTTTTATATATCCTAAATTTTTGAGAAATCATACAGTGTAATAGCTTTTTTCGTGTTCCGAATTTGGATGTCATAACGATGGGGTGAATTCTTCGGCAGTGAGTGAGGGAGATACAGCAAAGAGCTTCCCTCGGAAGGAGCCGAAGGGTTATGACATACAATCAGAGAGAACAGATTAAAAAGCTGCGTGCTGCCGGGAATGGTTATGGGGAGATCGCCCAGACGCCTGGCATATCAGCAAATACGGTAAAGTCCTTCTGCCGCAGGAATGCTATTACATAGTCTCTGCTGCTTTTTTGCACGACATTCATGCACACCAGGAGGCAGAAAACAGCAGTAAAAAAGCTCCCTCAAAAAGCCAAGATTTGGAGCAAAAGTTCCTCCCACGTGTTCACCGACAGGCTTTTCATGCTTTTTCCGTGGCTTTGGAGACGGGTGCTTGCGTTTCTTTTCCATACGCTTTTGTGACCTTACGGGTTTCTCTTTTGGCTTTTTCTGACCACCTTCCGCAGTCGGCAGGCTCTTCCCGCACTCCATGCAGAAAGAAGCGACGCCATCAGCAAGATCGGCGCCGCAATAGGGACAATATTTCATATTCAGCACTCCTTTGGGCAGTATTCGGCATTCATGCCGGGTTTCACGACCCATTGATGGACGATACGATTATACCACAGCGTCTTTTTCGTGTCATCGGCGCAAACCCTGCCATTTAGTCTGCCATTTCGTGAGACATTTTGTATTCCTCAATAGCCGGGAGCGGAAAAATCGTATATATTTATTTTGCGCAGCGGGGCTCATCTTCCCCGCCGCCGCAGCTTCTGTGCCTGCTTCCTTAAAGCGGAGTGCTTATTCCGGTGGAAATCAGATCTGCCACACGATATAATGAATTTACAAGCATACTTTGTGTGCAATACACGCAATGAACGGCGATTTTTGTTGTCTATATAGGTGAAAGGCCTTTACGCAGAGAGAAGGGAGGGCGCAATGAGAGACCATGAGATCATAGAATTGTACTGGGCGCGTAACGAGAGCGCGATTACCGCCACCGCAGAAAAGTACGGGAACTACTGCCATACGATTGCATATAACATACTGCGTAACAAAGAGGATGCGGAGGAATGTGCCAACGATACATACCTCGGCGCATGGAATTCAATTCCGCCGCAGCGTCCAAACCGTTTGTCGATCTACTTAGGGAAAATCACGCGCAACCTCGCTCTGAACCGTTATAAGCGGTATACTGCCGAAAAACGCGGACACGGACAAGTAGTCCTCGCGCTGTCTGAGTTGGAAGCCTGCGTTCCTTCGGAAACGACTGTGGAGCAGACCGTCGAAGAAAATGAGTTGGCTGCCGCCATTGACCGCTTCCTGTATGCAAAGCCCAAGCTGAACCGTAACATTTTTGTCCGCAGATACTATCATCTCTACGCAATACGGGATATTGCGGACGCATACGGAATGAGCGAGAGCAAGGTGACGTCTTTGCTTTTCCGTATGAGAAACGAATTAAGACGATTTCTTGAAAAGGAGGGAATTATGCTATGAAAACCGAAGTTCTTCTTCGTTCGATCGGAAAGATCAATGACGAGCTTATCGCTGACGCGGAAAGCGAAGCAAATACCAAAAGAAAGCCCGGCTGGGCCAAGCTTGGAACAATGGCTGCCTGCCTTGCACTGGTTCTCTGTACGGGCATCGCCACACATGCCATCCGAAGCAATGCGACAGCAGGCACCTTCACAATGGATGTCAACCCCAGCGTGGAATATACGATTGCCAAAAGCGGGATCGTTAAGAATGTCCGCTGCTTGAACAGCGATGCGGAAAATGCGCTCAGCGATGTTACGCTGGGAAAGCAGAGTGTCGAGACCGCTCTAACGCGCACGGTCGCCGCCTACGAGGCCTGCGGATATATGGAAAACGGCGAAGCGACGGTTCTGATCTCTTTTGATTCCCGTCTTGATGCGAACGCCGAGCTAAAGGCATCGCTCTCCGCGGAGATCCAGCAGGCCCTGGAGCAGACCGATGCCGTCGGCACGCTGGTTTTCCACTCCGAACTGACGGAAAACGCCGAAGCAGCAAAGATCGCCGAGGAATTCCATGTCTCCCTTGGCCGCGCCGACTGGATCCTCACCGCAGCAAACAAAACCGGGCTGCCCACGGACGAGGTTGCCCGCATGTCGTTGGACGAGCTTCTTAAATTCCAAGAGGTCTCCGGCATTTCTTCTGTCTGCGTATCGAAGTTCATCTCCCTGGAGGAAGCAAAGAAGATTGCACTGAAGGACGCCAAACTGGATGAACTGACGCAGAAGATCGTGTTCACCCGAGAGGAGCTGAGCCGCAATCAGGGCAAGCCCTGCTACCTGCTGGAGTTCTACACCGGGACGAATCAATATTTCTACCAAATCGACGCAAAGAGCGGCAGCATTATTTACGCCGGGAAATATATCACGCTTTCCGAAGCGAAAAAAATCGCCCTGGATGATGCCGGATGCGAGGATAAAGTCAGCTTTACCGAGGAAACCCTTGTGAGCGGCGGCATCAAAACGCCTTACTACCAGCTCGTCTTTGCCGATGCAAAAACACAGTGGACATACCGCATTGATGCGGTGCTGGGCATCGTTCTGGAGAAAAAGCAGAAAGAGACCGCCACAACGGAACTCGACACTGCAGATTTCATCTCTTTGGAAGAAGCAAAGAAGATTTCCCTGAAAGACGCGGGACTTGATGAAGCCACACAAAAGATCGTGTTCACCAGAGAGGAGCTGAACCGCAATCAGGGCAAGCCCTGCTACATCCTGGAGTTCTACACCGCGAAGAAGCAGTATTCTTACAAGGTGGACGCCAAGAACGGCAGCATCATGGAGGCTTACCACTTCATTCTTCTGGCGGACGCGAAGAAAATCGCACTGGACGACGCCGGGGTCAATGTGAAGGTGGTCTTCACGACAGAGGAGCTGGTTGCCGGCGGCATCAAGTCGCCCTACTATTACTTCGCCTTTGAAAGTGCCTCTGCTCGTTGGACTTACAAAATCAACGCCGTTCTGGGCGTGATCATGGATAAGACCTGCGATAAGATCATTCCCCTTGCTCCGGAGTTTATCGGCTTGGAAAAGGCAAAGCAGATCGCATTAGAGGACGCGGGACTTGATGAAGCTACCCAAAAAATCGTGTTCACCCGAGAGGAGCTGAGCCGCAATCAGGGCAAGCCTTGCTACATTCTGGAGTTCTACACGGACAAGTGTGCGTATTCCTACAAGGTCGATGCAGTATCCGGGGATATTACCGGGAAGAAAACCGACTGGTTTTCCCGTCAGGAGTCCGAGACTGTGCCGGGCACATCTCAAAATTCCGATTCCAAGCAGCGCAGAACAGGTTAAGTTATGACAAGGTGCTTTTAAGCAGCAGAAAATGACACAGCAGAACGTGGGGCGGGATTGTAATACCCTGCTCCACGTTCTCGGCAGCGAAATGCAGACAGCATAAAGCTCGACGCTCAAGGAGTTAGGTGGATTTTCACAGGGGAATACTACCCTATAAAGCCGGAAAGAGTGATGCAGAAGCGGAGCGGTATATTGCATATTCTGCACTATAAACCGTGTCTTCACCATAAAGATACGTGTCTTTAATCCTTAAAAGACCGTTGACCTTGCGCTCAGAGCGCGGGTCAGCGGTCTTTTGCTGTCCAGCCGCAGAAGGCGGCGGCAAATTGGCAGTTCAGCGTTTTATGGCGGCGAAATGAGCATTTTTTGCAATAATCTTCGCATTATTGTGCATTGTATTGCATCGAAGTATCCGATATGATGGATTTACAGTAAATAAGCATGAAAAGGAGCGCACATATGAATGCAGCGGAACTGATCGAATATATCCGCACTGCCGAGAAAAAAACGCCGGTCAAGGTCTACCTCTGGGAACGCTCGCCCACGAGCTTTCCGAAAGCAAGAGTCTTTCCGGCGGGAGACGGGACAAAAATCGTATTTGGCGACTGGCGGGACATCGGCCCCGCCATCGAGGCGCAGCAGGACGCCATTGCCGATATCGTGATCGAGAGCAGCTGCCGCAATTCAGCCGTTCCTCTGCTGGACACGAAGGGGCTGAACGCCCGGATCGAGCCGGGCGCCATCATTCGAGAGCAGGTCGAGATCGGGGAGGGAGCTGTCATCATGATGGGCGCCATCCTCAACATCGGCGCAAGCGTGGGCGCGGGCACCATGATCGACATGGGTGCGGTGCTCGGAGGCCGGGCGATAGTCGGCGCACGCTGCCACATCGGCGCAGGCGCAGTGCTGGCCGGGGTGATCGAGCCTGCAAGCGCGACGCCCGTCGTCGTGGAGGATGAGGTGCTCATCGGGGCGAATGCAGTGGTGCTCGAAGGCTGCCGCATCGGTCGCGGTGCGGTCGTCGCCGCGGGTGCGGTCGTCATATCGGACGTACCGCCTGAGAGCGTGGTCGCCGGATGCCCCGCGCACATCATCAAGCACAAAAGCGATGTGTCCGCTGCAAAAACAGCGCTGGTGGACGCCCTGCGGGAGCTTTGAGCCGCAGACACATGACATTCAAAAAGCAGCAAGGAAGGTTTACAAATATGCAAACGCTCACCCCCATGACAGCGGACAGGCGCGCCCTGCACCGCATCCCCGAGCTGGACGACGAGCTGCCCAAGACCATGGACTATTTACAAAACGTCCTCGGCACGCTCGGCTGCGAGGTGTTTTTCCCGCTTGACAGCGCCGTATGCGCCTATTTTGACTTCGGCGCGGCGGATACACTGGCGTTTCGCGCTGAAATGGACGCACTGCCCATTGCGGAGCAGACAGGTCTGCCGTTTTCTTCTCGGCACAGCGGGCGCATGCATGCCTGCGGTCATGACGGGCACATGGCGATGGCTCTGGAGCTTGGCCGCAGGCTGCGCGGAAAGGAAAATCTGCCGCACAACGTCCTGCTGGTGTTTCAGCCCGCCGAGGAAACGACCGGCGGAGCCAGACGGATCTGTGAAACAGGGGTTTTTGAGCGGCTGCGCGTCAAGGCCATTTTCGCCCTGCATCTCTGGCCGGGGCTTCCCGCCGGGACGCTCGCCGGTTTGCCCGGCCCCATGATGGCGCGCTCGGCCGAGGTGACGTTCACCGCCACGGGCCGCTGCGCACATTTCTGCTCCGCCGGCTCCGGCCGCGACGCGCTTGCCGCCTGCGTGGCATTTTACAACGAGGCGGCGGCGCTGTCGCTCCCGCAAAGGCCGGAGCTCCTGCTCGGCTTTGGACACATGGAGGCCGGAAGCGTCCGCAACGCGCTCGCCGGAAGCGCACGGCTGGAGGGCAGTCTGCGCGCACTCGATGATGCTGCGTTTTGCAACATCCGGGAGGCGCTGGAGACGATCAGCCGCCATGCCGCGCAAACCAGCGGCTGCGAGGCTGCCGTCCATTTCAGCGAGGGCTACCCCGCTGTTGTGAATCCGCCGAATCTGCTCCGCAGGGCTTCTGCGCTGTTTCCCATCGAGGCGCTGACCGCGCCGAGCATGGCAAGCGACGATTTTTCATACTATCAGCAGCGGCTTCCCGGCCTGTTTCTGTTTTTGGGCTGCGGCGGCACACCGGCGCTGCACACGGCGGAGTTTGACTTTGACGAGCGCGTGCTGGAAGCGGGCATCCGCTATTATGAAGCGGTCGCGGGAGGAACGGCATGGTAGACAGGCTCTGCACATCGCTCGGCGGGCTCTCTTTGAGCGCCATTCGCCGCTATACCGCCCTCGCCGCAGAGCGTGAGGGCTGCATCGTGCTCACCATCGGTGAGCCGGATCTTCCCACGCCCGCACCCATATGTGAGGCCGCCGTCCGCCGCGCAGTCGGAGACAAGCCCATCTTTATACTCTGCGACGACGTTTATCGCGGGCTGTGCACGCGTCCCTGTCCGGACCCTGCGGCCCTGCCCGGCCTGCGGGAGCGACTTTTGATCGCCCAGAGCTTTTCAAAGCCGTGGGCGATGACGGGCTGGCGCATCGGATATCTCATGGGCAGTGCGCCGGTCATCCGAAAGCTCAAACAGGAAAGAAGAACTTGACGACCTACAGAAACAGGAGGTAGCTCAAATGAAACAGAAAACACTTTTCCGCGGCATCGCCACGGCGCTTGCCACCCCGATGACATCTTCCGGCGCCATCGACTATGACGCCTACGGCAGACTCATAGACTGGCAGATCGAAAGCGGCGTCGCCGGGCTTGTCACCTGCGGCACAACGGGCGAGGCGTCCACAATGACCGCTGAGGAGCACCGCCAGACGATCGCATTTGCCGTAAAGCGGGCCGCCGGGCGCGTACCGGTCATTGCGGGCACCGGCGCAAACTGCACCGAAAAAGCCGTCGAGCTGACGCGGTTTGCCTGCGCCGCCGGAGCGGATGCCTGTCTGGTGGTGACGCCCTATTATAACAAGGCCACACAGCGGGGGCTGATTGCCCATTATACCGCCATCGCGGATGCATCAGATAAGCCCGTGATCCTCTATAACGTTCCCTCCCGCACGGGCTGCAACCTGCTGCCCGAGACCTGCGCCGCACTTGCCGGGCATCCGCGCATTGCCGCTGTGAAGGAGGCAAGCGGGAACATCTCGCAGATCGTATCGCTATTTCACAAAGCAGAGGCTCATCTGGACGTCTATTCCGGCAACGACGATCAGATCGTGCCCATCCTCGCCATGGGCGGCGAGGGCTGTATCTCCGTGCTCTCCAATGTGCTGCCCAAGGAGGCGGTTCGGCTGTGCGAGCTGTTCTTCTCCGGCGATGTGCGCGGCGCTGCGGCGCTCCAGTGCCGTCTGCTGCCCGTCATAGACGCGCTGTTTTCCGAGGTCAATCCCATTCCGGTCAAGGCGGCGCTGGCAAAAATGGGCTACGGCACCGACACGCTGCGTCTGCCGCTCACGCCGATGGAGGAAGGACGCCGGGCCGTCCTTCTGAACGCGCTCAAGGCATGGGGTGTTTGAGATGACAAAGATCCTTCTGCACGGAGCAAACGGCGCGATGGGCAGAGCGCTTCGCGCGCTGCTGGACGCCGGATTTGCAGGCTGCGCCGCCGGGCCCATGGTCAGCCGCAGCGGAAACGGCGCGTTTGCGTCCTTTTCCGAAGTTCTGGAGCCTGCCGACGTCGTGCTCGACTTTTCCTTTCACACCGCAACCGAAAGTGCGCTTGGCTTTGCGCTGGAGCACGGCCTTCCCATCGTGATCGGCACCACCGGACACACGCAGCAGGAGCGCGCGCGCATCGAGCGCGCCTCAGAGCAGATCCCCGTCTTTTTTTCCGGCAACATGAGTCTCGGTATTGCGGCGCTCTGCGGCCTTGTGCGCGAGGCCGCGCGCCTGTTTCCGGAGGCGGAGATTGAGATCGTGGAGACGCATCACAGCCGCAAGGCGGACGCTCCGAGCGGCACGGCGCGTATGCTCGCCGCCGCCATTCAAAAAGAGCGGCCGGAGGCAGCGCTTGTGTGCGGCCGCAGCGGCTTTTCACCGCGAAACCACAGCGAGATCGGCATATCCTCCATCCGCCTCGGCAGTGTGACCGGCATCCATGAGGTGCTGATCTCGACCGGAGCCGAGACGCTGAGTCTGAAGCACGAGGCGCATGACCGGCGGCTGTTCGCGGAGGGTGCGCTGCGGGCAGCAGTCTTCCTCTGCGGCAGGCAGCCCGGTCTTTACGATATGGACGATCTTTTGAAGGGAGACGCCCTATGAAAACAGCGAAATTCGGCGGCACATCTCTGGCAGACGCGGCCCGCTTCCGGCAGGTAAAGCGCATCGTATCGGCAGACCCGGAGCTGCGCTTTGTCGTGGTCTCCGCCCCGGGAAAGCGCTCTGCGGAGGACAAAAAGGTGACGGATCTGCTGTATGACTGCCATGCCGCTGTAAAAACAGGCACAGACCCCGAGACTGCCTTTGCGCCTGTCGCTGCGAGGTTCCGGCAGATCGTGCAGGAGCTTGATCTCGCCATAGACTTAGAGTCGGAGCTGCGGCAAATCGAGGCGGCGCTTGCCTCCGGCGCATCCGAAGCATACTGTGTCAGCCGGGGTGAATACCTCAGCGGGCGAATGCTGGCAGCCCTGCTTGGCTGGCCGTTTCTCGACCCGGCAGAGCTGCACTTCTTTGACGCTGACGGCTTCCCGCAGCACAAGCTGGCGGAACGGTCGCTAACGCGCAGGCTCCGCGACATGGAGCGTGCCGTCATGCCCGGCTTCTACGGCGGCGGCGCGGACGGCCGCATCCACACGCTGCCGCGCGGCGGCTCGGATATCTCCGGGGCGCTGCTGGCAAGCGCCGCCGGGTCGGATGCCTACGAAAACTGGACGGACGTAGCCGGTATCTTCCGCGCCGATCCCGCAATCGTGCCCAGCGCAAGGGCGATTCCTGCCATGGCCTATGACGAGGTACGGGAGCTCGCGTATATGGGGGCCAACGTGCTGCACGAGGACGCGGTGACGCCAGCCCGGCGTATGGGCATTCCCATTCACATCCGCTCCACGATGCAGCCGGACACCCCCGGCACCCTCGTCTCCTCGCAGAGCCCTCCTTCCGTCTGTCCCGTCACGGGAATCGCAGGGCGCAAGGGCTATTGCTCCATACAGGTGGAGAAGGAAAATATGAACAGCGCCGTGGGCTACTGCCGCCGGATTCTCTCGGTGCTCGAAACGCACGAAGTCCCTTTTGACCACATCGCGACGGGGCTTGGCAGCATCTCGTTCATCGCCCCGGCCGCGGCGGTCTCCGCCTGCCGCGAGGCGCTTTTGTCGGACATTTCCGCCGCCGTCCGCCCGGACAGCATCTGCGTTGCAGACGGGCTTGCCATGGTGTCCATCGTCGGACGGGACATGGCGGGAAGGCCGGGCGTCTCCGGCCGTCTGCTATGTGCGCTCGGACGCGCCGGCATCAACGTGCGGATGATCGTGCAGGGCACGCGCGAGATCAACATCACCGTTGGCATCAGCGAGCCGGAATATGAAAAAGCCGTGCACGCGGTGCACGGTGAATTCTTCCCGGAAGCGCCCCAGTGAGCCTTTGATCGCGCTCCTTCTCTTGACTTTGTTCTTTCTCTGGCGCGCCGCAGTCCGCCTTTTCTGATATCCTGCTGCGGAGCGCAGAAGCGCTCCGCTTTGTCCGATGCATAAAAAGCGGCCGGCAGCGTTCAACTGCCAACCACCAAAAAAGCGGGGCAGTTCATCGCGCCCAAGGCCGCTTTTTGTGTCCTGTTTTATGAAAAAGACGCTTCTTCCGCGCCTCGCGCCAGGCGGGACAACGCACAGACCGCGTACATATAGCCTGCAAGGATCAGCGGTGCCGGCAGCCCGTAAAGCAGCGGCGCCGGGATGATACGCCAAAACAGCTTGAGCACGCCGATCTCTGCGCCGTAGGTGAAGAAGTAGTTCGCCTCCGGGCAGAGCGTGAGGCGCAACAGGAGATTGATAAGGTGCGCGCCTACGGCAAGCAGGCCAAAGGTCTTGAGGATCCGCGGGATATCCCTGGGGTCGGGGCGGTAAAAGCCCAGCGTCGCCAAACTCAGGCCGCAGACAACAAGGATTGCGTGGGTCACATAGTAGCCGAAAATTCGCGGCAGGAACAGTGAAAAGCCGGAGAACAGAGGCTCCGGGAAGATCAGTGCCATCAGTGCGCCGAGGGGCGCTACAAAGAAGGAAAAGCCCATGATCGAGCGTTTCCTCTTCCACACGCCCAGCGGGATCAGAAACAGATTGATGTTGCACAGGTGCAGCGGCAGCTCATTGAAAATGTTGAAGCCATTGGGATAGTAGGCACGGACATACGCTGCGTCCATGGACAGCGAGAGCTTGTAGCCGGCAAACAGCGCAAGATTAAAAAGGCACACGCCGATCAGAAACCGGGAGCGCCGTGCTTCCGGTTTTCCGCGCAGCAACAAGAATATGAGCAGCACCGCCGCTGCCGTAAGCAAAAGCAGAAGCAAATGCAGCCCGCG
>OGQZ01002412.1_pt1 | contig 12947 bp, 6 predicted proteins | sample 1553321 | NCBI WGS metagenome assembly OGQZ01 (sample SAMEA2579958, study PRJEB22360) | human gut metagenome | reverse complement strand
AATCGCATTGGCACAAACAGGAACCGGTAAGACAGCCGCTTACGGCCTGCCGATCCTGCAAAAGATCAATGTCTCTCAATATCAACCTCAAGCGCTTATCCTTTGTCCGACACGCGAGCTTTGCCTACAGATAGCGGACGATTTGAACGATTATTCTAAATACATCGATAACCTGAAGGTTCTCCCTGTATACGGAGGTTCCAGTATAGAGAGCCAGATCAAGGCACTGAAGAGAGGCGTACACGTGGTAGTGGCTACCCCGGGACGTTTGATCGACTTGATGAACCGCAAGACGGTTGATTTAAGCAACGTAAAGAACGTCATCCTCGACGAGGCGGACGAGATGTTGAACATGGGTTTCACCGACAGTATCAACGAGATCTTGGCGGCTATACCGGAAAACCGAAATATGCTGCTCTTCTCCGCTACCATGCCGAAAGAGATCGCTTCTATCACCAAGAAATACATGAAGGACCCGAAAGAGATCGTCATTGGCAGGAAGAACGAGGGAAACAAAAATATCCGCGATATCTATTACATGGTTCGTGCGCAGGATAAATATCTCGCGTTGAAACGTCTAGCCGATTATTACCCGAACATCTACGGTATCATCTTCTGCCGTACCCGTAAGGAGACACAGGAGATCGCCGATAAATTGATTCAAGACGGTTATAACGCCGACTCCTTGCACGGCGAGCTGAGCCAAGCGCAACGTGACTACGTGATGCAGAAGTTCCGTATCAAGAATATCCAGTTATTGGTCGCTACGGACGTAGCCGCACGTGGTTTGGACGTGGATGACTTAACCCATGTAATCAATTACGGTCTGCCGGATGAGGTAGAATCTTATACCCACCGCCGCGGACGTACGGGCCGTGCGGGAAAAACGGGTATCGCTATCTCTATCTGCCACGTAAGGGAAAAAGGCAAGATTCGCGAGATCGAACGGATCATCAACAAGAAATTCGACAGGGGCGAGATGCCTACCGGTGAGCAAATCTGTGAGAAGCAATTGTTCAACTTGGTAGACCAAATCGAGAAAGTGAAAGTGAACGAGGAGGAAATCGCCAGTTTGATGCCTTCTATCTACCGTAAATTGGAATGGCTGGATAAGGAAGATATCATCAAACGTGTCGTATCCTTGGAGTTCAACCGGATGATCGACTATTATAAAGATAACGATGATATCGAGGTTGTAGACGAGAACGCTCCCCGAGAGAGAGGTAAACGGGGTGGCAGAGGCGAAGCGGAAGAAGGTTACACCCGTTTCTTTATCAACTTCGGAAAGACAGACGAGCTTACGCCTCCTCAACTTATCGAGTTAGTCAACAAGTGCGTACCAGGCAAGGTTCGTATCGGTCGTATCGACTTACGTGATAATTTCTCATTCTTTGAGGTAGAAGAGGGAGAAGCCAACCGTGTCATGGACTCGATGAACGGCTTCGAGGTAGACGGACGACGTATCTCCGTGGAACCGGCGCAAGCGAAAGGCGAGGGAGGAAAAGGTGGACGTAGTCCTCGTGGAGGCAGTCGTGGAGGCAATGGCTTCCGAGACAGACGGGATAGCGGTAGAGGAGGCAGAGACAGCCGCCGGGAAAGTGACCGTGGAGACCGTGGCGGCAGACGTTCCAGCCGTAGTGACGACAAACCGAAGCGCAAATTCTATGAGGACACTCCTCGTAGCAGGAAGAAACGCAAGTAACATACAACTTATACATAATTTATCAAAGAAGCGTGGTTCGTTTATTACGGATCACGCTTCTTTTATTGTATATTTACAGCCGGAAAATCACAGTTAATCACAAATTCAAAGATAAGTCACATGAAGACACTGCTTAAACATCTTTCCTGCTTTTGCCTCTTCTTTATATTCGGAGCAGACTATGCCATAGCGCAAAACTACCAACATGATTTTGACCAAGTCGTAAAGAAGGTAGATGACCTCCTATGGTACGAGAAAGTGGGCGACATCGCCCATATCGACAAAGTCTACCTTTGCGGCCCCGCCCGCTGGAAAGAAACGAATCCTACCGGGATGAGCGCCGGAAACGAACTGAAGTTCTGGACTTATATCTTCATCCCTAAAAGTGTGGATCCCGACAAGAAATATCCTTTGATCGTTCTCCCGCATAGTGGTGTACATGCGGATTTCAACACGTATTACGCCCATATCGTCCGGGAACTGATCGCCCAGGAATACATCGTGGTCTCCGCTGAATACCGGGGTAGCACGGGGTATGGCAAGGCTACTTACGATAATATCGATTACGGAGGATTGGAAAACGAGGATGTCTACGTTAGTCGTAATTATATGGTAGAGAATTTCGATATCGTAGATGCCAATCGTATCGGTATCATGGGATGGAGCCACGGGGGAATGATCACACTGATGAACCTCTTCACCTACCCCGGTAAATATAAATGCGGTTTCGCCGGAGTACCGGTAAGCGACGTGATCATGCGCATGGGATATTCCACCGATGATTATCGGAAAATCTTCTCCGACGAGGGCCATATTGGGAAGACTCCCCGGGAGGATATGGCGGAATACAAACGCCGCTCACCGGTCTGGCACGCGGAAAAACTACAAGATCCCCTGCTCATCCATACCAATACTAGCGACGATGACGTGAACGTAGTGGAAGTAGAGCATATGATACGCGCTCTCAAGGCCGAAGGAAAGAAGTTCGACTACAAAATATTCGACCGTGCTCCCGGTGCCCATAGCTTCGACCGGACCGACACGAAACAAGCTTCCGAGATACGACTCGGCATCTACCAGTTCCTCGCCAAGCATCTAAAACCCAATAAGCCATTCAAATCCGTAAAAGACGTACGAAAAGCGGCCTACAAATTTAATTGATACAAACATCTAAATAACACAAGAAAGATGAAGAAACTTTTTACCTATGTTCTTATGCTTTGCGCCAGCCTATCCGTTTCGGTAGCGCAACAAATCCAGTATCCGGAGCCGATCTTGAACCCGGAGAGTTGTACGAGTATCATGGTCGGCAAAAAAGCCTCGGCGGATGGCTCCGTGATGACTAGCCACACCTGCGATAGCAATTACCGCACTTGGATGGATATCGTACCTTCCGCCTCGTACGATCACGATACGACAACCACGGTCTATACCGGACGTATGCATACCGAATATGCCGAGGGAACCCGGGGGATGATTGCGAAAGGAACACTGCCCGAAGCGCGGTCTACGTATCAATTCCTCAACACGGCCTATCCTTGCCTGAACGAGAAGCAACTAGGCATCGGGGAAACAACAATCACCGGCCGGAAAGCCCTTGTCAACAAGAAAGGTATGTTCATGATCGAGGAACTTCAGCGAATCGTCTTACAACGTTGCACGACCGCCCGTGATGCCATCCGTGTGATGGGCGAGTTGATCGAGAAATACGGATATGGCGACTGGGGCGAGTGCCTTACGATAGCGGATCCAAAAGAGGTATGGCATTTCGAGGTCTTCGGCGAGGGTCCGGATAAGATCGGTGGCGTATGGGCGGCGATCCGTATCCCCGACGATCATGTAGGCGTATCGGCGAATATCCCGCGTATCTCTAAGGTCGATCCGAAAGATACGGACAATTGCATGGCTTCCGCCAACGTATTCGAGGTAGCCAAGCGCATGGGCTTCTGGGACGGAAAGAAACCGTTCCGCTTCTGGGAAGCATATGGAGGCGGAAATTATTCCGGTGAGATGAAATCCTTCAGTATCCGTGAGTTCTTTATATTGAATAAATTAGCGCCTTCCTTACGTTTATCGTATGACGCGGAAGAACTTCCCATCAGCGTAAAGCCGGACCGGCAAGTATCCGTAACGGATGTGATGGCTCTCCTCTCCGAAACGTACGAGGGTACGGAATACGATATGACCCAGAACTTGAAAGTAGCCGTAAAGAAAAAAGATAGTAACGAGACCGATACGGTTATCAGTCCGGTAGCCAATCCTTGGATGACTCGGGATATGGTGAACATGTTGAATGGGTTAAAACCGGACGCCGTAAAAAGCTACCGTTTGGTTGCCGTACCACAATGCTCCTACTCTACCGTGATCCAGTTACGTGACTGGTTACCCAATGCAGTAGGCGGCGTGGTTTGGATGGCCTATGATAATCCCGGACAAAGCCCCCGCATCCCCATCTTCTGTGGGACGAAAGATCTCCCGGCTTGCTTCAAGGTTTGCGGACAGCACCGTTACCGGGAAGATGCCGCCGTATGGGCTTTCCGTCGTGCCAATAAACTCGCTACCGTACGTTGGGGAGCGACTAAAGATCGTATGAAAGCATCTATCGCCCATTTTACGGAGAAAGGGCAGACAGAACTTCCTTTCGTAGAGAGCCGTTACAAAGAGATTCTTACCCAACAAGGTGAGGAGGCCGCAAAAGAATACCTAACCGGATATACCGCCGATTTCGCCGGAGCCACGATGCTACGCTGGAGAGAAATGGGAGACTCATTCTGGACCCAATTCGAAAGAGGCTTCTAATCACCACATCCGATAGTAGAGACGAGGCACACCCCGTCTCTACAATAATAATATAAACTTAAATTCATATACAATGAGAACATTCATTCTATCATGCGCCTTAGCGTTAGGTTCCTTGAGCACATTCGCTCAAGGCTACCAATTTACGGATGTAGTAAAGGTACCCGCCACGCCAGTCAAGAATCAAGCATCCACGGGAACCTGCTGGTGCTTCGCCACGACCTCTTTCATGGAGTCGGAATTACTCCGTATGGGAAAAGGGACGTACGATCTCTCTGAGATGTTTATCGTCCGCCAGAAATACATGAACCAGTTGCAGGATAATTATGTCCGCCAAGGCAGAGGTAATATCGGTCAAGGAAGTCTTTCCCACACCTTCATGAACGCTTTCAACCAAGTAGGTATCGTTCCGGAAGAGGTGTACTCGGGTATCAACTACGATTCCGACCGGCACAATCATGCCGAGATGGTAAAATACATCAAGGCGATCGCAACGACCGCCGTGGATATGAAAAAACGGAGCCCGGAATATTACAAACTAATCGATAACCTATTCGATACCTACCTAGGCAAGCTTCCGGAGAAATTCACCTATCAAGGCAAGGAATATACCCCGAAGACATTCGCCGCCTCCCTAGGGTTGAATATGGACGATTATATCGAGCTGACAAGCTTCACGCATCATCCGTATTACCAGAAATTCGAGGTAGAGGTTCCCGATAACTGGGAGCATGCGCAAATGTATAACCTACCATTGAATGAAATGATGGAAGTAGCGGATTATGCGTTGAATAACGGTTACACGGTATGCTGGGATGGCGACGTGAGCGAGAAAGGCTTCTCTTTCAAGAATGGCGTGGCGATCAACCCGGAGGTAAAGAAGGTGGAAGATTACTCGACTACCGACCGTGCCCGCTTCGAGAAAATGGACGAGAAGGAACGTCTGGAGGAAGTCTACAAATTCGAGAAACCTTTCCCGGAAGTAAACGTCACCCCGCAGGTCCGTCAAGAAGGCTTCGAGGCGTTCGTCACGACCGATGACCATTTGATGCACCTTACCGGCATCGCCAAGGATCAGAACGGAACGAAATATTATATCACGAAGAACTCTTGGGGAACCGAGCGTAATACATTCGGAGGCTACTTGAACATGTCCGATAGTTTTGTCCGTGCCAAGACGATCTATATCATGGTACATAAGGATGCGATACCAAAGGCAATCAAGTCTAAATTAGGCATTTAGAACTTCCCTATCGTATAGGATATTACAATGCCCATCGTAAGGTTGTTAGAATAGGCATTCAAAGCACCTTACAATGGGCATTATTAGCTCCTTAGAATGGGCATCCGCGAAAATCATGGATGCCCATCTCTTTTTTCTCTCATCGAACGAGCCTCAACTCTTCAATCAACCTTGGGCATTTACCCCATTTATCGATCATGAAAAGGACATAGCGGATATCTACGCCGATGCAACGTTGCAAATCCGGTTCAAAAGCGATATCACCACTCATCGCCTCCCAGTTACCGTCGAAAGCAAGTCCGATCAAACGGGCGTTTTTATCGAATACCGGGCTACCGGAATTACCACCAGTGATATCATTGTTCGAGAGGAAGCACAGCTGCAATTCCCCTTTTTCATTCGCGTAAGGTCCGAAATCACGGCTACGAACCAGATCCAGTATCTCCGGTTGTACCCAGAACTCATCGCTCGTCGGGTCCTCTTTCTCTAGGATACCTTTATCCGTTGAGTAATAATTGTACCATGCGGCATCATAAGGACGATACCCTCCGATAGAACCATAGCTTAAACGCATCGTGAAATTAGCGTCGGAAGACAAAGCTTTCTCCGGATACATCTCCTTCAAGCCCGCGAAATACAACCGTTCTCCCTTAGCGATATCATACTCCGCATCGCCCATCAACTGCTGTAACTGGAAGATAGACACCAATACGGACAAGCTCAGTTCCGCCGCCGGGTCTTTTCTCAATTTCTCATATTGCTTCGGATTTCTCAACATCTCGGCGATCTTGTCGTACGACAATAAGGAAGTCTTCTTAAATACATCCGCCGCATATTTCTCATAATTTCCTTTATACTTCTTATCAATGCTCGTATAAATATCCGGCAAGAACTCCGAAGATACACGTTCTTTCGCAATCTTCATCATCGCGGCCAATACCTTCTGATCCAAAGACGGTTCGTAATCCTTGAAGAACGGTTGGATACGATCCTCTAAAAAGACAGTAATCTCTTCCGGAGTAGCTCCGTTTATATCCACCGATTGCACCATACGAGCCAAACGAATAATCTCCGCTCCACTGGAAAACGCCTCATTCAAATAGGTCAACGCCTCCCTATACTTATTGGTCGAGGTATATCCTTTTTCCAACAAATTCAAGACCTCGCCATATTTAGCGCCCCGGGCTTGATCTTTTGCCACCCAATCAGCAAAAGCCGTCTCTTCCGCACGTTTACGTTCGATCACGTTTAGATTCGCCAATCCTTTATTCATACCGATCGAGTTCTTCCAATAATTGGAACTTCCCGCATATTTGGAGGCATATTTGATACGTACGGCGTCGCTAGCCGACATAGCCTCTTTCCAGATGCCCTGCTTGATGCCACGCACCTCGATACGGGGCTTATTACTATTCTCGATACGCTGTTGCACGCCCCAAGAACACAAATAACGATCCGTGCTTCCCGGAAAACCGATTGTCATGGCATAATCCTTATCTTGATAACCTTGCATAGACACCTCAGCTACATATCTCGGGGTATAAGGCTTATTATCCGCGTTGTATTCCGCCGGTTTATTATCCGCGTTGGCGTACACACGGAACACGGAAAAATCACCGGTATGGCGGGGCCACATCCAGTTGTCCGTATCCCCACCGAACTTACCGATAGAGCTAGGCGGAGCGAAAACCATACGCACGTCACGATAAACATCGTACACCACCAAGAAATATTTATTATTGCTATAGAAAGGGACAACATCAGCCGCTAGGAACTCATTATTTCCCACGGAATCACAAATCACACGACCGATAGAATCAGCCGCCGACAAACGCTGGAACTCATCCTCGATACCGGAGATCTGGCTGTTGATACGATCGCTCACGTCTACGGTCTCTTTCAGGTAACGTACCGTCAAGCCTAGAACCGGAAGTTCTTCCTGTTTACTTTGAGAGACAAAACCATCTTTCAGATAGTCGTGCTCCACACTACTCAACTGCTGGATGGCTCCGAAACCACAATGGTGATTCGTGAAGATCAATCCCTCGTTAGAGACCGTAATACCGGTACATCCCCCACCGAAGATTACCACGGCGTTCGCCACGCAAGGATCCGTCTCACTATACAACTGATCATAGGATGGGGTAAAACCCAACTCGGCCATTCTCGCCAAATTCTGCTTATTCAATTCCTTCAGCACCCACATGCCCTCATCGGCATATAACTGGCCGGAAGCGGCTAAAAGCAACAAAGCCGCCCACACTCTTTTCATCAACTTCATTCTTCTCTTATTAGTCTAAATTATTCGATTAGTAACTTAATGTTTTTTACCTCGACACGGGCCGACAACCATTCTGTAATCTTTTTACGCTCAACCTCTTTCACCTTCGTCTTACTCTTCAGATAAACCAGCATGACCGTATCCGGTTTCGCCGTCTCCGTATTCACGATATAGGTATGCGAGCAAGAAGCCTCTACCACAAAGGGGAACAACACTTTCATTTCCGGGATCAACTCGGATGTCAGACGCCCATAACTCTGATATTTGTCACCCTGCCGTTTTAAAGAATCGATCTGGATGGTTTGCACACGCAGCACCTCTTCGCTATTCTTATACAAATCCTGCATCAACAGGCTCTTCAGCTCGTTGATATCCGTCGCTTCCTGGCCAAAGCCCTGCTGTACGATCAAATGGACATTTTTCAATCCGTATTTTGGCATCTTGGCTTTTGCGTTCGCGATCATCTCGTCTGGTACGGTTTGTCCGATCAACACCCCTTTTACCTCTTTCTTCTCGCTTGTATCCGTAATCACCTTACTCAATATTTGCGTATTCGGGAAACTCAGTTCTTCGGTGACAAACGTTCGTACCCTCTCATTAAAATAACTGCTACGGATTAAGTTATAACTCAAGAAAAGACTGGGTACGATCGTAAAGAATACGATAATACCGACATAGCGGGTCACGATCTTTTCCCGTTGTTTATCCAAGAATACTTTCTTCGGATACTTCAATAAACGTACCACCACATAAGTAGCCAAGCTAATAAATACCGTATTGATAAAATACAGATAGAAAGCGCCGAAAAAGTAATATAAATTACCACTCGCCAAACCGAATCCAGCCGTACAAAGCGGAGGCATCAACGCCGTGGCGATAGCCACACCCGGGATCACGTTTCCCTTGCTTTTCGTAGAGCTAGCGACAATTCCCGCCAGACCGCCAAAGAAAGCGATCAACACGTCGTATACCGTGGGCTGCGTACGGGCAAGCAACTCGCTTTGCGCCTCGCTGATCGGTGAGATCAAGAAATATAAGGTGGAGGTAATCACGCTAAAAATAGTAGCGGTAGCGAAATTACGGAACGAACGCTTGATCAACTCGAAATCAGAGATACCCAATCCCAAGCCGAATCCCATGATCGGTCCCATCAGCGGCGAGATCAACATCGCGCCAATGATCACGGCCGTAGAGTTGGTATTTAACCCGAGAGAAGCGACAAACGTAGCGAAAATAAGTACCCATAAGTTCGTCCCCTTAAACTCTATCCCCTTTTTAATGGATTCTATCGTCTCCAGCTCATCTTCCTTTTCCTGCCGGACATCAAAATTACGGACGAAAAAATCCATAATCTGTTTATGTAGCAATCCTTTTTCCATGCGGTATTAATCTTGTCCCATATTTATGCAAAGATATTCCAATTGTTTGTTTTTCTAACTATTTAATAGCTTTTTTATGGTGAGATTACGTATATTTGCATTTACAATACAACAACAAGAGATCCTATTTGTATGAAACGATATCTAATGCTTTTATGCTTATTGTTTACGTCCTTTGTCGTTTCATCTCAAACGACAACGCCAGACTCGCTTAAAAGCGCCTTGCAAAAAGCAACCTCCGAACGCTCTAGACTGGAAATCCTTACCAATTTAATGGATATCTCACGAAACGATGACATATTAGTAAACGCTAAACAACTCTATCAGGAGGCCTTAAAAGCGAATGACAATTACTATAAGGAAGCGGCGTTAACCGAGATTCTCCGACGTTATATCAACACGAACCAAACCGATAGCGCAAATATTTACATCGCCAAGGCCGAGCAGGAGCTAAAAGAAGAAGCCAGAGCCAGCCTCGTGTCGTTCATGAAAATGATACAAGATACGCGCGTCATATTCTACACATCCGGTGAACCGAGAAAGAAAGTCCTCATGAATTGCCTATTCAAGCTGGAAGAACCTGATAAATTGTCTCCCTACGAGAAAATAGCCTGCAATTATATACTTGGTATGGCTGTCAGCAACAGCATTATGGAAGAAAATATGCTTAAGGAGGACTTTAAGCAAGGAAGAGAATATTTCGACAATGTTCTGGCCGAGGCGGAAAAACTGCCCCTACGATATGCGTACAATTTCTTGCCTAACACCTATTTCATGCTATGCGCTTATGCGAGTAACCCTCAAGAACGAGGACAATATGCTACCCGTTACCTAAATACGATCTTAGGTTACTCTAACATCCCGGAGATGAGGAAACGTCCTTACGCAGTCAACAAACGTCAATTATTAAGCGCTTATTCAAACCTTGCCATTAGCGCCGAGGCTATTGGAAAGGATTTGGCGACCTCTTATTACCGTAAGTTCATGAATCTGTTGAAAACTTATCCGGAATCAGCTAGCGTCGCCCCGGAGTATGAGCTCTACTACACCTCATCAAATTATTACCTAGGCATTAAGGACTATAAGAAATTCATTGAGTTCAGCGACTCTTTGATCAATTTCTCCAAACAGATACCGCTTTACAAGGAACATGTAATCGCTTATGTGTCCGCGAAAGCTGCCGCTTACGACAGCCTCCGGATGTACAAGGAAGCCTATGAGACATCCAAGGAATACGCTGTATTGCTAGACACCTTACGTATGCAAGAACTCAGGAAGAAAATGGAAAATCTGGAGATCGAGAAAGGGGCGAACGAGTTGGTGATCGAAAAGAGATCATTGGAATTGGAATTACAGAAAAGCAAGAAAGAGAATTACCTGTATATATCCTTATTGCTTCTAGCTTTATGCGCCGTGTTCTATATCTTTTTCCGGCTAGGCAAAATGAGATCCCTCTATCGGGCATTGCAGAAGTCTAACGAGCTGGTCTTGATAGCGAACCAGAAAGCACAAGAAAGCGAGGAGATGAAGACCGCCTTCATCCGGAATATGTCGCATGAGATACGGACTCCCTTAAACGCAATCAACGGTTTCTCGGAACTCATCACCAACGACGATATCTCCATGGACGAGAAACAGGCTTTCAGCCGTATTATCTATGAAAACTGTTACCACTTGACTTCCATGCTGAACAATCTCCTTGAGATCGCCCAGCTCGATAGCGGCAATGATTCCCTTCCTCTTGTTCCCACACGTATCCATGAGCTTTGTTTACATGAGATGCAACAGGTAAAGAAATATCAAGAGAAGCCGGAGATCAACTATGTGGTGGAAGGCGATAAGGAGAATGATATGATCTTGACCAATCGTGCTTATTTCAGTTTGATCATCTCGCATCTGCTGGCAAATGCGAATAAATTCACGGAGAAAGGAAGTATCACGCTTTCATACCATCTGGATAGCGGAGCCAATTTAGTGACCTTGTCGGTAACAGATACGGGTTGCGGCATCCCTCAAGACAAGCAGGAATGGATATTCGAGCGTTTCACGAAGACCAATGATTTCATTCCCGGCTCTGGCCTGGGGCTTTACCTATGTCGCTTGATCGTTAACCGGCTAAACGGTAAGATAAAGACAGATCCGTCTTATACGAAAGGCTCACGCTTCGTTATCACGATGCCAATCGCCACGCCGTCCAAGCCCTCCGAACCTACCGATTAACGGAAGAAACGTCCTACGTACGGGAGTTCTCGTAAAGGTAAATCCCTTTTAACCATAAATGCGATGAATACGCCTAATAAGATCGTGCGGTATCCCAACCGGAGCCATTCAGACTGTATCGGCAGTGCCATGCCTGCCACGTATAACACCGTCGCCACTCCGAAATAAAGAAATGCGGATTTCAAGTCGTACTCGATCGGGAATTTCTTTTGTCCTACAAAATAGGATAAAAGCATCATCAATAAATTACAAAAGAACGATGCCCACGCACAAGCCATATAACCGTACGAGGGACCGAACAGCAAGATGATAGAGACCGTGGCCACACATCCGATCGTGGAGAAATAGGCGCCCCATCGTGTCTGGTCGATCAGCTTATACCATAAGGAGAGGTTGAAATAAATACCGAAGAACAACTCGCCCAGCATCACGATCGGCACTACCCGTAATCCGGGATAATAAGCCGGCCCGACAAAGTACTTCAAGATATCGATATAGAACATTACCCCGAGGAAGATAAACAAGGCGAATATGATGAAATATTTCATCGCTTCCGAGTAGGCTTTCTTATTATCATCGCTCTTGTTTTTAGCGAAAATAAACGGCTCATAGGCATACCGGAAAGCCTGCGTGAACATCACCATCACCACGGCGATCTTGAAGCATGCGCCGTATATACCCAATTGCTCGTTCGCATACTCCTTATCATCAAACAAGAATGGAAACAGGATCTTATCTGCCGTCTGGTTAAAGATACCGGCAATACCTAGAATGAGGATCGGGAAGGAATAACGCAAGATTTGTTTCAATACCGTTCCGTCTACTTTCGCCCGTATGCCCGGCAAGATATCCGGGATCAAAAGCAATAAGGTTATCAGTGTCGTAAACACGTTCGCCACGAATACATAGCCTACCCCATAATCCGGACGATAGAACCAGCTTATCGCCTCCGGATAGTGCGTATGCAACCACGGACAAGTGATCAAGAAGAATATATTCAAGATAATATTCAAGAAAATACTCAGCAACTTAATCCCGGCGAAACGCCATGCTTTCCCCTTATACCGAAGATAAGCGAACGGAATGCAACAAAAAGCGTCTACCGCCACGATACCCGCCATCATCCCGATATACTCCGGATGGTCGCCATATCCCAAGCCGGCACTAATAGATGGAAACAAGGCGAAAACCGCTACGCTAAACAGCGCCGAACTTCCCAGCAGGCAATACAGCACGGAAGCGTACACCCGCATCGGCTCTTGCTCCTCTTTCTTATTGATGAAACGGAAGAACCCCGTCTCCATGCCATACGTAAGCAAGACC